>Ga0335398_10000206_pt1 | contig 99611 bp, 72 predicted proteins | sample BON03_FD_205742 | JGI IMG/M metagenome (GOLD analysis project Ga0335398, IMG submission 205742) | Freshwater microbial communities from Lake Bonney liftoff mats and glacier meltwater in Antarctica - BON-03 (spades assembly) (version 2) | ecosystem: Environmental > Aquatic > Freshwater > Ice >... | reverse complement strand
ATTTCCATCCTCCGAGACGTAAGCCTGAAAGTGCTGTCGGGCAGCGCTGTGGCCATACGCGGGCCCTCGGGGTGTGGCAAAAGTACCCTATTGTATATCGCCGGAACTCTGGATCAGCCCACCTCGGGAACGGTGGAGATTCTGGGCGAGAATCCGTGGCGTCTGGAATCTGGCCGTCTGGCTTCGTTTCGAAACCAGCACATTGGCTTCATTTTTCAGGACCATCAACTGCTGCCTCAATGCAGCGTGTTGGAAAATGTACTGCTGCCTTCCCTGGCGGGCTTTGGGTCTTCCATCGACGTCCGTTCGCGAGCCGAAAAGTTGCTGGACCGCGTTGGGCTGTCGCATCGACTGCACCAGCGGCCCGGTCGATTGTCGGGCGGCGAGCGTCAGCGCGTGGCCGTGTGTCGGGCTCTGATTCATCAGCCGTCACTGTTGCTGGCGGATGAGCCCACTGGCAACCTGGATCCCAAAACAGCGGAGGACATTGGCACGCTGCTGTTGGAAGTCGCTGCAGAAAGTGATGCCGCGTTTCTGTGTGTCACACACAGCAACGAACTGGCCGCCCGCTTTCCTCATTCTGTCACGATGGTGGATGGGCAAATTAATTTTGATGACATGGCATTAGCAAAGCAACAGTGAACTGAGACCTGAAATTTTATCCAACGAAGAGCCCGGTCCATGGCAGAAATTTCCCGAGCGACGGTTCCTGCGATCTCAGTCACCAATCTGTCCCATGCCTTCAAAGGCCATCAGGCTCTGAGTCAGGTGACGTTCTGCGTCATGCCCCAGACTCTGCATGGCTTTGTCGGACCAAACGGCGCTGGGAAAACAACGACGCTGAAAGCGATCTGCACATTGCTCAATCCCAACTGGGGCGATGTGCAGGTCTTTGGTCAAAGCGTGAAATCTGACGCGATCAGCGTGCGCCGTCGGATTGGATTCATGCCCGATCACTTCAGCATGTATCGTCAAATGACGGTCTTTGAATATCTCGATTTTTTTGCGGCAGCGTATGGCTTGCCGACGCAGCAGCGGGACACTGTCATTCATGATGTGCTGACGCTGACCGATATGGACGGCCGACGCAACGACCTCATAAGCGGACTTTCGCGAGGCATGCAGCAGCGCGTCAGTCTTGCGCGAGTTCTTGTGCATGACCCGGATCTGCTTCTGCTGGATGAACCTGCCAGCGGTTTGGATCCGCGAGCCCGCATTGAATTGATGGAGATTCTTCGGGAACTTCGCCGCATGGGAAAGACGGTGTTTATCAGTTCGCACATTCTCAGCGAACTGGCGGAGCTGTGTGACAGTGTGACCATTATTGATCGCGGGCAGATAAAGTTCAGCGGTCCGATGGATGTGCTGCTGGAGAATCCCGACGAGCAGCCGACTTACAATCTGCGGCTGGCCAGTCCTTCTGACACGGCAATGGAAAAGATCAGACTTCTGCCCGGTGTGGCTTCCGTCGCAGAACCGGAGTTTCCAACTGGCCGAGACTTCAATATCCAGCTGGTGCCGCCAACATCGGCCAACGATTTCCTGCGTGATTTGTTGACCCTTGACCTGCCCATTGTGGGGTTCAGCCAGCAGCGACGCCATCTGAATCAGGCCTTTATGGATCTCACGACGCGTGGAGTACGCACGTGATTTCCGGAGTGCTGACGCTCTTCAACTGGACGCTGAAGATGGATTCAAAGTCCATCTACCCGCATATCATTCGAGCTACGTTTTCGTTCGCCATGCTGTTCGCGATTTCGATGGCATCCGGAGATTTGTTTGGCACCAGCAGTATGGGCCTGCGATTCTTTGAGGCGGTCTGCAGTCTGAACGTGCTGATCATCACGGTCTCCGGAATCAGCTACTTCGTAACGGCCGTCACCGAAGAAAAAGATGCCGGGTCTTATGCGCTGCTGCGTCTTGCTGGAATGAATTCGCTGTCAATCACTCTGGGAAAATCGACGTCTCGTCTGGTGAGTTCGCTGATGCTGCTGGTGATTCAGCTGCCGTTTACGTTTTTGGCCATCACGCTTGGCGGAGTTCTCTGGAATCATATCATTGCCGCGTATCTGGCGATGGCCGCGTGGATGATACTGGTCGCCAATCTGGCTTTGTTCTGCAGTGTTCGCTGTGCAACCTCCGGTCGCGCGGCCGGAATGGCCGGCGCAATTCTGGGGCTCTTTATTGTGACTCCGAGCCTCATCGCAAACAGCCTCGCCGCGATGCCGCCGGGTACATTGTCGGCCTCTGTGATCAAGTTTTTGGCCTGCATTCCGGACGTGCTGGGTTCGGTTTCGGTTTTTAATCGACTGAGTGAAATCCTGGGATCACCCGGCGGCTTTGAAATGCTTGGCATTACGCTGTCGACCGGTCCAGTTTCCACGGCTGCGTTCGGGACTGGAACCTCGGTCTTTGGCAATCAGTTCTGGCTCAGCCTGTTGATTTCGCTGGTCCTGTTTTCGATCAGCACTTTGACTCTGGATTTCTGGTCTTCGCCGACAGACGCTGGGGGACCGTCGGAAACTGTGTCGCTGCGGCGATGGTCTGTTGGACGCTGCTGGAGACTTGCGATTGCATGGAAGGAATTCCTGTTCTTCACGGGAGGGCGAAGTTTCGCGATCGCCAAACTGATCGGCGGTGGCCTGCTGTTTGCCGCATTTGTCCTTTATCAGCAGCTGGACCACGGCGATACCAATATTCGTCTGCAGGGAGACTATGGCTGGTATGCTCTCCTGACGTTTATGGCGGTTCTGGCTCTGGAGGTGCTGCTGTATTCCTCGGGCTGTCTGTTTTCTGAGGTTCGTCAGATGACGCAGTCGACGCTGGCCACGACTCCGATTTTCCCTGCACGCATACTGGCCGAAAAGTTCCTCGGATGCTCGGTCGCGCTGATTCCATGCCTGTTCTGGATCTTCGTTGTGTGGATCACCAGCAGCGGTTCTATCTCACGCCATCTGTCGGCGACCATGGTCATCAGTTATCTGATCATGCTCTTGCTGAGCAGCCATCTGGCCGCCCTATTGTCGCTTTATACACGCTGGGCCGCGTTGCCTCTGACGATCCTGCTTTCGACCCCCGCGTTTTTCTGCCTGGCCGCTCCCATTCTGGGGCTGACACAATTTACGACGGCGGTCGCCAGAAGCCACAACGTGGAACTAAGTCTGTTCCTGAGCGGACTTGTCAATCTGTTCTGGACGTGGCTGTTTGCTCTGCTGCCGCTGCAGATCTGGATTCGCGACCGCTGGATTGCGATTAGTCAGCAGTAAGTCATCCGCCTTGGCTTCAGGGGCCGGTGAGACGGTTCAGCAGTGTTTCGAGATGCTGACAGCGGTCACCATGGTGCGAACGGGTCCGGTGGCTCAGATTAATGAGCCACCAGGCCTGCCAATTCTGTTCTCTGCCCCAGACACTGCCGGATCAGAGTTCTTCGTCAGTGACGCAGCCTTCTGACGCTGATTTTACGCAGCGAATATACTTCGCCAGCGTCCCACGCGTCGCCTTGAGCGGCAGAGCCACAAAAGCCTTGCTGCGAGCTGCCAGTTCAGCGGCGGAAATATCGACGTTGATCTCATTCTTTTCTGCGTCAACCGTGATCGCGTCGCCGTCCTTCAGCAGGGCAATCGTTCCACCGACCTGCGCTTCAGGAGTGATATGACCGACGATGAATCCGTGTGATCCGCCACTGAAGCGTCCGTCCGTCAGCAGAGCGACATCTAATCCCAGTCCCGCACCCATGATGGCGGACGTCGGCGTCAGCATTTCTGGCATACCAGGTCCGCCCTTGGGACCTTCGTAGCGAATGACAACAACGTCGCCCTTCTGGATTTTTCCGTCTTCCAGACCCTTCAGCATCAGCTCTTCAGAATCAAAACAACGGGCTGTTCCTTTGAAGACCAGACCTTCTTTGCCAGTGATCTTTGCGACCGCGCCGTCCGGACAGACGTTGCCTCGCATAATCCGAATGTGACCGCTTTCCTTGATCGGCGTTTCGAGCGGCTGAATAATCTTCTGGCCGGCTTTGAGACCTGGAAGATCCTTCAGGTTCTCGGCGAGTGTTTTGCCTGTGACCGTCATGCAACTTCCGTCCAGCAGACCATTTTCCAACAGATACTTGAGCACTGCTGGGGTTCCGCCAATGGTGTGCAGGTCTTCCATCACGAACTTGCCGCTTGGCTTCAGATCGGAGATGTAGGGAATGCGGTCGCTGACCGTCTGGAAATCATCCAGGGTCAATGCAACGCCAACAGCTCGAGCCATCGCCAGCAGGTGCAGAACAGCGTTCGTTGAACCACCGGTGGCCATGATGATGACCATCGCGTTTTCGAAGGCCGCGCGAGTCATAATATCGCTCGGCTTGATATCTTTTTCGAGCAGATTGCGGATGGCCGCTCCCGCCTGAAAACATTCCACCAGCTTCTGTGGGTCTTCCGCTGGGATCGATGAACTGTACGGCAGCGTCATGCCCATGGCCTCGATTGCAGATGCCATCGTGTTGGCTGTGTACATTCCACCGCAGGCTCCAGCACCCGGGCAGCTACGACGAACAATCGCCGCTCGCTCTTCTTCTGATATCTTCTTGCCGATGTATTCCCCGTAGGACTGGAACGCAGAAACGATGTCCAGCTTTTCGCCTTTCGGTCCGCAACCCGCGCGGATGGTGCCGCCGTAGACCATTAGAGACGGTCGGTTCAGGCGTGCCATGGCAATCAAACAGCCGGGCATGTTCTTGTCACAGCCGGGCAGCGAAATGTTGGCGTCGTACCATTGAGCCGACATGACTGTTTCGATGGAGTCTGCGATCAGGTCGCGCGACTGCAGCGAATAGGACATGCCGTCGGTGCCCATGGAAATTCCGTCGCTGACTCCGATGGTGTTGAATCGCATGCCGACCATGCCAGCGGCCTGAACGCCTTCGCGCACTTTGGAGGCGAGATCCATCAGGTGCATGTTGCAGGGATTGCCTTCGAACCACATGCTGCTGATGCCGACCTGAGCCTTGTTCATGTCGGCCTCGTCCATGCCGGTTGCATAGAGCATGGCCTGAGAAGCGCCCTGCGCGGCAGGCTGCGTGATTCGACTGCTGTACTTGTTGATTTGTGTCATGACAATTTCGGTGGTCTGGGAGTAAATTGGGCTGAACAATTCGGACGCTTGCGGTCCGCCAGGACGCATCGGGTCCGGTAGTGAACGCGGACGATAGCAGCCCGCGGCCAGACTCGCAAAGTCCCCGCACGGAAACCAACCCCGGAACCGAAAACCGGAGTCAGTTATCCACTCTGGCATGATTCTGGGAATCTCGGGTGCTCGACGAGGAAGATCGCGTCATGGAATGACTCGCCGACGCAGGTCCGTCACTGCGTGACCGAATCCTTTTGAGCACGCGGGATTGGACAGCCGATGAACGCGTCTGTTAGCGATACGCAGATTGGGAATATCCAGACGATCTTTTGGTTTGTAGATTTCGGGAGAAGAAGAATGGGAACTCATTCTGCCGTTCGATGTGTGGCGGCTGCGTGGCTTCCGATTCTGGTGGCTTGCCAGACACCGCTCGGGTTATCGTCGGCCCTGGCTCAGACTGAGCGGCCGTTCCGACTGACGCTGCCATGCCTGATTATGATCCGGAATCCGTTGGCTAATTGTCCGGGGAAGTCAGCAGATTATCCGTTTCACGGATGGTTGTTCATCGTGGCATCAGGCTGGTACACTTTCCAAAGATCGTGAATAGTCAATCGTTGGTATGGGAAAGGTAACGCGCGTTTCATGGTTCAGATACTGCCCTTCGTGGGCTGGAGATATGACCTGAGTCAGGTGGGAGCATTGTCTGATGTCTCGGTGCCGCCATCCGTTCTGGTTGATGAAGCCCTGCAGAGAACGCTCTATCGCCAGCATCCCTGCAATGCCGTTCGTCTCGTGATAAATCGCGAAGAGCCGGGTGATGCTTCACCTCAGGATTGCAGCGTCCGAGCCGATGAATTCTGGCGTTTGTGGAAGCGAGAAGGCGTTCTTCTGCACGAACATGACGGCGCTTTTTATATCATCGAAACAACATATCAACTTTCTGGTGAAGAACGGACTCGCTGGAGCGTTATAGCTCGACTGGGTCTGCCCGATGCCGCCAGCGAAACCACCAACGATTTGTATTCGGTGGTTGAATCGGATCCGTCCACGATCGCTCGGGCGACGGAACTGCGGCGCATCTGCAACGCCAGTCTGGTACCGGCCGTCGCACTTCTTGCTGATGTCACCGGCGAAGACTCTGACCCGCGCAGCCTGTCCGACCATTTTGAATTCGTGGTGCGACTTGTGCCGCCAGTCGAATGTATTGAAGACAACGGTACACGCCATCGCATGTGGCCGATTACCGATCAGACGAAAAAGCGTGAACTGCAGGCGCGCCTGGGCCATTTTTCGGTCTGCTTCATCGGCGGCTCCGCGGAGTATCACGCGGCTATTGCGACGAAGGATCTGGATTTATCGAATGATCCCAACGATCCCACAAAAACGGTGCTCACGTGCCTGATCCCGGCCGACGATCCGGGCGTGGATTTTCTGCCGCACGTTTTACTGCAGAATGTTGCGGCAACCTTCAGCGGCTCCGATGCCCAAACGCAGCTGGGGACTCAACTGCATTGCCAGCCGGTCGGCAACGAACCGACCGCCGGAGACGACGCCACGGAGCTCGCCCGCCTGAATTCGCAGCAGCCCTGTGTCGCTGTCGGAACACCAGACGGTGCCTGGATGATTGTGTCGCCCCACGTCACCAACGAACCCATGGAATCAGGCGCTTTAGTGCAGCAGATTTGCAGCATCATCGGCCAGGCCACTTCGGAGTCCGGCACTGCGGTGACTCAGTGTTTGCCACAGAACGGAGCGGACTTCGGAAAGTTTCTGCAGCATTCGAAATCCAAAGGCCTGCTGATTGTTGAACCACCCGAAACCGCCGCCGACGTGGCCGCTCGTGGGGCAACTGCCCCAAAACTGCGTGAAGAAGCGCTGCGGTTGTATCCGAGCATTCCCACAGGGCTTGTCTTTTCCTTAATGGGAATTTCACGACTGCCGTAGCGGCAATTTTGCATCCTGACTAAAGCCGCGTTCCTGTCATCATGGGCGGAATGCAGCAGAACGCAGCGCCCATCCAAGACCGATCAGCAATTCCGTCTTGTTCACGATCGTCTGCAACTGGGGCAGCGAAAACGCGTCCGGTGAGAAAACGGTGAGCCCCAGTACGGGCCAGGTAGAAAATTTTCGCTGCAGCAGTTCCAGAAATTCCTGACACGGACCATCGAGCGGATCCAGGTCGACGATGGCAATGCCGCTGGGACTCACGCCGGACAAATCTCGCAGCATTTCAGCTGCGGCCTGAAAGTGCGTGGCCTTGACGCTGGACGGACGCAGTCCGCCGCGTAGATTTCTGCAGATTGCCGTCGTCGTGTCCCGCAGCTCGCGCTCTTCGGAGATCACAACAATCGGCGTTTCGTCGCCAATCATTGCTCCCGCCTGTCGCTGCAGGCGATGAGCAAAAACTTCTTCCGCCGCCGCTAAAGGCAAAAGCGGTGGGACGGCATTCAAAACGGTGTCGATCTCCCGCGCGATCACCGGGATCGCCGAGTCAATCGGCACGCGAAGCGAAACCGGCCAGACCTCATGCGATCGACCGTCCGCGCCGCACCACGGCCCGTAGCAACAAAACAGCCGCCGAAAGAGCATGCGTCCAATCAGCAGCCCGGCTTCAGTTGCCGAGTACTCGTCGGAAAACGCCTGCAGCACAATGACGATATCCACCGCAGCATCGGGTACAAGCAGGTCGGCCATCGCCTGGGCGATCGTATCAAACTCGCCGCGCATGTTGACGGACTCATGGCGGTGCAGAAACCGCTCGAGATCCTGAAAGGCCGGTCCTGTCGGACGACCAATGAGAACAACGGAAGCCGCCTGGATTCGGCCGTCGGTGGGCGAATTTTTCATGAGCGAAAATCAATCGACGTGGCCGCAGCGAGTCTGGAACAAGAAAGCGAATTGCCGCAGGTGGCGAAGGCTATCGAGTTCCGCGGTCTGATACACGTGTCTTCCGATTCCGGTCGGAATTTCTCGCCGACGCAGGGGATGACTAAACGCCTGCAGTTTCTGCATCGAGCCTTTTGTTTGGACAGAATTTGAAGGGAGCGACAGATTTGAGATTTGAGATCGGGGAGCTTCGTACGTTCGATCAAACCGCGTGGCCCGGAATTTGAACCGCGCGCAAGTTTGTCAGGCCTGAGTATGTTCCCAGAGTCTTTCAAACGCCTCCAGAAAGGGTGCGACCAGCCGTGTGTTGTCGCAGATGATGAACTTTTCTTCATTGTTCTCCGCTGCTCCGCGAGTCCAGTTGTAACTGCCGTTCAACAGGATGCGTCTGTCAAAAATTGCGAACTTATGAGATCACCATCCCGATCGCCCGAAATAGAAAAACACAACTCACAACGCTTCCGCTTCAGCCGCTGAAATGAGCAGATCCTGATCTGTGTCGAGCGTCCGGAAGTGATCCGCAGAACCAGGGAACTCACGAGCCGATACGTCACCGTCCTGATTGCGGTCCATGCGTCGAAACCATTCCGGGCCCGAAAGCCCGCCGGCACCAGGCAAAATCGCATCCCCGTTCTGCATTCCGGGTCCACCCATCATCTGCATGGCACCGGTGCCGCGCCGCAGCTCAGACCGGCCCAGGCCAAGCGTCAAAACGTATTCTGTACCCAGCTCTGTTTCCGCGAAGGAACCGTCAGCGTTGAGATCATATTTTTGCAGCACTTCTTTGCCCGCCCGAATTTCGCGGACGGACAAACGGCGATCCTGATTCGCATCCAGCAAGCCGAAGAGCGTTTTCCCATCCTGCTTGACCGTGACTTCAATACGACTGGCGGCCGCCATCAGATCACGTTCGGTAAACGAAAACACTTCGTCGCGTGTCACCATTTTGTCGAAGTTCTGATCGACGTCTTCAAATCGACCGGTGACACCTGACTGCTGCATGGCACCAAGGATGCCGCCAAATTCTGTTTCATCCAGATACTGATTGCGATCCGCATCGATCATGACAAACGTCTGCCCCAGAAATCCGCGAGTCACCGCGCGGTTATTGGCCCCGCCACCTCGTGCCACGATCTGCAGCGGCAGTCCGTCCATCACGATCGATGTCTGACCAAACGAATCGTCGACGATCCGACAAAACGAAGCGGCTGTTTCCGACACCGTCAGATTGATGTCACTTGTGTTGGCTCGATCTGACAAACGTACATCCACGGTGAGATGAAAATCGGGATCGGCCACGATCGCTTCCACGTGTGCAACATCGAGCAACCCTGAATCCGATGACGGCGTGTTAGCCGGTGGCGCCCCAGATAACGGCGAGTCGGAGGTGCCCGGAATCTGCCGCAGAATGCTGGCCGCCACGTTTCCGTTCTTGCCGTAACGAGTCACGATGCGTTCCGCCGCTGCTTTTCCCGAAGCTTCATCGGTGATATGAAAAAAAGGGAGACTGACCACATCAGGTGTCACGGCGGCAGTTTGACTTCGCGGATCGCGATAGGGCAACAGTTCGGACACGCTAAACGTTTCATCGTTATCGAGATCTCGAAAACGCAGCGTCCAAAATGCCTTGCCGAGCTCTTCGTCAGCCACAACACCGTTATGGTCTTCATCAATCAGCGATGCCAGTCGCACGGCATCGTCGGCAGCTTGAGGCTGCGCGATCAGATCAAACGCACGCGGCAGGCGCTGCTGAAGCCATTTCGCAAAGTCGGCCGTTGCAACATCCACGACCGATACCGCCCCGCCGATGTCGGCCAGCGCTTGTTCGGAGCTTGTGATTTGCGCCAGCCGCCGGATACTGTCGGTGATCAGATTCAGCTCCTTCGCATCCAGCCGACCGTCTTTGTTGGCGTCCAGTTGAGTCGCCAGAAATTTGCTGACCCATGCCCGATAAGGTATTTTCGCGACCGAAATTCGAAGATCAGCGAACACAGGGCCGTTTGGAGCCAGAACCACCATTGTCGCTCGATCAGCCGCCAGCTGGACTGCATTTGTTTTGGGCATGGCCGACTGCGCAAACACATTGGAAACGCCCGCACACATCAGCACGATCGACGAGCCCAACAGCCAACATGCTGCCGTTCGCGGCTTGAAGACATTATGTACACACATTCGATGACTCCCCCGTTTATGGATCCTGCTGATGAGTCCGCCCGATCGACATTTTGTTTAGAACACCTGACAAAACCGGGACTGGCTCCCGTATCTTGCGGAAAATGCTCTTAAAAATTACACCGGGAGGGTGCCTGTCCCACTTTTGTTAGAGCCTCGTAGAAAACTGTCGGCTTCACAGTACAGGATTCCCAGAGAGCCAGTTTGTGGACGCGGCGATCGCCGGCCGGAATCAGTCCTGAACCACGGTGAACTCCGGCAACTCACCATTCCACCATTTTGGCTGTGCAAAAACCTGTTCGACGTCAATGCGAAAACCGGGCAGCACGGTGCTTCCTTCCAGTGCCTGCCATTTTCCAAGAGCCAGCGTGTGGGCGTTGCGCTGAATCACCTGGACTTCCTTCTTGAACGGATCAGGAATCCAGATCATCTCGACGCCATGCTTAAGATAAGCCGTTGTTCGCAGCCGCATATCCGTGCGGCGATCATTTGATGACGCCACATCAATGACAACCCGCGGAACTTCCGTCGCCAGGGCCGCATCAAACTGTGAGAAAGGAATTCCACCCTGAAAAATGCTGATGGCTGGAACGTAGACCGTGTCCGGATTGGCCTTCACCTGCACTGCAATCCCCGGACATGCATAGCTGCGTGAGCCCACTGGTTGAGTCTGCAACCACAGAGCGAGCGCCTTTGACAGGTTCATTACAATCGTGCCGTGTACGTCATCCGGAGCGGACAACAGCACTGGCATTCCATCATGCAACTCATGCCATCGACCGGCTTCAGGCAGGTCCTGCCTGGTCGCGGCGAATTCGGCAGCTGTGATTGGGGGACCAGACATAGGATTCTCAAACAAAACACCGGGCAGACAAAACAAAAAGGCGGACCTTATCCAGGTCCGCCTACTGTAGGTCGACGCGTCTCTGGTCGACAAGTGCCAGTTCACACCGAAGCGAAAACTTACCTCAACAGATCTGTCCGTCGCGCCGGATGCGAGCCGCTGATTTCATCGCAACCCGGCGCGTCAGCGAGGGATTCGTGCGCACAAAGCCGAACTGTCACAGCGGAATCCCTCACTGACGTTTCGGGTTCAGAAAAGGCGCAACGTCAAAACGATTAAATCAACGCCGTTTAATCGGGCAGCACTTCACCAAAGAATCGCAGCCAGTTGCCATGCATGATGCCTGCAATGTCCGCATCTGAGTAGCCTCGTTTGGACATCAGTTCGGTCAATCGCTGCAGGTCGCGGATTCGGTCGAAGTCCGCCGGAGTCTGTTCAACTCCGTAACCGCCGTCCAGATCGCTGCCGATGCCGACATTGCGAGCGTTTCCGGCCAGCTGACAAATGATGTCTATGTTATCCACGGCGCGTTCCATGGTGACAGTCGCCTGACTGACGCGGCGGACGTAGCCCGGCTGCAGCATGATGACGTCGAACGCGATGCCGATTACGCCGTCGCGTTCAATCACGGCTTTATATTGCTCGTCAGAATACTGACGCTGCCACGGGGCCAGGCGGCGAGAATTCTGATGGCTGGCGTGAATGCGACCATCAAAATACTCCAGCACTTGCCAGAACGCGACGTCCGACAGATGAGTCACATCGACGGTCATTCCCAGTTCGCCAATTCGCTTCAGCAGCGGAACGGCATCCAGCGCCAGCCCGACTTCGCAGGATGTGCCGCCGCCGTAACGGTTGGCACCATAGTGAGTCAACCCGATGGCTCGCAGGCCGTGCTCATAAAACTCATCAATCGTATCCGGAATCAAAACCGGATCGGCCCCTTCCATCGTCTGAATGAAGCCCAGCGGGGCGGTCTCAGGATGCTTTTTATAATCCTCAATGTGATGAGTCAGATCGCTTTTCGTTTTGATGGAACGCATCAAACCGGCTCGCTCCATCGCGCGGTGCCAGGCCAGATGTGCATGAGCCATTGCGTAACATGTCTGAGGCGACGTCCAACCGAACGAGTGATTGATTTCACGTTCCTGGCGAGCCAACAGGGTGGACAGGCAAATGCCAATTTCGGCCGCCCGCAGTTCGGGCAGACTGAGCGTACTTCCCGTGCGGCCGGGCTCTGTCATCCCCAATGCACGTTCCTGAGCTCGCAAATCGTCGACTGAACAACGCATATCGCGATTCCAGTCCACTCCATTCAACGCCAGATCCAGATGGGCATCAAACAACAGCACGGCAGGTTCCTTAGAGAGCGAAAATTTTGAGGTGTGTCTCGGGCGGGAGATATTGATCGAGGTTCGCTATCATCCGGGACACTGCCTCTGATCGTCAAGTCTCTCGCCCAGGCATTCTACTAGAGGTGCATCTGTTAGATGGTGGTGGATGATTTGAGGTTGGCGCGGGATTTTAAGAAGTTGTGTCAGTTTTTTTGAGATCGTCTGTTCCGATGTCGACGACTTCGCGTAGCCAGTGCGTATCCTGAATTGGTGTCTGATCTTGAAAACGTTGGTGAAATTTCTCCCTTCGGAAGCTGACGAATTGGCCTTAGCGAACGGCTTGGTGACGGGAGACGTTTTCAGAGAGTCACTTTCATCGGGCAGTCAGCAGATCGCTTTCGATCAGCTGCTTTTCAAAGCTGAGATCCAGTCTATCGAAAGACAAGGACGATTTCATCGAGATCACCGGTGCGTCATTGACGGATGTAACCTTCACCAGTTTCGTCGCAATCTGCGCGGTGAATTCAGTGTCACATGGTCGCAGTTTCGCTCATCGATTGGCAAGTACTTCATCAGTCGCTGAGGAGGCCGGAACTTCGCCCAGGCACTCGGCGTCTCGGTCCGTCTGGAATTCACATACGCGAATAATACCTCCCCGGAAGCCCGCTGACGTGCGTCCATCGATCGCTGACGCGTTTCGAGCTTGTCTAAAATCATGGGCTTGCGATGATCTCGCGTCGGTAATGTGGGTGTGATCGGCTCAACCGGAGCGGCGGGTGTTTTGGGGACAACCGGGCAACTCGGCTTAATCGAGAGACTCACCGGGGATGTTGTCGGGCAGTTGTCGGCTGGAGAATATGTCTTCACTAAGGGCAGAAGGGATGATGTACACTTTTGCAACATGCCGACCGAGTCGTCTGAAAAATGAGCTGAGGAAAAGTTATGTCACTCGTCGTGGAAAAAGGGGAGCGTATGCCATCTCCGCAACCACTCCCTGCTCCGGAACTTCCGGATGCGAGAGTTTTGGAGGACAAGACTCCTGAATGGATAAGAACGACTTCGGTCTCGACAGGCTTCGTCGTGCTGATTGGGCTCGTGTTCGTTCTGTTTGCCAGTCGACCGCTGTGGCACACCGATCTGTGGGACCATTTGAACTACGGCCAGAACATTCTGGCTACAAAAACTGTGTCGGCCACTGAACCCCTGATGCGCCTGTGTCGAGGCGTTTCGATGGTGAATATTCCGTGGCTGGCTCAGGTCAGCATGGCCGCGCTGCACAATCGCTTTGGACTGACGGCGCTGCAGTTCGGGTATGCGGCCACGATTGCCATCAGTCTCGGTGTCATCGCCTGGCGTGCGGTCAAGCTGAGCCACTCGGCACTCGGCGGGATTCTGGCCGCGGCCATCTTCTTCAAGGTCAATCTTGACCAAATGCTTGTGATTCGCCCGCAACTGGGCGGCGTGTTGTTTTATTGCATTGTGGTTGCCTGGATGCTGGGTCGAAGCAAACATTCGCGAGCCGCCTGGATTGGTCTGCCCATCATGTTTGCAGTCTGGGCCAATGTTCACGGATCATTTTCGATGGGCCTGCTGCTCATGGGGCTGACGGGAGTTGGCCGCTTTGGTGATGTGCTGGCGATCTCACATTCTTTTCGAATCGCCTGTTGTGATCGAGAACTGCATCGTACCATTTTGCTGACTCAAGTGTGTGCCGCGGCCGTTCTGCTGAATCCCGCAGGCCTCGCGATCTATCCGGAAGTGCTGAACGTTGCCGGAAATTCGAACATCGAATCCATGTTCGAATGGGACGCACTCACACTTCGGTCGGCTCAGGGACAATCGGCCGCGGCTGCCGCACTGCTGGCTTTCATTGCGATCAAGCTCAGCCCACGCCGAATGCATTGTGGTGAGATGCTGGCCTTTGTGATCACCGGGCTGCTCGCGGCCTGGTCAGCTCGCATGCTCAACTGGTGGGCGCCACTTGCGGGAATCCTGACAGCAACGCATCTGATTGCTGCGATGCGAAAGTCAACGAAGTGGATGCAGAATCCGCAGCCGACGAAAGCGACCGGTTTGTGGACACTCGTTAACGGCGGCATTATCTGGATTCTGTTTGCCCTGACGCCGTTCGGAATTCAAATGGTCCATGGGCGAGTCCCCGATGCCAACAGAATGGTGTCTCCGGAAACTCCGCTGGCCACAGTCGCATTCCTGGATTCGATGGAAACGCTGCCGCGCGGGATCGCATTTGTTCCGGCCGAGTGGGCTGGATATGTCATGAACCGCGGGCCGAAGTCGCTGGAGCCGATGGTCAACCTGCATGTGCATGTGATTCCCGAACAGGTCTGGAACGATTACATGCGGATGATTAACGGACCGTCCGACTGGCAGGGCCTGATGGATGAATATGGAATCAATCTGGCCGTCGTCGATCAGGCTCGTCAGCCAGCTCTGGCAAAAAAATTCAAAGAGAGTACCGACTGGTCGGCTCAGTATGAGGATCGTCAGGGGATCGTGTATGTTCGGAACCGACCGATCTGATCGCGTCCTGCCGAGTTCGCCTTTTTTTCTCACCGGCACTGCTCGTTCTGCCAATTGCTGTCTGTCTCGCTCCTGAACAACCAATAGGTATGATTTATGGTTTCTCTAAAAGATGCACGCCGCAAGGTTTCGCTGCGAACCTGGCTGACAGTTCAGTTGGCGTTTGGCAGCGCATTTGCCGCGTCCTGGATCTGCATTCCGGGCGATCGGCAGCAGGAAGTTGTGGCTCGCATGACCCATCGTCCAGTGGCTCTGGATGTGGATCTGGCTAAAACGACCTGCGCGGCCGTGGCACCGTTTTATGATGACTCTGAAGTTGTCTCAGACGAAGAACTGGGCTGTGTTCTGAAAAAAATCGTGCCGCGATTTAGTCGCAGCCACCTGCGTCCTAATCTTGTGGAGCACGCTCTGCGAACATGGGGGTCCGAAATTGTCTTCCACAATCCGGATGCGATTTCAGGTCCGCAGATGAAGGATTTTCTAACCGACTCCGCAAAATATATGGAATCCTGGGGCAAGAATAATCCGCCGCTGATGGAACCGACGGCAGACGGAATTCATGTCCGCTGGGGCGAAGACTCATCCAGCTCAGTTCACCACGATCACACCCTGGCTGCTCTGACCGAAGCCGGTCTGACCATGGACGCGCCCGTGTTCACCAACGTGCGGGCTTTGCAGGTGCGGAACGTTCTGGCCGAAGCTCTGCGGGACTTTCATCTGGATGAACGCGAAACCGAATGGTCGGCCCTGTCATTTGCCCTGTGGATGGCGCCGCAGAAATCGTCTGCGTGGCATAACGGCGAAGGTCGACGGATCACGTTCGACATGGTGGCCGAAAGGCTGATGAGAAATCACAAGCGTGATGGAGTTTGCCTGGGGACTCATCGAGTTTATTCTCTGATGCTGATGGTTCGCCTGAATAAAGAGTACGGCGGGCAGTTGATCAGTCCGCAGACGGTTTCAGAGATCATGGAATATCTGCAGGTAGCACGAGACATGATCATTGCGTCGCAAAGCGCCGATGGTTCGTGGCCTGCCAACTGGACGGACGGCGCCGAGGCCGAAGCGAAGGCCGATCCTAAGGAGAAAGGGCACAAGAGAGTCATCGCAACAGGCCATCATCTGGAGTGGCTGTCGATCGCACCGCTGGAACTTCATCCGCCTCGGGAACAGATTTTGAAAGCCGCCGACTGGCTGGTTCAGAACGTGAACGAAACGCCTCAGGCAGAAATCGACCAGAACTATACTTTTTATTCTCACGTGGGTAAGGCGTTGTCCATGTGGCGAAAAACATCGCCAGCACAATTCTGGACGGAATGGCGTAAAAATCATCCGGACTGCGAAACCTTTGAACCGTCCGTGAAGGCGGAGGAACCTGCAAAGACGGAGGCTCACTGATCTCTTGCGAGGCCGCGTTGAAAAAAAATGTTGCACGACTCGACTTGAGACTGGAAAAGTCTTCCCAGGCATTTCATAGTTCATTATCTGGACACGGTGTCCGTTTTCCACTGAGTCGTCGCAAGGGCGATGCAGTTTTTGCAGCACCAGGGACAGGTTTTCGAAAATGGTGACACTCGTCGAAAAACAGTTTCAGCTTTTGATCACAGATGACAATCCGTCGTTCCGTTCCATCCTCCGCGAAGTACTTGAGGGCCGTCCGTTTCTGGTTCTGCATGAAGCAGAGTCCGGGGAGGAAGCTGTTGAAGTTGTGCAATCGCGACGGATTGACATCGTGCTGCTGGATATGCACATGCGGTTCATGACGGGGATCGAAACTCTCCGCGTCATGAAGCAGCTGGACTTTGTGAGGCCGTGCATCCTGATTACGTCAGACACCAGTGAAGATGTGAAACGTGATGCCCGGGATGCTCAGGCATTTTCTGTGCTCAAGAAGCCAGTGCCGCGCCGACAGCTGGTGGAGACTGTTGCAACAGCTCTGACAACGGCCTACGATCTGGCGGCCGGCTGATCGCACAACGGCACGCTGGGATTGGAATCCTGCAGCAGTTCGGCCAGAGTTGTCGAGCGAAAGGCGTTCTCCATCGACATCATCGCCTGATCCATCCGAAAGTGCAGCGCACACAGCCGCGTCCCGTGGGACTTAAGATCCAGTGGACACGTGTGGATCCGCTTGATGGGATCGACCGCATTGACGATATCCAGAATTGTCAGTTCACTGGGTTCGTGCGCCAATGAGACGCCGCCGCCGATGCCGCGTTGCAGCTTGACAATGCCTTTTTCCTTCAGGCCCTGAAGCACCTTGGACAGATACGCCGAAGGAACCTTAGTCGCCTCGGCAATGGACGCTGTGGTCTGAGGCTCCGGCGATTTCATCGCCAGATTGACAACAGCGCGAAGAGCGTACTCAACGGTTTGAGAAAACATCAATGGAACCTGTTGAAGTCAGACACGGCTGGCGATCACGATTGTGGCGGATCGTATGGCAGGTCAGAGGCACCTCTTAAGTTCTTAAATAGTTAAGGGGCCATGGTCACTCAGCGATCCGCTACGTTTACGCATACTGAGCCAGGAACGTCAGGAAGTCAATTGGTTAGCAGAAAGGCGAGAGGTGAAAGGCGGCGGTCCGAAAGCTGCCCTCCCCCCTGAAACCCGGGCTCCGTCTTTTCTTCTGCGACGATCACTGTATACTAAAATTCCTGCAACATGTCCTTCGCCGCTTCGCCCTTCCTCAAATGGAGCTGAATATGGAATCCGAAAAGCAGAATACAGCCAGTGCCTCCGACGACCGTTCCGTCAGCCGTCGCTCGTTTGTTCGAACAGTTGCTGCCGCCTCATCACTGGCCCTGTTGCCGACGCGTGTTTTGAACGCCGGACTGTTTCTGGGCCCTTCCAAAAGCAGTGTCGCGGAAACAGCCGTCATTGAGTTTTATGCAACGCTGAGTGACGAGCAGAAAAAGACGCTGTGCTTTCCATTTGAACATGAACTGCGACATCGGATCAGCGCCAACTGGCATGTGACCAAACCCACCCTCGGCGAAAGCTTTTATACGTCACCGCAGCGCGAAATGATCAGTCGCATCGTCAAAGGCCTGTGCAGTGAAGAAGGCCATGAACGCGTGACTCGGCAGATGGACGAAGATGCCGGTGGTTTGCATGAATTCAGCGTCGCGTTGTTTGGCGAGCCAGGACAGGACAAGTTTGAATTTATGCTGACGGGTCGCCATCTGACTTTGCGAGCTGACGGTGACAGTGTCGACAAGGCAGCCTTCGGTGGTCCGATTATTTATGGACATGACCAGGTCGAAAAAGACGCGTCGCAGAACATCTACTTCTATCAAACCCAGCACACGGACACGGTCTTCAAGTCTCTGACAGCCGACCAGGCCGCAAAGGCTCTGCTGGTAGACGCTCCGGCCGAGACCGCTGTGCAGATTCAGGGCGAAGCCGGGCAGTTTGCCGGCATAAAGGTGGCCGATCTGCAGACCGAACAGAAGCAGCTGGTGGAAAAAACGCTAAGCGTCCTGTTGGCGCCTTACCGAGCTGAAGATATTGCAGAAGTCATGCAGATTCTGAAGGAATCAGGGGGCGTCGATCAGCTGCACATGGCCTTCTATTCCAAAGAAGACATCGGCGGCGACAAGACGTGGGACATCTGGCGAGTCGAAGGTCCGTCCTTCGTCTGGCATTACCGCGGTGCTCCTCACGTGCATGCGTATATCAACATCGGACATGTAAAGAAGGCCTAGTTTTGCAGCAGGCTGCCTTTGGCAGGTCGCAGACCCGGACAAGAAAGCCTGTGAGGAAATCCACGCAGGCTTTCTTCGGGTTTCAGGTTTGAGATTTGAGGCGACTATCTGAATGCTGCGGTTTGAGTCAATGACGTCTGCGTTGAGTAGGAAGCTTGAGAGGCTTCGATATCGGCATTGGTGGGTCGCGTGGGTTGATGTGACGGATTTCGCTGGTTTAGCAGCGAATCGCGGGCATAGTTGTCCCTTACGAGGGATTGAGAGAAACCTCAAGTTTCGTTAGACAACGTCACCGTGTTCGTCATGTATCTTTAAATAGCTGAGCAATCTGCAACGTCCGCGGGTTCCGGCTTTGGAGTGTCGTTATGTTTGGCAGGTCAATGGGTTGCCTCAGGTTCGCTGTATTTTTCTGTGCCGGGCTCGCCGCGATGCCTGCATTTTCGCAGGAAGTGGAGCGAATTCCTGCCCAGGAAGCTCAGATGCAGATTCTGCGTCAGGTGCCGATCGGCGCGGAAGTGGCGGGCGCTCTGGTGGTTGTCAATCCGACCGAAGAAGGTGTATTCGTCAAAAAGGGTGACATGCTGATTAAACTGAACGACTCGGTCATTCTGGCCGAAGTCGAACGGGCTCGAAAGCAGTCAACCCTGGCCACTGAAATTGAGTTTGCTGAAGTGGCCCTTGAAACGGCACTGGAAAATCAGAAGCAGAAGCAGATGGCCAACATGAAGCGTCCGGGAGCGTTTACGCCTTCTGAAATGCGACAGGTCGATCTGGAAGTTCGTAAGGGTGAAGCTCAGTTGTCAAAAGCGAAGGAAGATCAAGTCCTTCATGAACTGGACCTGAAGATTAAAGAAGCGCAGTTGAATCAGTATTCCGTGTTTGCTCCGTTTGATGGCTTCGTCACGAAAGTATTGAAATACCCAGGCCAGAATGTGCGTCCTGGGGATCCTGTGCTGACGCTGACCGATATGTCGGAATTGCGAGCCTCTGTTAAAGTGCATTTTAAATATCGCGATCAGCTCTACGTGGGCGACGAAGTGGAAATCCGCGTGGATACACAAGCCAAAGGGGCCGCGGCTCCTCGTGAAGCCAGCAAAGCAGAACCTGAATCGGATCTGGGTTCAATCTTCGGCGGTGGTGAAAAGGGCGGTCCGCGGGCAGAGCCTGGGTTTGCACATCAGGCCAGCGAACCCGTTGCTAAGGCCAGCGAAGAAGTGTTTCGCGGAAAAATTATGGTTATCGACCCAAAAGTTGAGCCGGATTCCACACAGACTTTGATGATTCGCCTGGGCGTCACGGTTCCCAATCGTCAGGACAAATACGGGCGGTTTATGCTTCAGGAAGGGATGCCGGTGAAGGCCGTGATTCTGTCCGTGAAGCGGAACTAGGTCTACGTCACAGACTGACTTTGAAGTAGGATGGGCATTCCTGCCCGTCGAGATGCAGGCCACACTCGAAACCAGGTTCGACCGGAAAAACGGAGCTTTGCATCCGATGGAATTGGAGGAATTATGCCACCGGCCACACTTTGGAGCCCGTTCTTTCCCGCTGAATTTGGTTGAGTAACGGCCTGCTGCACGCCATTTCTTTGTTGGCGATCCGGCTGAAATCAGACTGGCTGAAACATGAGACTGGCTGAAACATGAGTTCTGGCAACATGGTCGCTTCAAATCAGCGACCAATCCCATTAAGAAAGCGTGCTGACCTTGTCGTCGCCAAGATTGACTATCTGGGCGTTGGATATCAGGTCATCAAGGACCCGATTGCGCTCAAGTATCACCGCCTGCAGCTTGAACAGTATCGCATTCTGGAACTGCTGGACGGCAAGCGAAGTCTTGAAGCCGTACGGGACGATCTGAAGGCCGAGTTCCCGACGCTGCAGATTACGCTCAGTGACATTCAGCAGCTGATCACCGATCTTCACAAGAAGGGGATGGTGGTCAGTGATCGCGCCGGACAGGGACCATCGGTTGTTCGCGAACGACAAAAGACGCGTAAGGAAAAGATCAAGCAGACATTTATGAGTCTGCTTTCGCTGAGACTGCCGGGCTGGGATCCGGAGCGGACGTTGCGCTGGATGCATCCGTTAGTCAACTGGATCTTTCATCCGGCAGTCGTCACAGTCTGCATGATTTTCGTGGTGTCGTCCTGGCTGGTTCTGGCGGCCAATCTCGAAGAATTCCATGGACGGCTGCCGGAGTTTCAAAGCTTCTTCGGCTGGCCGAACCTGATTTTTCTGTGGGCCACGCTCGGGATCGCCAAGATCATCCACGAATTTGGACACGGTTTGAGCTGCACTCATTACGGGGGCGAATGTCACGAGATGGGTGTGATGATGCTCGTTTTCAGTCCGTGCCTGTATTGCGACGTGAGCGATTCGTGGATGCTGAAAAACAAATGGCATCGGATCATCATCGGCGCGGCCGGAATGTACATCGAAATCATTTTGTCGGCTGTTGCAATCTACGTCTGGTGGCTCACAAAGCCGGGCCTGCTGCACCACCTGGCTCTGAACACCTTCTTTGTCACCACGATCACGACTGTCATCTTCAACGCCAACCCGCTGATGCGATTCGACGGTTATTACATGATGAGCGACTACCTGGAGATTCCAAATCTCCGGCAGAAGTCCGAGAAGCTTTTGAAAGAAGCGTTCTCGTGGTACTGCCTGGGAATTGAATCCCGGCCTGACCCGTTCATGCCAGAAACCGGCAAGGCGTGGTTTGTAACATACGCTATTGCAGCATGGTGTTACCGCTGGGTCGTGCTATTTTCGATCAGCATGTTTTTGTACACAGTTCTCAAGCCCTATGACCTGCAGAGTCTAGGTGTCACGATGCTGATCTTTTCAATGTCCGGCATCTTTTTCGCAATGTTTCGCAGCATCTATCAGATTATCGCCACACCTCGGATGGAACCCATGAGCAAGACAAAAATGGCAATCTCCGGGATCGTGTTCGGCGGCGTTCTCTGGGTCGCCTTCAGCACACCGATTCCGTGGTATCATGAAGCGGCCTGTGTGCTGGAACCGAAGGGCGTTGTCACGGTACCGGCTCCGGTCGCCGGGCAGATCGTTCTGCCTGAAAATTATCGAGCGTACTACGAATCCATTGCGGCGTTTGAAAAGAATATCCGACCGGACATCCAGCCCAAGGCCGATTCCACCGATCCGTCTGTGCTGCTGATTGATCCGGACGCTGTGCATCTGCTGGCCGGGATGCCAACGCCGGAGGAGTATGCTCATATTCCGCAGAATGGTGATCGCCTGAAAAAGGGTGATGTGATTGCCATCCTGGAACAGCCCGAAGACTACCGACGTCGCGACGATCTGTTCCGAAGGACAGCCGAACTCTATCTGCGATCCCTGGAGATTGCCCGGTATGACAAGATCAACTACGTGAAGGGGGCCACGGACGCGCTGGCTCAGGCGTTGAATCTGCAGGAAACCATTCGTGAACTGGTGAAGCTCAATGTGCAACGCGTCGTTCGTGCTCCGGCCGATGGTGTGCTGGTGGCGGCGAAGCGAGTGGCCGAACAGCCGGCCAGTGCAATCGATCCGATGAAATTGAAGGCGTGGAACGGGACGCCGCTGGATCCTGAAAACGCTGGCTGCCGTCTGGAAGCCGGACAGGAGCTTGTCAGCGTGGCACCGTCGGACAAGCTCCAGGCTGTGCTTTACATTGATCAGGGCGACCGTGATGATTTGAATGGCGAGATGGAAGTTGAGATCAAGCTGGATCATCTGGCCGATATCACATGGCTGACCAAAGTGAATCAGGTTTCACTCAAAGGTGAAGTGATGGCTCCCGAAGCGTTGACCACGCGATTTAACGGTCCGCTCGCCACAAAGCCGGGCGATCAGGGGCAGGAACAGCTTGCCAGCACTGCATATCGTGCAATCGCGGAAATGCACTTTGAAACGCCCGAAAGCAAACCCGATGCAGTGCTGATGCGGCCCGGCATGCGAGGCAACGCTCGGTTCATAATTTCCCACCGCACGGCTGCGTACTGGCTGTGGCGATACGTGTGCGAAACATTCCGTTTCCGCGTCTGACGCGCGGTCGCGCAAACGCGGACACTTCATCACTCACTCTCTTCGCAGGAGCGAACAACATATTAAGCCCGGTCACGGGGCCAGGCGTTTCCAGACTTCGGGCAGCTTTGAGCGAATGAGGTTCACACTGCTCGACGGCAGCAGTGTCAGCTCCATGGGGACGCAGATAGTGTCTTCCAGTTCAAGATGTCCTGGCTGGCGACTGTACTTGTAGTCGCGTTCCAGGGAACCGTCGGGATTAAAGCGGGCCTCAGTACACTTCGCATTCGCCACCGACATGAAGAACAAATCGCGATCGGCAAAAGAGGCGTCATCCGCAGCGCGGAATGCCTTTCGTCGAGCCATCTCGCGGAAGAGTTCTTTCGCCGTCAGTTCCGCCGGATCAACAATAGTAATGGATTCCGAAATCAGCGATTCAAACGGCCGCATGCCATCTTTTTCGTAAAGACGCAGGCGAGCGAAGGCTTGCAGGATCTCCTGACGCACCAGCGGAAAATGCGTGCAGCCGAGCACCACAGTATCGATGGCTCGGACCTGCCCCGACGCCTTGTGATTCTTGACCAGCGTGGCCACGTCGTAGCGAATATAGTTCTCTACAGAATTTAGACGCAGCGTCTCGGGCAGCTTTTCATCTCCAAGCAGCCCCGATGGTTCGAAACCGTAGACGTCCATCAGTTCCGTTTCCAGCGCTGCGAATCGATGACCAACCGACGGCCCCTGATATGCCACCGCACCGGACGTGTCCTTCCCCAGAGCGGTCATAAACGCAGGATCGTTTTCGATAGCTCCCGCCAGACCAACACACCCCTGCTGAACAACCACCGGAATCCGTTTTCCGGCGAGTCCAGCCGTGCGGCCGATGGCCTTCGGATACGCGTTACTGCCGCATGTGCCAACGGTGGCCAGCACAGCCACCGTGCGTGGTCGGTCATCTGAATCCAGCACTTCAGCAACTCCGCGAGCCCCCGCTTCGACAACTCCGACGACAAACACCGGAATTTTCCACGCCTCAACCAATTGTCGAAGTTCTTCCAGCCCCCACGCGGTCGCCGTATTGCAGGCGATCACAAGAGCCTTCACCGGCGGCTTGTCGAAGCGAGGCTTCTCGGAATTCGACGCGGGCCAGTAACGCGTTCCCAGCAGAAACGCGGCGTCCTTTAGAATCAGCTCCTTCAGGAAGTCCTGTCGCTGAACCGACGGATAATTCCCATAGGGCATGTTTGCCTGATCGCCAAAATAAATGAACCGCTCGGTTTCAAAATCTTTCCGCCCATCAGGCCCTGGTGCATACGTGTCATTGTGAAAAGCATCCAGCGAGAAGATCGCTTCCTGCACGGTCAAACCGCCAATGCCAGAATCAAAAACGCCGATTGGCAAACGACGAACATCGTCTGCCCAGGCTGACTGATCAATCGTAAACGCAGTGATTCCGTCCGCATGCTTTGCAGAATACTCAGCATAGCTTTGCACCACAGGAAACGCTTCAGCTTCCGGCACGACCGCTGCGCGTGCCGCTGTGGAAATAATGCGGGCGGAAAAGCGACTCAGCCACTGTGAAATCACGGCAGCAGCGATCGAATTGTCAGCCGCATACTCAGCCGGCATTTTTCCCCAAAAGAAACTCAGCCAGCCCTGGCAGTCAGCACCGCTGCGATCCATAAACGATTCCAGCTCGTCCAGCGAACAGGCCAGCGGAAACGTTTCTTCCACAATCACAGGCTTGCCGATCTGAAACCCCTTCAATGTTTCCAGGGCCTCGTCCACCGTGCCAGTCTTTGGATAGATATGGACGGCCAGAAAATTGAGCTTCTCAGTAACCTGCTTCGGGACGAATCCCGACGTGAGCCCCGGACGATCGAGGCTCCAGTCGACGAGACCAACCGTGATCATGTGACGCGAATCATGCTTCCGCACAGCGTTCACCATCTGTTCGATCCAGTCCCGAGCGACCTCGGGACGGCTTCTGCCTTCAGTCGACCGTGCAACAAACTGCACAAAATGCTTGCCACCAAAAGCGGGTCCCAGCCAGTCGGTAGACGGCGTCTCACCACCAATGACGGGTTCGTTCATCAGGTCGTAGCAAAAGACCGACGAGCTGTCTTTGCAGGTGGAAGCAATGGCTTCCCAGAACGCCTGCTGAGCCTTCCAGCGGTCGACTGTGCTCATCGCATCGTACCAGCCCGGCACGTCTTTCTTGTGGTAACAGCCCAGCCCGGTAAGATCCAAAGTCAACTGCGTTTCTTCCGCCAGCTTCAGCAAGCGACGCAGCTGTTCAAGCTCAGGCTCGCTGGCTTCGGTGACTGACTTCATAAATCGGCCGAACTGCAGATGGACACGGACGACCGTTGCTCCCAGCGCCTGCATGTCGCGAAAATCGTTTTCGACGCGATCCCATTCGATATGCCAATAGTCTTCGATCAGCCGACCGTCTGCATCGTGGTCGTAGTTGAAGCCCATGGGATGAAAGCGAGTTCCCGAGTCATCGCGAACGAAGTGCGTGCTATCGTCACTGACTCGAATCCACGAAGCCACCTCGGGAACCTGCTGAGCGTCTGCAGAACTGGCAAGCAGTGATACACTTAACAGCAAAACCGCGAGCAGCGAGAGCACAGGCGGAACTTGAAAATTGCGCATCAACGCCTCACTGATCGAAGGTCCGAAGGTTATTCAACCTGCGGAATGATACAGCAAGGCCGGCTCGATTTTGAACTCAGTTCGTCATTAAGTCGCTCATCTGCGGCAGCGTTTCGGGATCGCCGGTCAGAGTGAACGGGCGGCGGCTGACCTCCATGCCGGAACTCCTGAGCACCATCCAGTAGTTTCCAGGCATCAGCTTATTGCCGACATGGTACTGAAAATTCGCAAACAGCAGATCGCGAGTCACAAACTGGCCATTGCTGTCGATGATTCGATTCTGTTCATCTTCAATCACGCACTCCACCCACATGTCTTCGTGAGGCGTGTTGACGTTGCACTGGGCCAGGATCGTATCGCCGAATTCAAATTCCTCAATCCGGTTGGCCAGCTGGCCCCCGACAAGCATGTCGCCGATCGCAAACGAAAAGAATTTATCCTTTTCACGCACCGGCTTCTGGCCGTTAATCATGCTCAGCGCGACGTCTTGGTCAAGCTGTTTCAGCGGCAAAAGACCGTGCTCACCGCGAACGCTGTAAAGATCCATCCGGTAATCGGCTTCCACGGATCCGACTGCGACCAGAGCGGCCAGTCCGACCCACAGAATCGCCGTTGGCACAGCGGCCGGTCGCAGTTCAATCAGACGCGCAACAGCGAAGCGAGGCCATCCCAGGATTGCCGTGGGGACTCGGAGACGATGAAGAAATCGGCGAATGGCGACGATGTCGTCTTCCATAAGGAACGACAGGTAGCCGCTGATGCAGACCAGAGGGAAGATATGAAGTCCCAGGGTCAGCCAAGTCATGATGTGAAACAGGATTCCGAAGCCCAGAGCAAAAAAGCGGCCCAAAGGACGCCAGGCAAGAAACGGAAATGTGATTTCCCACACCGCGCTGAGATATCCGGAGATCAGCAGCAGCGGCGTCCACATGGCAAGCACCTCACCGGCTGGATTGTCGTGATTCCAGTTGCTCAACATCCAGTAGCGCATCTGCTCACCACTAAAAAAAGCCTGCGTCTGAATTTTTGTGATGGCGGCTCCGAAGTAGATGAAGCAGAATAGAAGCTGTACCAGTCGCGCTGGCCAGACGGGAGATCGAGGAGGCACTGTTGTTGCCGCGGGTCCCTCTTTCCATCGCCGTAAAATGGCATCAATGGACCAGACAGCTCCACAGTTTGAGACTGCCAGAATCAACATGATATGCGATGAAATGACAGCGTATTTTGTCATCGTGCTGACGGCGTCCAGCAGATTAAAATAGGTGTAAAGCGTTGCTCCAATGAAGAGCGTCATCCGGGTCCGAAAGCCAAACATGCCGCAGATCAAGGCGAAGATCATCAGCCCATGGAGTGCCGTGGCAACGGCCGGCGAGAACACCGGCAACGGTGTTCCCTGCCCGAAAAATTCGGCCAGCTGCTGAGGTGCTCCGTCAAGAGAATACAGTTCGCGCACTCGACCGAATCGTCGCATGACGGGGATCAAGGCCATCGCCGGAAGAAACATTCGCACCAATGCCAGACCGTAAGGCGATTGCTCTGCGTAGAAAAAGTTTTTCAGACCGCTCAGCAGAGACGTTTTATTCGATGCGGATTTCACGGTAACAACTCCCTTGAATTGAGAACGCCTGACAAAACTGGGACTGGCTCCGGCATCTTGCGGCAAATGCTCAGAAAAATGACCCAGGGAGGGGCCTGTCCCATTTTTGTTAGAGACTTTAAGAACGTCAACACGGGTTGAACCAGTAACGCTGGCGACTAATTTGTGCTCAGCCCTTCCGGCGCATTGAACAGCCGGGACTCCTGACCCTTCATGGCCCGCGGAGTGAAGAACGTGTTATCGAACGGGGTGCTTTGCGCGGAAGCGCGCTGCAGGCGAGGATTTTCGACCACAGCCTGATGATTCTGCACGGCAAACCAATCCGGATAACTGTCCAGCCAGTTGCCCTGAGCATCACAAATCACACGAAGGTTGTAATAGACGGCCGCGTCCCTGGGTTCATAGAAGCATTTCGACCAAAGGTGGTCGGGGACGTTGTTCTGTTTCGGCCAGATCTCCTGAACCACGTAGACGCGGTCGATCGGCGGGTGAGCCGAATGGTCGAGCACGTTCTTAATATGTCGCGACAGCAGCGTGTTGTTGACGTCGTGATTTATCCGCGGCACATTTCCAGACGGCGTGACCGGTCCCCATGGCTCTTCTACAGCGTAAAAATTTCCGCTGGCGTCTTCGCCAATGATGCGGGTACGAACGTCCCAGGCCTGCCATCCGCAGAACATGTCCCAGACAAAAAAGTAGCCGACCGTCGTTCCTGCTGGCTTGAGTTTCAAAGCATGGCCAGTAATACCGCCGGCAAGACACAGCAGATAGCTGGCAATGAAAATTCCCGAAGCCCATCGACTTATTCGCATGTTTCACCATCCTTCCGTGGCAGGTGAATAAAACTCTCAGACTAACGCCCTGTCGCAGATCCGGCCGATGCGAGCCAACCTGAGCCTGCGGACTTTGCCCGTTTTCCAAAAATCGGTCAAGATCGAACCCACCCCGAATCGTATCCTCACCCAGCTCAACTGCCAATTTTCTCAACCAAAAAACGGCTCTGAACGCACACACCTGAACGCAGCCGCCGCACAAGTGCACCGCATCCTGCCGACGATTCAGAAAAAGCGCCCCCGGCCATCCAGACCGCTGCAGCCCCATTGTCCGCATGAAGCGTCTGGAGATGCAACGCGGCAAAAGTCGTGACTGTCCATTTCCGCGTGAAACACCGGAGACTCAAATGGCTTGCTGTTTTAGACTTCAACTCGGTTGGACACAAAACGAGAATCTTCCGACTTCTGTGAATTCAACAGACTAACAAGCCAGTCAATTTTACAGTGTGGCCTGCTCTTAATCTTCTGGCCCGATGGAAGTCTCACCCGTCCTGTCGACGGTCTCTTCTGATCAACCTTAATTGCTGATTCAATTTTCGGTCCGAAATGGAGGCGCCATCCCAATCCGCTGCACATCATAAAGTCCCGTCAACGGTGGATGGACCTTGCGTAACGCACTTAGGTACGATACTCACAGAGCTCATGTTCACTCTCATTGAGTTTTTCAGGTATCGGCTACAATGGAATTGTTCTTCGGTTTCCTGCTGCTGCTGCCCTTGTACTTGCAGGTAAGACGTCTGCAAAAAAAACAGGATGAGTCAGCGGCGCGATTCACCAGCCAAATGCACGCTATCTACGACGCCGTTAATCAGCAACGCCGTACTCTGGACCGAATCGCGGCTTCAGTGTCGCCACAACCGAGCGAAACGACAACCACTTCCGGATCCGACATTCCTCCGCAACGGCCATCTTCTGCGGCAAGCCCGATTGTTGGAACGGGGGGTGTTCAGGACAAGCCAGGAGATCAAAGCATCAGGGCCGACCGTCCTCTTGCAAACCCGGCTGCGACAACACGGCCACTCTCCATGGACGAAGCGGCCAGTCGGTCTGGTGCTGCCATACGCAAACTCGCTGAGGCCCATACAGCCGAGGCTCGCATTGCACTGCCCGCGCAGCCACAGAAGGCTCCGCATCAACCCAATCGGTTGGAGACAGCCGCAGAGGATGTTTTGCGAAAGATATGGAACTGGATCATTGTCGGGGAAGAACATATTCCGGAGGGCGTCTCCGTTGAGTTCGCCATTGCCAGTCAGTGGCTGCTTCGTGTCGGCATCATGCTCGTGGTCATCGGAGTCGGATTCTTCCTCAAGTATTCCATCGATAACGGACTGCTGTCACCATGGGCCCGCGTCGCGTTATCGGTGGCTGCGGGTCTGATGATGCTGATTGCCGGCACCAGAATTCTCGGTGGCACGTTTCATATCATGGGACAAGGTTTGTTGGGAGGTGGAATTGCATCGCTCTATTTCAGCGCGTTCTCGGCAGCCAACTTCTATCACCTGATTACAATGCCGATCGCGTTCGGGGCGATGATTCTTGTGACCGCACTGTCGGGATTCATCGCAGTCCGGTTCCATTCGAAACTGACAGCGGTCCTTGGAGTCATCGGCGGCTATGGGACGCCGGTCATGCTTTCTACGGGAGTCGTGAATTTCCCGGGACTTTATGGGTATATGCTGGTGCTCGGTGTGGGCGTGCTTGGCATCTGTGCATTGAAGAGATGGCCGCTGTTAAATTACCTGAGTTTCCTCGGCAACTTCATTCTCGTTAGCGGGTCTCTCCGCGACTATCAATCGAGCGAACATTTTTGGCAGGTCATGCCATTCCTTGTCGCCTTCTTCACTTTGTTCTCCACGATGGTGTTTGTTTACAACCTGTTTAACAGGGCGAAGTCGAATCTGCTCGACGTGCTGATGCTGTTCCTCAATGCCGGCGTTTTCTTTTGCCTGAGCTACTGGTTGATCGAAAAATCGTACGGAGAAAAATGGGTGGCCGCTGTCACTCTGGGACTGGCGGCCTTCTACATCGCTCATGTCTGGTACTCCCTTGTTCGGCGAGTGCTGGATCGAGAACTCACGATCAGCTTCACGGCATTGTCGGCGTTCTTTCTGGCGGTGACCGTGCCACTCTTGTTGTCACAGGAGTGGATTACTGTGAGCTGGGCCGTCCAGGCTTACGTCATGTTATGGGTGGCTGGAAAGCTTAACAGCGAATTCCTGAGGCATGTTGCCTACTGTTTGTACCTCATCGTGCTGGGGCGTTTCATTTTTCTCGATTTGCCATCGCAGTATGGAAAAGCCTCTCTCGCAAATCTTCCGGTGTCAGAATATGTCTGGCAACTCGTGGAACGACTCGTGATGTTTGGCGTGCCGATCGGATCACTGGCACTGGGCTACCGCATACTCACAAAGCCCGGCTCGACAGGTTCTCTGGTTGTGAACAAAACAAGCGACATCAACGGATGGATCGAAGGACGCTTCGCTGCTAAGTCCGCCGTCTTCGTAGTCTTCGGCATGTTGTTTCTCTACATGCACCTCGAACTGAATCGAACACTCGGTGCTCTGTTTCCGCCACTCCGTTTGCCTTTGCTCACGCTGCTGTGGCTGAGTGTCTGTCTGCTGCTGCTACTGGAGTTTTCCCGAACTGCCAATCGGATCGTACTGGGATTTCTCGGCGTGTTTGTGACTGCGGTGTTGTGCAAAATGCTGTTCTTTGATCTCCCGGACTGGTCAGCAAACAGTCAGTTTTTTTACGATGGAACGTACACGTTTCACGCCGCTGGTTTCCGTCTGCTGGACTTTGGAGCCATCATCGCATTTTTTGCGTTCGCGACCCGGCTTCTGAGGAAACAAACCGATGCTGAACAGGAGATCTCAAGGAATGCCGGAGTACTGATGGGAGTGACAGGCGTCGGGATGCTGTTCCTGTACTTGACGCTTGAACTGAATTCCTTCCTGAAGCACTACGTCGAAAATCTCCGTTCCGGAGGCGTCTCAGTTCTTTGGACGCTGTTCGCTCTCGCGTTTTTGTTACGGGGGATCAACCGTGATATTCGACCAATGCGATACATGGGTCTGGCATTGTTTGTGATCGTCACGGGCAAAGTGTTCTTTGTTGATCTCACAAGACTGGACCAACTGTATCGCATCGTGGCATTTATTGTGCTCGGAGTGATGGTGCTGTGCGGATCGTTCTTGTACCTTCGCTCGCGCAGTACGTTCTCCACCAAAACCATTTCAACCGACGCTGATTTAACGCCCGAGCCAAATCAGCCCACTGCTGCCGCCGAAGGAGAATCGGAATGAAGTCAGCTCGATGGCTTTGTTTATGTCTGTTGGCAGGACTCAGTATTCCTGGTTCACTGAACGCTGAAGACACGGAATACTTCAAGTATTCTCGTCTTTTTGAGATCAAAGAAACGGATCAGGGGGAACTCTATAGTGTGCCGCTGGACAGCGATGTCTACGCTGCAACTCGCAACGGATTCCCAGACGTGCGTATCCTGGACGGCGAACAGCGTCTGGTTCCATTTCAGATCCGACCCATTGCAGGAACCCGCGCTCGACTAGTTCGAAAAACCTGGACAGCTGCGAATCCCGCACCCAAGCCGCTGGACAACAATGGCATGGAAATTCGGATCACGCTGGGAAAAGATGATCCGGCGCCAGGCGGATTGCGATTTATCACTCCACTGACAAACTTTGAGCAGCAAGTTCAAGTTTTTGCGATCAAGGACGGTGCTGAACATCCACTGGTCGATGATGCTCTGATTTTTGATTACTCACAGTTCATGGATGTTCGGCGCACAGAGGTTGCTCTTCCAGAAAGCGACACACGAGAATTTCGCATTATGGTCAACATGCTGACGCCCGAACAGGAATCCGAACTCCTTGAATTGTCGAGGTCACTCAAAGGCGGCACGGAGGAAGGTCGCACGGAGAAAACCACGATTCTGCGTCGACCATTTCGAATCGATCGGATCGAATTTTGGACCGAACACTCTGAAGAGATTCCAGACGCCAATATCGTCCAGCCATGGGCGGTGTCTGACCTCAAAGTAACACAGGACGCAAAGATCAAAGAGACTCACGTTGAATTCAAGAGTCGGCGAGAACCGCTTATGAGTTTGAAAATCGTTTCCAGCGGCCGCAATTTCAGTCGTCGCGCTGAGGTTCAGATTCAGGCAGGCTTGAAATGGGAAACCATTGCTGAGGCGACGATCTCAAAGTTCCAGCTGGGGGATATCCGGGAGGAACATGTAACAATTGACGTGCCGGAAACCAGACACGACCGTTTTCGACTCGTCATCAGCAATGGCGACAGCCCGGAGATTCCCGTCGATGCCATTGAAGCAGTTGGGACTCAATATCAACTCCTGTTCCTGCGGCAACCCGGACAGTCTGTGCATATGGTCTACGGTTCGAAATCGGCTGGAGTTCCGCAGCAGGACACAGCCGCTCTATCGTACGCCCTCGCACAGAAGGTGAATCCAACGCTCACCACACTGGGAGTTCAGTCGGAGAATAGTCCTGCGATCACGAGGAGCATCGATATGAAGAGCCTGCTGAACAATCCGGTAGTTTTAGGAGCAGGCGTTCTTGTGCTGGTGCTCGCGCTCGGCTGGGGGCTCTACAATGCCAGCCGACGCATTGATCAGATGCCTCGCGTAGATGGCGATTGACCTCTGGAGCGAAAAGAGGTCCAGTCACTTTCTGCAATCGTGCTTTAAGTTGGTTGTGGTTGCCAGACGCAGGAATCGGGCTTGTGGTCAGCCCTGCTACTGAACCCGTCCCACACCACCCGACGTGCGGGTCCGCACCGGGCGGTTCATTTCCTTGCAGTGAGCTTCTGCCAGATTGTGAATAGAATCACAAGTCCCCGTCCCGGGAGGCTGTTCTTTGAATCGGGCCTGTGCCGCAGACCCCGGTGAGCGACTGTGCTTCGTACATGGCCAAGCTCGAAGACATCACCAGTCTTCAGTGAACTGGGATTTGATCCAGCCTGCCACTGACAGAATCCACAAATTCGCCAAAAACGCAGTCAATAGATGCTCGCGTGTGAAATGCTTGCCCCTTTCGCTGAGGATCTCTTTAACGGTCAAATCGTGTTTCCAGCCGACCATTCATTCACGGATCGTTTTCGCTGGAACTCGATGAGTTGTCAGACTGAACCTTGCCAGACGATCGGCCCACTCTTCAAGAATCGGCAAGTTCAGTCGCCTGGACTTGAGTAGCTCGTGCGTGTCAGAAAATTCGAATGACATTGGAAAAGTCAGTCGAGAAGTAAAAAAGGCTCCGCGAAGATGAGGAGGTAAACCGTAGAGTTGATTGAAAACGTCAGCAAAACAGAAAAACTTCGCTCAATCTTCGAGGAGCCACGAAGGCGAAAATCATACTCAACACAGCTTCGTCTGGACAGTCCGCCGATCGATCAGGTCGAACTCAATTTTGATTGCCGCGACGCGATCATCCCCGTCCTGCGATCACTGCAGCATGTGTATTCCAAACCGGACTTGACCGAAAAACTCATGCAGCTCATTGGCCGTGACATCAACGGCAAGTCGTCGGCGAAGCGAGGTCGCGAAGGCATGGACTACTGGCATATTCTCGTGCTCGCCGGCGTTCGCCTCGGATGCAATTACACGTACGATCAGGTGCATGATCTCTCCGAAAACCACATCAAACTGCGAGCCATCATGGGCCTCGGATCGTGGGACGAACAGACGAAATAAAGTGGCGAACGATACGCGACAATGTGTGTCGATTGCAGCCGCAGACGATCGATGAGATTAGTCGATTTGTTGTCGGCCTGGGACATGAGATCGATCCGGAAGCCATCAAAAAACTACGAGCCAATTCGTTCGTCATGGAGACAAATATCCATTATTCGACTGAGAGTTCGCTCATTCGCGACGGGTTGCGGAAGATCCTGGAGATGTTTTCTGAACTTGCAGTCGGCGACAGAATTCTCGACTGGCGGCAGCATCAGTATCTGTGGAAACGAGTGAAGCAACTTGCGCGGGAGATCGACCGCATCGCCGGGAAAAAGGGACCGAATTATGTGGGCCGCATGAAGGAGCCATACCGCGAACTCCTGCAAAAAGCCGCGATGATTATGCAGCGAGCCCGCGAGTTGTGTGCGACTCTGCTTCTTCCCAACGCGACCGCTGCTGACGTCTTCGGCCCCAACACGCTGCCGGCTTTCATCGCCCGCACGGAGCGCGTCATCCGCACGGCCACACGCAGAATCGTCGACGGTGAAACAGTGCCGAACAGCGACAAACTGTTCAGTATGTTTGAACCTCATACGCAACTTTACGAACGCGGTAAAGCGGGTGAGCCGATTCAATTTGGACGCCAGGTTCTGGTGTTCGAAGACATGGCCGGTTTCATCGTGCATCAGGTTGTGATGAAACGCGACCAGTGTGATTCGGGTGTCGCGATCGAAGCAACGAAGGCTGTTCAGCGGCTGTTCGACAACAAGGTCGAGCGTGTTTCATTTGATCGTGGCTTCCATTCGCCGGAGAACCACGAAGAGCTTTCAAAAATTGTTCCCGATCTGTGTCTTCCGAAGCCCGGCGCCAGACAGTCTGTCGTGCAACTTTCCAACGCCGACGAAGAATTTCTGGAAGCTCAGCAGGCTCCGAAAAGCGAGGCCGCCGCCACAAGACGCCAAGCCGCCTGAGGCGGCCGCGAGCACCTCCAAAACGAGAAATGCCGCCGTCGGCATCAAGGAACGTACGCGCCGAGCTTGCAAAAATCGCGTAAAAACGACCTCCAAGGATACGCGGACGTCCGCTACCCAGACCTAGGCTGTAATCTTCAATTGGCGCAGGGTGTGTCCGTAGCTTTCGATAACCCCGTGAAGCCATTTTACAGACACGCAGTAACTACGATTTCGAGGGTCTCCAGCGGGACACCCTTCCAATTGCGTGTGATCTGGCAAAACAGTCGGTGCTCAATTTTGTTCCATTTGCTGGTTCCGGGTGGAAAGTGGCAGACTTCAATAATCCTCTCCAACTCATCAGCCAGCCTCTGAAGTTCGGTCAGCCACAACCGTGTTCGAGGACTGTTGCTGCCGCCGCTGTCCGCCGTGATCAACAATCGCCGCGGTGCGGCGTACCGCTGGCAGCCGAGTTGATACCACCAGCGGCGGATCGCGGCAATCACAAATTCCGCCGTGTCATGACTGATTCCGATCGAGACTCCGGCTTCGTTGTATTCGAGATCATACACACCGTATGGTACGGCCTTGCCCAGCGTCTTGTCCGGGAAATCATGCGTCTTTACTTTGACCGGGTCGCCTTTTCGGCGATACGTTTTTCCGAGATTCTTCAGCTTTCCCAAGGGTTCCTTCTTCTTCGTGTCGACAGAAATCGCCGGCTCACCGCATCTCTGCCGGGCCTTGACCCGGCGTGCGATGTGTTCAAACTGTTCGTTGCGGTCAGGATGTTGCGTTCCTTCCAGCGTCTCGCGATTCGACTGCAGACTGTAACCCCGCGATTTCAACAGGTCTCCGACCTTCGTGCTGCCGATTGTGAAGCCCTGAGATTTCAATTCCCGTGCCAGACCACGCGTGCTCTTGCAAGTCCATCGCAGCGGCGACATGGGATCACCCCGCGTGACTGGCTCGACCAGTGCTTCCAGTGCCTGAATCAAATCGGGTTGCGTGTCTTCACGCGACCGACGGCCACCTCCCGGCTTTCTTTGGCGCCTCAAATCGAGCGATTCAGGGTCGTGCAGTTCCCGAATACCATTTCGAATAGTTCGATCAGAGATACCCGTGGCACTTGCCACCGCAGACACGCCGCCCCAACCAAGCGACCGCGCTTCCGCAGCCGCCCATCTGCGTCGTCCTCGCTCGTCAAGGTCCGAGACAATGGCAACATACTTCTCACGAATCCATTCGATAACTTTTGCATCCGGCATTCCCGGAAAATCGCAGATTACTATCTTTTCAGCAATATCATTTTCGGTAGCTTATTGTCGTGCGGCTCCTTAAGCAGGTTCGGTGGGAAGCAATTCAAAGCACAGCGTAATCACAACGGCAGTCAGCATCGGATAATTGGGTTCGCCTCGCCGAGGATCGGTAAAACTCTCAGACGTTGAGGAAATCACCTTCGCCGCATTTCGATGCCGGTTGCTTCAGCGAGTGATGGCCTTCGCTTTAGCGGAATCAGTCTGTCATGAAAATTAACCGGATGCAGACTTTCCCCTGACAGAGTCGCTGAATTGGGTCTGTAAATCGGGCGTGCGATTCGTTATAACCTGCGGCGATAGAGACTGACTCGTAATGTCGGACTTGCCTGTAACGCTGGCGTATCGGAGATTTGTATTCGTCCAGAAACAACCCATCTGACGTTGACTCCATTTGAAGAACACATGTTCTTTGATGATGTCCCCGAATATCCCATGACCGGATTCTTTCGGCTAAGATTTTCGGGATGCCTGCAGGCAGAGGCACTCGACGCTGCGATCCAGACGACGGTCAGCCGACATCCGCTGGTTCGTTCCCGGATTGTGCGGAATGCGCAGAATGAACTCTGCTGGGAACTCACAGGCGGTCCGGCCATTCCCCTGGCAGCGTGGTCAGCCGACAGGCAGGCCGAATTTCCCGCAGGCGACTCTGTTGATCTTACGCAATCCATCGGAACGCGTATTTGGCTCGTGACACAAAAAGGGGCACACGATCTGGTTGTGCAGATCCATCATGCCTGCACGGATGCGCTTGGAATGTGCCATTTGATCGACGATCTGCTGGTGTCCTATGCACAACTTTTGGGCGACGTGCTGAGCCACACCGAATTGCGGCCGCTGAACAATGATCAGTTATGGGCTCGAAATAGTTTTGGTCTCACGTGGCGCAGGCTGCTGCAACTGCTTCCCAAACACGTTCTGGGTCTGGGAATCGTGGGCCGGTTTTTCCTCAGACGCGCGGTGCCCTTGCGTCTGCATGCTTCGGATCAATCGATCGTAGCATCGGCCACATTTCCTGCTGTGTGTGTGTTTGAATTCAATCGACTTGAAACGGAAAGACTCCTTTCCGGGGCGAAGGACAAACAGGTCACCGTCAACGACCTGATCGCTCGCGACCTGTTCCTTGCCATCGATCTGTGGCGCAGGCAATCCGGAGTGGGAACGCCGAGCGACTGGATTCGTTTGTTTGTGCCAATCAATGAACGAACACCGGACGACAGGACATTGTCGGCGGCGAACGTGATGAGCGCCGTTTTTCTGGAGAGAACACCGCGGCAGATGACCAACGCGGAGACGCTGCTGCGATCAATTCAGTCTGAAATGCGAACCGTTAAACGAGCTCGCCTGGGCTTGCTGTTAATCGCCACTCACTGGTTTCTCCGGCGGGTCCCCCGCCTGCGGAATCTGGTGATCAGAAGGGCCGGGTGTCTCGCGTCATGTGTGTTCTCAAACCTCGGCATTGTACTCAGTCAAACGCCTCTGCCGCGGCAGGACGGACAGATTTGCATCGGCGATGTGAGGCTGGAAGGCGTTGAGTTCTTCGCACCTCTTCGTCCGCTCACTCATGTGACGATTTGCATTGTGACATATGCCGAATGCCTGTCCGTCGATTTGCAATTTGATCCGCGAGCCATTTCCCGGCCTCAGGCTGAGCAACTTTTGGCGTGTGTTGTGGAGCGGATTCGTGAGTCAATGCGAAGTGATGACGCTGCGGAAGGTGCAACTGAAAAATTCCCCCTTAGACGGGCAATAATACAGTCGGGGCGCACTTCATGATGCTGAGATTGTCGCCGAGCTATTTGTGCTGCCATCGATCTTTCTTTTCCAGCACCGATGACGGGCCAGCTCCATCCAGCCACGCACGGGCCGCTGCATCATCACGCAGCCAGGCGTCCAGGAACGCCGTGAAGATTGCAAGGATCGCTCGGTGGTGATTGGCGTTCCGCTTCGATTTGGTGGCTGGTAGTTGGTGATCACTGAACGCTTCGTGTTCGCCACCTTCGAACACCAGTTCGTATTTTCCGCCTTCAGGCAAAGCTGGATAAACGGCCAGCCGCGATTCCACTGTTGGGTCGCCGACGGCCGCTGTATCTTTTGTGCCCGTCATCAGCAGCCATGGGATCGTCACGCCGCCGAACAATTGTTTGGGGTCTCCACCGTTTTTGGGGCTGTTCTGCCTCATGGCAATCGCGGCTTTAATTCGCTTGTCGGTAAACGCCGCGCCGCCGCGAGATGTGCGTTGGCCGCTGACGCCCTGAGTCGTTACCGCTCCAAACGAATGTCCGGACATGCCGATCCGTTTCAGGTCCATCCGTCCCATCAGAGGCGAATCGCTGGACTGGTTCCACCGTTCGAGCTGGTCAATGACTGCAGGAACATCCTTCAGCCGGAGCATCGTATTCTGAAGACTTGCCGCCTGCTTCAATTTGGACATTCGCTGCAGCACTGGAACGTCTTTCCAGACGGCTTCGTCGCTGCCTGCATGTTGCAGGAAGACGACGACATAACCGCGCGCAGAATAGTGCTCGCCGAGATACGGATTCCCTTCCCGCGAACCTCCGAGTCCATGACTGAAAAGCACTACCGGAGCCGACGATTAAAATAGCCGCAAGAATGAGCTGCGTGATACACCCGCATTCCCCACGCGAGATCATGGTGAGCCCGTGATTTTAGACCAGCTCAAGGCGCCCGTGAGTGAGCTGCAGGGAGCACAACCCGCTCGTTCTCGTTTGAAGCTTGTCCGGGAAGTTTGCTTTGCCGCAGGAAGACATCAGTTCAAATGAAATCATAGCTTCTTCATAAACAATGACTGAAGGTCGCTCCGCGAACTGAACGGGTGATTGTGAACCAGCGTGGTGGCTGCGACCTCAAACCGTTTCGTTCACTGAATGGAAGTTCACTGAATGGAGGCAGAAACGTTGGCCAGTGAGCAGACTCTGACAAAGGTTCTCCGGAAAATTTTGTTGGGCGCTACTCCCCGAACTCCGCTCCCACTTTGCAGCCTGCGACAGCTCTTCACAAGTCTATCGAATACCAGGCACGCGAATTGCGAACCGCGTTTTGCAATGCTTCTGATTCGTCTTTCCTGAATTCTCGTTGAGAACTCACGGAGCGATTTAACACCAACGAAACGCCGGCTCCGGGCGAAATGCGTACGTAAAAAGAATTCTGACCGTAATGCAGGATCAAAGTTCCCGGTGCGGAGTGCAGTTCTGCCGGAAGGCGATAACCTGGAGACGGTTTCGGACTCATCAAAACTTTTGAAGGAGTATTTTTCAATGTGCAGCAAATTTTCATCGGCTGTGATGATCGCGGTTTTACTCAGCAAGACCTCGTTCTTTCAGTAGCCCCCCGCTCCTCTGGGGACTGAAAATCAGACCCCCAAACAATCAGTCTCGCAGTGGTCTGAACAACGCGGCCGACCCGCAGGCGCCTGCCGGTCGCGGCAACAGCACGCAGTCATCCGGCGGTAGAGACTCATTTCCGTATTTTCAGTATCGCACTGGCTCGAAGGTTTTCCTTCGAGCCGATGTTGTTACCTCCGCCTGCAACTTGCTGGCATCATCACCATAACTGGTCCACAGCATAACTGGTCAAAGTCGTTCGACGGCGACAGCCCGCATCATAATCTCTTTCTGACGAAAGCGTTTCTCGAGCTGGCGGCGGTACGCCTTCCACCATTCTTTATCCAGCTCCTGAGTCATCACTTCAAAAATCACAATCTCGTCGCTGCAGAGTGCTCCCGAATCGTCGTGCCAGAGCCCGCTTGCTGGCGAACGCAGAAAGGCGGTGACCCCACCGAAGCGGCTGACCAACTCCTCCCGGACACGATCAAATTCGTGGGCAGCAAAGGGCTCGCCACTGTTATCCATCCGCGGCAAAAGGATATCGACAAGATGCATAAAACAAGCTTCGCCATCAGGAAACAAAGAATGCAGACTGAATCGATCAGCCGCTGAAAACCACGCTGGTACGTTAGTTGCTGTTTAAGCCATTGCAGTCTTGAAGGGAATGCGTTTCCCAATCAAAGCTCCACGGCTTCAATTTAAAGCTTCTAATCTCAATTGTCTTACGAAAGGCTTCGTTTATGTATCATCACGTTAAAAAACTTATGTTCACTGTTCATGTGGGTCAGCCCGATCCTCGTTTTGGCAACATGCTGCTGGAACAGTTTGGTGGTGCCAATGGGGAATTGGCAGCCGCAATGCAGTATTCCGTGCAGGGAATCAATTGTGAGGTCCCCGACTGCAAAGACCTTTTGATGGACATTGGCACGGAAGAACTGAGTCATCTGGAAGTGATCGGAAATCTTGCACGGCTCCATTTGCGGCCTATGAAAAAAAGCGCGGAGGCGGCTGCGAGTGACCCGCTGATAGCGATCGCCGGCGGTGGTGGAGTGGGTCTCCATAATTCGATGGGCAATGCCTGGACGGCCGATTATCTGAAAATTACAGGCGAACTGGATGTTGATCTGCGGAGCAACATCGCCGCGGAAGCGCGAGCCAAAATCGTTTACGAGCGGCTGATTGGTTTTTGCGACGATGCAGGCACCAAAGAGGCTCTGCAGTTTTTGATGACTCGCGAGATCACTCATATGCAGGCCTTTATGAAGGCACTGGAAAGCCTGAAAAAGCCCGCATTGTCTATCGGAAAATTGCCGCCGACGCCGGGAATTGTGGATCAGTATTACAATACGTCGACGGGCGAAGGTGATTTTGGGGAAGTGGATGCTGAAGGTCCGTGGCTCGACGATCTGGAGCTGGTTCCATCTCCGGCGATGACCGAGTTTCAGGTGACGAAAGCGACCACACGTTCCAGCAAGACAACGCTGGGCTCCGACAACGGCTCTCGCAGTTCGTCACGAAGTTCTGCAAAGCGCAGCAGTAAGTCGGCACCCGTCGACGAAGACAATACTCTCGGCCTGCCACCTGAGTAGGCCACGTCATCGATGCCATCGTTTAACCGGTTCTCCCCACCCCTGCCGCGAAAACCAGGATGTAAGGGAATACTCTCCGCCGAATCAGACCAACAGCCGACCTGGGCCACATAGCCATCGGCGTCAACCTCTGAAGTCGCTGATTCAGCGGTCTTCGAGTCGAGGAGACTTCCGGTTTAAGAAGCAACTGATTCAAATGCGGAGATGAACTATCTTGCACATGGATACCGATTTCTCGACAACCCGTTGAAACTGGCCGGGACTGCCGTGCCGGACTGGTTGAGTGTTGTTGATCGACAGGTCCGCATTCGGACTCGCCGCGTGAACGAACGCATGGACGCGCTGGATTCGGCTGATCGCTTGATGGCCGAGGGAATGCTGCAGCACCTGCGCGATGACGATGTGTTTCACCGCAGCGTTAAATTCATGATGCTGGAGGCCGAACTGGGGATGCGATTTCGACGCATCATGCCGGATCCGTTCGATCATCGTCCGGCGTTTTTAGGCCATATTGTGACAGAGCTGTTACTGGACTCAGTGATCTCCGAAGAGTGTCCTGAAATCCTCGACAATTATTACAAAGCCATTGACGAAGTTTCGCCGCTGGCAGTGCAGGATCTGGTCAATCGCCTGGCCAGCCGCTCAACCGATCGTCTGGCCGACTTTATTCCCCGCATTCACGCGGCACGAATCCTTTACGATTACTCGGACGATCGGCTGCTTCTGGGTCGCTTGAATCAGGTTCTTCGGCGAGTCACACTGCCGCTGCTGGATGAACAATGCCTGGACGTGCTGCGTGAGTCGCGTGTTTTGCTGCGTCTCCACGGGCCCGAACTGCTGCAGGCAGTGGAATTTCCACATTCCGCTGAACCAGCGTCGGAAGATTCGTAGCCATCCAGCGTTTCTGATATCCCATCCCTGACACACCCGACAGAACACTGAGGTCCCCATGAAATACGGCTTGAATCTTCTCCTCTGGACTTCCGGAGTGACCGAAAAAGATTTCCCCCTGCTGGCGGAAATCAAAAACTGGGGCTACGACGGTGTGGAACTGCCGTTGTTTGATTTCGATGTGAATCACTCCAAAAAAATCGGGGCAGAACTTAAAAACAATGGTCTCGAATCAACAGCGGTGACCGTGTGCCCCGGGGATCAGAATCCGATCTCTGCAGACCCGGCGATTCGCAAAGCCGGCCTGAATCGACTCAAGCAGGCGATCGATTGCTGTGCGGCGGCTGGCACAACGCATCTCGTCGGTCCGCTGCATTCCGCTCTGGGAGAATTCTCCGGCGCCGGACGGACTCAGGAAGAATGGAATCGTGCGAAAGACATCCTTTCCGAAGCCGGTGATCATGCTCGAGCCAACAATGTGACCCTGGTAGTTGAGTACCTGAATCGCTTCGAATGCTACTTCCTGAATTGTGCGGCAGATGCGGCTCAGTTTTGTCGCGAAGTCGGGCATTCTCATGTCAAAACAATGTATGACACCTTCCATGCCAACATCGAAGAGAAGTCCATCACGCAGGCGGTGAAAGCGGCGGCCGACCAGATCGTACACGTTCATATTTCGGAAAATGATCGCTCAACGCCCGGCGAAGGTGGCGTCAACTGGGACGAAACCTTCACTGCCCTGAAGGACATCAAGTACGACGGCTGGCTGATGATCGAAGCCTTCGGACTGGCTCTTCCGGAACTCGCCGCTGCGACTCGAATCTGGCGCCGCATGTTTCCGTCCGAAGAGTATCTCGCGAAAAATGGTCTGAAGTTTATGAAGTCCCGCTGGGAAGCCAAATCCTGATCACCCGGCACTGCGCAATTTAAATTTCCGCCTAACCGTTTGCCTGACGATTCGCTGCGTTCGGAATTCCACAGCAGCACATTTCGTAACGATTTTGTTAAAGTCGACCCTCGACCTTCCCGTCGCCTGATTTCCCACTGATTTATTGAAAAGAAGTTCTTCCATGAAACAGTTCCTGTTGTCACTTGTGAGTTTCATTTGCCTGTCCGGCCTCGCCGGGGCTCAGGATGCGAACGCACCGAATAAAGCGTATCTGGATCCGACGGAAGCGGGTGCGGACTTTGCTCTGCAGGGCGAATACGCCGGCACGATCAAGACTGGCGACGGTGAGTTTAAAGTTGGCGTTCATGTGATTGCCGAAGGCGAAGGCAAACTGGCCTGGGCGGCTTACATGGGCGGCCTTCCGGGCGATGGATGGGACGGCAATGCCCCGCTGCGAGGTGCTGGCGATGTGCTGGGCAAGAATGGCATCTTGAAGGGCGACAACGGCCGCGGCGAAATCAAAGACGGTAATATTGTTATTTCAACCAGCGACAACGTAAGGCTCGGGGAAATCGCCAAAGTCACTCGGGTTTCGCCAACGATGGGTCGCAAACCACCCGAGGGCGCTGTTGTGCTGTTCGATGGGACAACAGCCGATCATTTTGAAGGCGGACAGCTAAGCGACGACAAACTACTGATGCAGGGCGTGACCAGCAAGGAAAAATTCCAGAGCTGCGAACTGCACTTGGAATTCCTGCTGTCCTTTATGCCCAATGCTCGCGGCCAGGGACGCAGCAACAGTGGCTGTTATTTGCAGGGACGTTACGAAGTTCAGATGCTCGATTCTTTCGGCCTGTCCGGTGAACACAACGAGTGCGGCGGGATTTACACAATCAGCAAGCCACGAGTTAACATGTGCTATCCGCCGCTCAGCTGGCAGACTTACGACATTGAGTATCATGCTGCAAAATTTGACACGGCCGACAAGAAGCAGAGCGACGCCTGGATGACGGTCAAGCACAACGACGTGCTGATCCACGACAAAGTCAAGCTGCCTCGCGGAACAACGGCCGCTCCTGTCGCTGAAGGCCCGGAGCCTGGCCCGCTGCATCTGCAGGACCATGGCAATCCAGTCCGTTACCGCAACATCTGGTTCAGTCCACTCGATTGATTTTGAAAGAGCTAAGTAGCCTGAGGGACCGATCCGTGGTTGAAAATTCAATTCGTCGAACAGAGTGGACTCGCAAGTTCTTGATCGCTGCCGCCGTCGTCTACTGCATGATGAACATTGCCTTCGGTCAGCCGAAAGTTTATCGAGATCGGGTTGAGCCCCATTGGTTCGGCGATCAGTCGCACTTTTGGTATCGCAACGAACTGCCACAGTCTGAAAGTCAGTTCATTCTTGTTGACGCCGCCGCAGGGACTCGAAAACCTGCGTTCGATCATGCGGCTGTGGCGGCCCAGATGTCAGAAATCCTGAAGCAAAAAATTGAGCCCTCGAAACTGCCGATTGATTCGCTTAAGTTTGCGGACAATCGGAGTACGGTGGTATTCAGTGGGCTCGATGGACGTTTCACGCTGGACATGGCGTCCGCTGTTTTGACACGGGAATTCACGGCGGACGAATCGTCGCCGGTATCACTTTTTCTACCAGTTCGTGCATCGGGGGCCTCAGACAAGGACACCGAAATCGTCCTGCAGAACAAACTTGACTATCCCGTGCTTTTGTTCTGGGTTGATCCAGACGGCGGCAAGCGGGAATACGGCCGTGTGAGCCCCGGGGAAACGCGTCGGCAGCATACCTTTGCCGGGCATGTGTGGCTTTTCAGTAAATCCGATGGCACTGATATCGGCTGCTTCGAAGCCAGAAGCTCATCGTTTAAAGTGATGCTTGATCAGGCCGCCGTTGACTCCGTCAAGCACGAGACTCGCCGGCACCGACGAGGTGGTCGCGCACCACGCGAGATTCCGCAGAATCCTGTGACACCGGACGGAGCAATTTCGTTCTTTGTGCGAGACCATAATCTGTGGATCAAACACACAGCTGATAGTGCGGAGGCGGCTTTGACTTCCGATGGATCTGCCGACAACACATTTCGACGCGATGCGTCCCGTGCTCGTGGAATGAGCATGCAGTATGACCTGCCCAATTTTCCGGATGAGATTGCCGACGTCCAGTTCTCGCCCGGAGCGACTTATGCGCTCGCCTTCCAGACCACTCAGGTGCCCGAACGACTGACCTACTACGTTGAATCCACGCCGTCTGATCAGTTGCAGCCAAAGCTCAAGTCTTATCCTTACTTCAAACCAGGCGACGCCATTCCGATCGCTCGTCCGCGTCTGTTCCGACTTTCGGATCGAACGGAGATCCCCATCTCGACGGACCTGTTTGCAGATCCGTGGCAGGTGGAATTCCTCCGCTGGAGCGATGACGGGAGCCGCTTCTGGCTGCTGTATAACCAACGAGGCCATCAGCGACTTCGTGTGCTGGAGGTTATGCTTGAGACGGGAACGGTGCGGGCAATTGTCGATGAGCACAGTGACACTTTCATTCACTATTCGTCCAACGGGAAATTTGAACTGCGCTGGTTGCCTGAGAATCAATTGCTGTGGGCCAGCGAACGCTCCGGCTGGAATCATCTGTATCGATACGATCACGGCTCTGGTGAAGTCATCAATGCAGTCACCACCGGCGACTGGAACGTGCGGCGGATTGAGAACCTTGATGAGCAGGCCGGAGTTATCTGGTTTTATGCCGTGGGAGTTCAGCCTGAGCAGGATCCGTATCATGAACATTATTGCCGCGTGAACTTCGACGGCACGGAGATGAAGATTCTCACGGACGGCGATGGGACTCATGATATCACATGGTCTCCGGATCGCCGCTGGTTTCTTGATCGTTATTCGCGCGTCGATCTGGCTCCGATCACCGAACTGCGAATGGCAGACGGTCAACTACAATGCAGGCTGGAAGAAGGTGACGCTTCGGAAATCATTCGCGAACGCGGCGCACTGCCTCAACGTTTTGTCGCCAAAGGACGGGACGGTGAGACCGACATTTGGGGAATCTTGCATCGTCCAAAAGATTTCGATCCGGCCAAGTCTTATCCGGTCGTGGAAAATATCTATGCCGGGCCTCACGATCATCACGTTCCCAAACAGTTCAGCGCCGCCTACGGGCATCAGCAGCGAATTGCCGATGCCGGCTTTCTTGTCGTACAGATCGATGGGATGGGGACTGCCTGGCGATCCAGGAAATTTCACGACATCTGTTTTCGAAACCTGCGAGACGCCGGGTTTCCGGACCGAATCCTGTGGATGAAGGCGCTCGCAGAAAAAACGCCCCAGATGGATCTGACGCGAGTCGGAATTTATGGCGGGTCCGCCGGAGGTCAGAATGCCATGGCTGCTTTGTTGTGGCATGGCGACTTTTACAAAGCGGCCGTTGCCGATTGCGGATGTCACGACAACCGGATGGACAAGATCTGGTGGAACGAGCAGTGGATGGGCGTTCCTGCGGGCGATCACTATGAACAGAATTCCAACATGGTTAACGCGTACCGGCTTCAGGGGCGACTCATGCTGGTCGTGGGAGAACTGGATCGCAATGTGGATCCGGCAACGTCTACCCAAGTCGCAAAAAAATTGATTGACGCTGGCAAAGATTTCGACTTCGTTGTCGTCCCCGGCGCCGGTCACGGAGCCTGCGAAACTCCCTGGGCCTCCCAACGCCGCACCGCGTTTTTCGTCCGCGAGTTGCAAAACTAAACGCCCCCCCTTTGAGCCTGCGGCGCTAGTGGTCTGTCAGGCGTTAAATTTAGGGTTGAGCATTGCTTGTACGACGGACTTCCAGTCCGTCGGCGGTAACCTTTGTCGACGGACTGGAAGTCCGTCGTACCCTGAAATTTAGCTGTGACAGACCACTAGCCGATTTCACTGCACGAACCCGGCTAGCAGCCTGTCCGGAAACTAACTCGAACGGCGTGGCCGTTGGTTTCGGAATTTTGAAACTTTTTGACCGCTGCCGCTATGACGAAGTTGTCTCGACCGTCGGTGTAGAAAATAGGCTGACAACGCGGCTTTGGTGGTCTGCTACAGCAGAATAGAAAGGTGTCAGGGACAAATGGCACTGTCGAACATGTGTCAGCACGTAACGAGGTCTATTGGCGGACCGGGGATTTTGATAAACTCCAGTCGTCAGGGATTGGTATTGATTGAAACGCCCGCCTCTGGCGATGATTTGGAAGCCCTCCATAATTCTCTGCCCGAGAATGATCTGGGAGGGTTTTTCATGCGCCAGTCTGTATCCGATTCGGACGATTCCCGGAACGCCGGATTTAAAACGATAGTCAATGCATTTCTGTTTCAGCCAGGATTTCCGTTTGCGTCGGTATTGACTGGGGAGAAGATCAATCGAATCTTCCGTAAGCACCGTGGGCTTTTCGGCGAGAATGGTGTTTATAGCACCGCGATTGTGTTGTGGGCGTTTCTCGGGCAGGTGCTGCGAGATCGCGAGGAAGCCGCCTGCCAGTTTGCAGTCGCCAGCATCATCAGCTTCGCCCGCAGGTCGGGAAAGATGTCCCCACGGAAGACACCGGTGACTATTGTCGAGCTCGGGCCAAACTTTCTGAACCGGCGATCCGTGAACTCTCCAGCAGCGAGATCGCCAGCGATGCCGGACACATGGCAGACGAATCATGGCTGTGGAAAGCACGTCATGCGAAACTCGTCGATGGATTCGCGTTCACAATGCCTGACACGGCGAAGAACCAGGCTGAGTTTCCTCACCCGCGAACTCAGAAGAAGGGCGTCGGGCTGCCGATCGCTCGCTGCGTCTCGATTCTGTTCACGACAGTGCCATTCGTGGCTGCCTTCTTTTCGGAATTCACTTCCACGGCGATCAGGTTGCGGCCCTGTCGCAACAGAGACTTCACTTCAAAACTTACAGCCACGAAAGATTCATCGGACTTCCTGAATGCCCCATTTTTCAGGACACGCTGCTCGTTGACATACAGAGAACAGTGCCCATCAGCCACCACGGTGAGCTCCGCGGTATCTGAATCGGCGACTGCGGGATCCACAGCCCAGCGAAACCAGCCGCTGGCTGATCCTTCCGGCACTTCGGCGCGAAGGAACGGTATCGCCGCGGCGTCCTGCGCGTAGACCACAGACGCATTCATCAATAGTCCCGCGGAGCACGCGACCAGAAAAATCAGGCCGCGAAGAATTGCATCGCGGCAACACGAGGATAAAACAGCAACCATGAATGGAACCTCAGGGATAACGGGGGTGAGACAATCCAGACGGGCAGAGCAATCGGCAGATAAACGAGATCAGCCTATGCATGTTTGCGGACCATAGGGAAAACCATCCCGTTCGGCTACTTATTCGCGACCTTTCCTGACCGGCGATTACCAGCCCCACACGCTGCCGTTTCCAACTCAAATCTGAAATCTCAAATTCTGGATTTCAAATTTCAAATTTACTCCCGAATCCTTCGGTTTACATAAGGCGAACAATGCCCCCAACCGGTTAATTTGGCGTCCAAAACAGGCGTGGCTGGATTTTCGCAGATCCGCTATCCTTTGCTGTCAATTTCCAGTCCCAGGCTCCGCTGCGTGCGGAGTTTCACCCTGATCTGCAACGCTTTGTGAAACTCATGGAAGAAATTCAAATGATGCCTCTGGCGGGATGCCATGAGCCAGTGAGTTCGCTCAGTCATCTTCTGGGCGCTTTTTACTTTGCATGGCTCGCTACCCAACTGATTCGGCGTGGGCGAGGCGACTGGGCCAGAACGTCCAGCCTTACGATTATGGCATCGTGCTCCGTGCTGTTGCTGTTTCTCAGCAGCTCCTACCACTATTTCTTCCCGGGGCCGATGCGGGAGTTCATGGTCCGAGCCGACATTTCGGCGATTTTTCTGGTCATCGCCGGCAGCATGACGCCGGTGCATGCCATCCTGTTCAGCGGACGAGCTCGCTGGTTGCCGCTTCTGCTCATCTGGACAGCGGCGTTCGTCGGGATCATTCTGCGAATGATATTCTATGAAGCGATGAGCGGCAGAGTTGGTGTCACCGTCTTCCTGCTCTTCGGATGGGCTGGCACAATCACTTTTTTTGTGCTGTGGCGACGATTTGGCTGGACGTTTGTTAAGCCGGCTCTCCTGTCCGGGCTCTGCTATACCATGGGAGCCGTCTCACTGCTCCTCCATCGCCCCATCCTGATTGAAGGTGTCATCGGCCCTCATGAATTGTGGCATATTTCCGTTTTGTTCGGTCTGGGTCTGCACTGGTATTTTGTGTTCCAGTTCGCTGCGGGGTACGAACCGGCCTCTGTGCGTTACGAACCGGCGCCTACTGAATACGAAGAATCACAGGGTCTTGCCAACTGCTGAGACTGGTGCCCTGTCGACCTCTCATTTCAAGCTCTGACAGACCACTAGCGAGGTTGTTCTGTCGGTCGACTTCCGATTTCAAGCAGGCGCCCTAAAATCCGTGATCGGCGTATTCCTGTGGATGACGCTGCGCAGGTTCTGCAGTTTCAAAACCCACTTTACTGATATTCACTGAAGAGACGGTTCATGTCCGAAAAACGATTGTCGCACCTTGTCTTCTTTACCCTGAAGGATTCTTCTCCAGCTGCGATTCAGACGCTGCTGGATGCGTGTCAGAAGTATCTTAAGAATCATCCCGGCGTGGTTTACTTTGGAGCCGGCACGCTGGCCAAAGAGTATGCTCGTCCTGTCAACGATCATGACTTCCATGTTTGCCTCAATGTTGTGTTTGATTCTCGCGCTTCACATGACATTTATCAGACCGCGCCGGACCATCTGAAGTTTATCGCCGACCATAAAGAGAGCTGGGCCAAAGTCCGCGTGTTTGATGCCGACGTGATATAGTCTCACGTCGTGTCGCAAACGTCTCCTGACCGCGCGGAAAGTCGTTCATGAGCCATGCAGCAACACAGGACTCGCGGATTCCTGCACAATCCGAATGGCTGACAGCCGTTTTGATCGGTTGCTGCCTTGCGGCTTTCGTGTGGCAGGGAATTCTGCTGGGCGGCGGACTTGTTGGCGGTGACGTTTATCCCTATTTGTTTCCTCAAAAGCAGATCGTCGCCGAATCGTTCGCTCGCGGTGAGCTTCCCTTGTGGCACGATCGGACGTCGCTCGGTTATCCGCTGCATGCGGAAAGCCAGGCTGGCGTCTTTTATCCCACGAACCAGATTCTTTACCGACTGCTGGATGTTCATTCGGCCTATCATGTCAGCCTGTTGCTGCATTACGCCGCTGCTTATGTGTTTGCCTGGCGGTTTGCGCGAACGCAGTGGCTGAGTCCCGCGTCGTCTCTGCTGGCGGCGATGATTTTCGTCTACGGCTGGTTTCCGGTTCGCGTGTCGCTCGAATGGAGCATCATCGGAGGCGTGTGGCTGCCACTCTGTCTGTGGATGGTCGAACGACTACTTCAGACGCCGACGGTTGTTCGGTTCACGGGCCTCGCAGTCTGTCTGGCGATCCACTTGCTGTCCGGGCATTTTGCACTCGCGTTTATTACTCAGCTCACCTGTCTCGCTTACGCGTTTCTGCGGCATTCGGAAATCTCACGCTGGCGAGCTGCCTCGTTAGTCGGTCTGGCAATTGCCGGAAGTACGCTGCTGGCGGCCGTGCAGTTACTGCCAACGCTCGAGCTGCGTCATGTCAGTCAGCGGGACGGCACTCATGCGATTTTCAATCCAGCGGACGGACACATGCCGCCCATGTATCTGACTCAGCTGATCGCGTCCTGGTGGTACTGGCACACGCCGGAAGTCGCCGCGTCCCGCGAAAGTTTGCGGTATCCGTTCCTGCTGAGCAACGGGGATACGAATCCCGTGGAGGCGCATCTGTATCTAGGCCTGATTCCGCTGATGCTGCTTCTTTCGCTGTTCAGCCGCAACCTTCGCCATCAGATTCGCCGATCGAACTGGAGGATGTGGCTGGGGCTGTCCGTGGCAAGCATCATTTATGCATTCGGATGGCTGATCCCATTGACTCGCCACCTGCCGGGCTTTGGATATTTTATTGGCCCCGGGCGTTATACGATCATCACAACGCTGGGGCTGGCCGTGGTCGCAGGGCTCGTGCTGGATGCTTATCTGCGTCATCGTCGGCCGATTTTCCGTTCCATTGCGACGCTGCTGATTGCCGCGATCACTCTGGCAGATGTGCTGGCGTCGGCCCAGTTCCCCGTCGCGGACGCCGTTGTTGTGTCTTCGCCACCACTGGCTGGATTGTCTGAGAGCTGGCTGGCCAGAACTCTTCAGGAAGAAGACAAAAAGTCGCCGGTGAGACTGCTGGCGCCCGGGCCGAATGTTGCCAATCTGCTGGGAGTCAGCAGCGTGCCGCATTACCTGGGGCTTGGACCAGCGGAATACTTTTCTGAGGCCGCGACCGTGGAGACGCAGCCTGCAGCACCCGATCAGGCGTTTCCGTCAGCCGAACAGATGCCGCGTTTGAAGGGTTTGGCGGTGACTCATATTCTGACGACGGAATCTGTGGCGACGCTGTCCGAAGAGTGCGAACTTGTGGGCTCGGGGCCCGATGCATTCCTGAATCGTGTTTGGGGCCGAGGCTCCGATGCCTGTTTCCTTTATCGCCTGAAGGCACCAGTGCAGCGAGTTTCCTCGCTCCCGTCGACCGCGCTGAAGAGTCTGGTGTTCGATGACCGTCGGCTGTGCGATGTTCAGTTTCAGATTGAGCTACTTGAAGCGGCTGAAGTACAGTTCATGGATCTGATGTACCCGGGCTGGGAAGTACTAGTCGATGGACAGGAGCAGGTTCCGAAAACTGTTTCCGGGTTCGGGCGCTCGGTAAAACTGTCCGCCGGCCCGCATCGAGTTCGCTGGGTATATCGACCGAAGTCGTTTTTCTACGGTGCGACGGTGAGTGTCATGACGCTGGTCGGGATGTGCGTCGTTTGCGTGATATGGCGAAGGTAGCGCAGTCCGGTCATTCCCTGACTGAAACTCGTGCGTGTCCACGTGTCGCTTTAAAGTATCAACGTGAGCCCCTGGTGAGCTGTACGAGAAGACCGCGACAGATCACGCATCAGATCACAGTCAACGAACAGCTGCGACATCCGTTGGGGTTTCATCGCAGCATCGTCGACATGCTGGAAAAATCTGAGCGCGCTCAATCACAGCTTAAGAAGATTCGGCCACAATTGTACCTGACGGCCGTTGTAAATGAACGCCACCGCCGTTGCGAACGAATCGAACCACACCCACAAGCAGCGTGATCACCGTCAGTGGAACGACAAATCCCAACATGACGATCCCGAATGTGCGTGCCATTGAAGGCATCGTCAAGGCCATAACAATCGACGCGGTGTAGGCAAAGTAGTACCCCAGAAACAACGCGCCTTCCCAGCGAGCGATCAGGTGCCCGGTAAAGAACACGGGCAGACAAGCGACTCCAGCGGCGATCATGATAGGAATATCGAACTGCAGAGCGGACTGTGACACGGTGACTCCCGCCGTGGAGAAGAGGCTCGAAATTCCCAGGACTCCCAGAATATTGAAGATACAGCTTCCTACAACATTTCCCACGGCAATATCACGTTCTCCCCGAATCGCGGCCATGATCGACGTGGCGACTTCAGGCAAAGATGTTCCGGCAGCCACGATCGTCAAACCAATGATCAACTCTGAAACACCCATCAGCCGCGCAATCACGACGGCCGAATCGACAAACCAGCGTGAACCAAGAACAAGCAAGCCCAGTCCCAGCAGCAGCAGGATGATATTAAGGGGATGATTCCGGGCTTCGGGCTCGTTTTCCGCAACTCCAAATTCCGCCTGGTACTCAGCCTTAATCGCCGCTTGCTCTTTGCGACTTTTTAAGATGGCCCAGCTTGTGTACGCAATCAATCCAGTCGCAAGCAAAAGTCCGTCGAACCGACTGATCTGTCCGTCCATTGCCATCCACAGAAAAATCAGCGATAGCCCTACCAGCAGTGGGACGTCGAAGCGAATCAACTGTTGCGAGACTCGCAAGGGGACGATCGCAGCGGAAATACCAAGGATAAGCAGCACGTTCAGGATGTTGCTGCCGACCACGTTCCCGACCGCAACGTCATATTGCCCGGCGATTGTCGACTGGACGCTGACCACAAGCTCCGGAGCGCCGGTCCCGTAGGCAACCACAGTCAGACCGATCACCAGCGGTGAGATTCCAACCGCAATCGCCAGCCGGGACGCGCTACTCACCAATAATTCTGCTCCAACGGTCAACACAACAAGACCGAGGATCATCATTAAAATGACCACAGAATTCTTCCTTTAGTAACTCGTAAGCAGGCGGACATGCGGGTGAGATCTGAAATTTCTCTTGCATGGCCAGCGCTCGATTCCACTCCACGTCATGATAAATGGCGTGCAGACTGAGCGCGTTCATGTGCATGATCACCGGCATGTGCCCAGGTTCAGTAATCATGCCACAGCCACGAACCCCTATCTTTATACCGCCATCAACAACTGCAACTGAAGACTACTGGCCAGACATTGAGGTGCCCTGTGATTCCTTCAGCCGTTCCAGTCTTCGCGCAACCGCAACAGACACGCGATCCATGGCATCAGCCACGACAGTTTCCAGCGAAGCTCCCCGGCCCTCCACATGAATCTCGCCCTTGCCGTTCAACTGAACCTTGACTCGACACTGGATATCCTCGCCGCCTCTCGGCCCGTTGATATCGCTGAGCAACACATCGATAGAACGGGTCTGCGTCTCAAATCGGTCAAACGCAAACTGAACGGTGCGTTCCAGCAGGTCGCGCTGCAAGTCTGTTATGTTCACGTTTCGGTCCACGATTCTGATTTCCATGAGGAGTCTCCTGGCTTCGTAAAGTTTCAGTTCATTCTCGATCTCGTCGGCAAGATTGTACGCCCACCTCAAGAATTGAATAATTCAAAATGACGGCACAAACTATTCATTTAATTGATGTGTTGTTCAGGGGCCAGAAAATCGTTGAGTTCAAACATCGACCGGATTCGACAGCGGCAGAATCCGCTCATGCCTCTTTCAGGAAGCCTCCTCGCTACCGTGTTACACATTCGCCGTGTGCAGAGGCAGTATGAACCCACGAGGTAAACTCGGGGACGTTTGAGGCGGTAACATGCGCGGCGTGTTTCCGTCTGACGGATGTGCATGGCGGAGTTGTGCGGCAAGTGCTTTCCTAGTCGTGTGGCCATTGTCGTTGTTTGCTCCGCAAACCGTTTTGTTCGCGGAAAGGCTGTGATTTCTTGACCGTCACGCTGTTGATCGCGAAAAGAGTCCCCCTAAAAGCTCGAAGCGCCAGCGAGTGGACTGCCATCGCCCCACTCGCTGGCGCTTCGAGCTTGTATAAACACAATGCCTTGGAGCGAACAATGGCTATGCCATCACACTTCCTTACTCGCTGCCGCGGATCAGATTATGGCGGTTATCGCGATTGTTGCGGTTAGATGTCCGGGGTCCCCGTGTTGTGTCAAAATTACAATCGTGTGGTGCACACTCACCGACCTGCGGGCAAAACGCAACCTAATGTTCAGCGATCCCCTCTCTCGCTTCGAACAGTAAGTCGCCATGGAATGGTGACGCAGCTCAGATGCCCCGCATCTGAATCCTGACTGGCTCGGCAGCAAACTGAACTCCGAATTTTCTTACTCAGCTCTGCAGATGCACGCGCATCCCGGAGACTGCCGCACACATCGTGAGGGGATCGTATATGGCTCGTAATACTTCGGGCTCATTGTTGGTTGTGGATGATGATCGCTATATTCAGGCGGCTATGGCCGACTACCTGCGAAGTCTCGGTCATCGCACAGAAACGGCTTCCACATGCGGTGAAGCCATTGAACGCATGGAAGAATTTCCGTTCGAAGTCGTTGTCTGCGACGTTAATCTGCCCGACAAGGACGGATTCTCTCTGTTGCAGTGGGCTCGGGAAAACTCCCCGGAAACCTCCATCATTCTGCTCACCGGATTCGGCACCATCGAAAGCGCTGTCGAAGCCATTCGCATGGGCGCCTTCGACTATCTGACTAAGCCTGTCATTGATGAAGAACTGCGGTTCTCCATCGAACGAGCCATCGGTCAGCGATCCATCATCGACGAAAATAAGAAGCTGAAAGCTCAGCTGACTCAGCGTTACGGTCTCTCCAGCATCGTCGGCAAAGACTACAAGATGCTGCGGATGTTCGAGCTGATCGAAAGCGTCGCGGACACTCGCACGACGGTTCTGATTCTCGGTGAGAGCGGTACCGGCAAGACGATGACCGCTCGCTCGATTCATCAGTTGAGCAATCGAAGAGACAAGCCGTTTGTGGAAGTGGCCTGCGGAGCTCTTCCGGAAACTCTGCTGGAAAGCGAACTGTTCGGTCACGTCTCCGGTGCGTTCACGGGCGCATCGCACGACAAGATCGGCAAGTTCCTGCAGGCCGACGGTGGCACGCTGTTTCTGGACGAAGTTGCCACGGCCTCGCCAGCACTTCAGGTGAAACTGCTGCGGGTTCTCCAGGATCGTGAATTCGAACCGGTCGGCGGCAACGTCACTCATAAAGTGGACGTGCGACTGGTTCTGGCGACCAATGAAAATCTGGAAGAGTGCGTGAAGAAGGGCACCTTCCGTGAAGACCTTTATTACCGCATTAATGTGATCACGATGACTCAGCCGCCGCTGCGGGATCGAATCGGCGATATCCCTTTGCTGTCCGATCACTATCTGCAGATGTTCAATGAGCAGACCGGGCGCAAGCTGACGGGCATTGATGAAATGGCCATGCAGGCCATGCAGCATTATCACTGGCCGGGCAACGTTCGTGAGCTGGTGAATGTAATTGAACGAGCCGTTGTGTTGTCTCGCGACACAAAGATTACTCCAGCCGATTTGCCGGAGAAGCTGTTCGCGAATCACGAACACCGCGCCAACATCGAAGCGCATCTGGGCGGAGCCTCATTGAAGGCCGCTCTGACAGAACCAGAACGCCATCTGATTATTCAGGCTCTGGAAACCAGCGGCTGGAACCGTCAGAAGACGGCCAAGGTTCTGGGCATTAATCGCACGACGTTGTACAAGAAAATGAAACGCTATGAGATCGATTTTGAATCGGTCTACAAGCATGTGTAAATCCGAAACCAGCGGATCAGCTCACCGCGATCCGTAAACTTCCGCAAGTCTGCCCGCCGAAAAGCCTCCGACACGTGTTCTGCGTCTCGGGGGCTTTTTTCGTTGATGGATCAGGGTTTTGAGATCGCCCACGCGCCCGCCCCGTGCCAGCCTGCGCGACACCGCTCACGTTTAACCCGATTCGAAGAGGAGGCGCCTTGAAGTACCGCCTCCTCTTCGAGTCGGGTTAAACGTTTGATCGACGCTCCGTAAGTGTTCGGACATCGCAAAAAAATGCCGTTCTCCGTTGACGCAGCGAGACCTTATTACTTCTGTAATAGGTAACTAGTACAGGAGTCGCGTCGATGATTTGCCAGATTGATACCAACAACGGCATCCCAATTTACGAACAGATCAGTCGCCAAGTGAAATTTGCGATCGCAAATGGTTCACTGGTGGTCGGTGAGCACGTGCCGTCTGTTCGCGAAATGGCGACTCAGGCCGCGGTGAATGTTAACACCGTGGCTCGGGCGTATCGCGACCTCCAGTCCGACGGTGTCTTGGTTTCGATTCGCGGAACCGGTTTGGCCGTGGCTCCGGATGCTCCTGAAAAATGTCGACCGGGTCGCCTTGAAATGATCGGGGAAAGGCTCCGGTACATCCTGAAGGAAGCGATTCACAATGGCGTCTCGCTGGATGAGGTGCAGAACCTGGTGAACAGCGAATGGAGCCTGCTTCAGCAGGAGCCGCCTCCGTAATTCCACTTTACGCAGCGTCGACTCCTGACCCAGCAGAGCTTCGATTCTCGGATGAGTCTCCTTCCTCCATCTTCAATAAGGCAGTTCCATGCATCCTGTCATTCGCCTTTCCGGTGTCTCAAAAAGGTTCGGTGCTGTTCAGGCACTCGATAATGTATCCCTGGATATTCAGCCGGGTACGGTGTGTGCCGTGCTTGGTGCCAACGGGGCGGGTAAGAGTACCGCTATTCGATTGCTGCTGGGTTTCGATTCACCGAACAGTGGTAAGATCGAAGTGCTGGGGATGAATCCTCGAACTCACGCGATGGAAATTCGTACGCGATGCGGCTACGTATCCGACGCACCGCCGCTTTATGAATGGATGACGGTTGAGGAAATCGGCTGGTTCGCCGCGGGGTTTTATCCAACCGGGTATCAGGCCGAGTACGAGCCCATCAACCTCAGTTGCTGATCATGGACGAACCAACTTCCGGCCTGGATCCGCTGGTGCGGCGTGAGTTTCTGGAAAGCATGATTGACGTGGCGGCCCAGGGTCGTTCAGTTCTGTTGTCCAGCCATCAGATCGGTGAAGTCGAACGCGTGGCCGATGATGTGATCGTGCTCATAAATGGCAAAGTGGTGGCTCATGAACGCCTGGAAGATCTGAAGAACTCCGTCACCGAGGTGATTGTCAGCATGCCATCAACCACGGCGGCGCCGCTGCAGATGCCGGGAAAATTTCTGGCGATGGTCCCGTTCGGGCATGAGCATCTGTGGCTGGTACGGGATCTCCAAATCTTGTGATGTACTTCTTGTTGCTGGATCCCGTGGACTCTCAACTGCGGGCTGCGGCGGTAAAGGTCACAACCATTTCCGAGTTCCTGCGATCTGCAGTCCCCGACGGTGATGCCGCCAGGAACGAGCACTGAAAATCGTCGTTACCCTTGATTGCAAAGGTCAAACGTCGGCCGTTGTTGGGGGCTATGGAAAAGTTGAGATTGTAAATTTCAAATGTGCACACCACCGCGATTAGGAACAGTACCGAATTAACATCCCGATTTACCGTGACTTGAAATCCCAACCCGAAACGTCAGTGAGGGATTTTGCACAAGGACTTCGATCCCTCGCTGACGCTTCGGGTTGGGATAAACGGACCTTATTTCACCACCGCACTAACCGATGACTTTGTGAATTCGGTCCAGGGCTTCTTCCACATTCTGGCGGCTGTTGAACGCACTCAGACGGAAGTAGCCTTCGCCAGCAGCGCCGAAACCACTGCCCGGTGTTCCGACAACATGCGCCTTGCTCAGCAGCAGGTCGAAGAATTCCCAGCTGCCAAGATTGTTCGGCGTCTTGATCCAGACGTACGGGGCGTTCACGCCACCGAAGACTCGTATGCCGACTTTCTCAAGACCTTCACGCAGCAGCTTTGCATTGGTCATGTAGAACTCAATCAGGCCTCGCATTTCGGCTTTGCCTTCGTCCGTATAAGCAGCAGCCGCCCCTTTTTGAACGATGTAGGATGCCCCGTTGAACTTGGTCGACTGGCGGCGATTCCATAACTGATGGATCGAAACCTTTTCGCCGGTGGGTGTCGTTCCCATCAGCTGCTTTGGCACAACCGTCAGAGCACACCGGACGCCGGTGAAGCCGATGCTCTTGCTGAAGCTGCGGAACTCAATCGCGACGTCCTTGGCACCTTCGATTTCAAAAATGCTGTGAGGAATCGAAGGGTCCGAAATGAACGCTTCGTAGGCCGCATCAAACAAAATCAGTGAGTTATTCGCCTTTGCATAGTCGACCCACTTCTTCAACGTTTCGCGAGTCGCCACAGTGCCGGTCGGATTATTTGGGTAGCACAAGTAAATGATGTCGACAGGAACTGATGGCAGTTCGGGGACAAAGTTGTTCGCTTCATTGCCCGGCAGATACACAAGCCCACCGTAGCGACCACTTTCATCCGCCGGCCCTGTGTGGCCCGCCATGACATTCGTGTCGACGTAAACCGGATAGACGGGATCTGAAATTGCAATCCTGTTTCCATCGCCGAGGATGTCCAGAATATTCCCAGAGTCGCACTTGGATCCGTCGGAGATGAAAATTTCATCCGCGGAAATATCGACGCCGCGCGACTGGAAATCATGCTGAGCAATCGGCTCACGCAAAAACGCATAACCCTGTTCCGGCCCGTAACCTTTGAACGACTCGCGGCGCGCCATATCGTCAACGGCCTCATGCATCGCCTTGGTGATAGCAGAAGGCAGTGGCTCGGTTACGTCGCCGATGCCCAGACGAATGATCTTTGCATCGGGATTGGCCTGCGAGAACGCTGTGACGCGGCGACCAATTTCTGGAAAAAGGTAACCGGCCTTCAGTTTGAGATAGTTATCATTAATGTGAACCATGAACCTGGGCACCCAATTTTTCAGACAAGTCGAGCAGACAGAAAACTACGGAATTTCGCGGAGTTGTGACAGGTCGCCGCACCAATTTCAATGGTTCGGCCCGGGCGGACAGTATTCCTTCACCCACGCGAAAATCTCATTATGCCAAAACCGACTGTTGGCCGGTTTTGTTACCCAGTGACCTTCATCCGGAAAGTTGATGAACTTGCTGGGGATTCCCTGACGCTGCAAGGCCGTGAAGACCTGCTGGCCCTCACTGATGGGGACTCGAAAATCCAGATCGTTGTGAATGATCAGCATGGGCGTTTTGAAATTCGCCGCCAGTCGATGCGGTGAATGTTTCTCGTATGAGTCCCGATTCGGTCCCCACGGTGGGCCGCCATGTTCATATTCGTCGAACCACAGTTCCTCGGTCGTCGTGTACATGCTGTCAAAGTTGTACACGCCGCAGTGATTGACCAGCGTCGTGAATTTGTCCGTCTTGCCCTCAAACCAGTTCATCATGTAACCGCCAAAGGAAGCTCCCGCGGCAAACATGCGATCGGTGTCAATGAAAGTCTGTTGCTCCATATGAGCCAGACCGGCCATCAGATCGACGTAACAGCGACCACCCCAGTCACCACTGATTTGGTCGGTATATTTTTGTCCAAAGCCTGTGCTGCCGCGCGGATTCGGCGCGGCCACCACATAGCCCTGAGCGGCCCAGATTTGCGGATTCCAGCGGAAACTCCAGCTGTCCGCCCAGGCACCCTGCGGACCTCCGTGGACAAGAAATGCGAGCGGCCATTTTTGCGACTTATCAAAGTCAGGCGGCGTCAAAATCCACATCTGCATCGGATCATTGTCAGCCCCGGGAACCGTCACGGAAGATGGTTCTGCGAATTCAATTTCCGCCAGCAGACGATCATTCATGTGCGACAGATTCAGGCCCGGCGCTTTGGTTCTCAGAAACTGCTCATTTAGCTGCACCGCAAAGACCTCAGCCGGATGAGTCAAACGGCTGTTGTTGCAAACCAACACACGGCCATCGGGCGAGATGCTGAGGTTCATGGACGTCCCAACAGACTGAGCCCGTTCGGCCACGTTCGGCTTGCTGACAGAGATCGCGTAGATCGGCTTTGAGCCATTCGATTCTGCCACGGTAATAATCTGATCGTTGTTGCGCCAGACGATTTCGTCGAACGACAGATCAATATCCGGTGTCAGCGAGCGTGGTTCACTGGCAAACGATCCGTCGAGGTTGCAGTCGACAATATTGATTTCCCATTTGTCGGCTTCATAACCCGGCTTTCGCTGAGCCCGAAAGGCGAGCTTTGTTCCGTCGGGCGAAAACATCGGATGTCCATCCGCAGCAGGATTGGAAGCCGTCAGAGTTTCCCACTGCACTGATCCCCCGCCGATGGAGACTCGGCAAAGATCGTGATTCGTGCTCCACGATTCGTCGGTCGCCGGAACTGCGGTGAAGACCAGATGCGTGCTGTCGGGTGAAAAACAAAAATCCTGCGTTGAGGAGAATGTCGATGATGTTGGATACCCATCGCGGTCCCCAGGAGTCACATCCCGAGGATCACCGGCCACGATCACGCCAGGAACGTCCTCCGTCAGATCGATCACAAACAAATGCTGACGTTTGTCTTCGACGTAGCTGTCCCAGTGACGATAAAACAATCGTTTGAACACGCGAGCCTTCACGGGCGACGCCGCGATAGCTTCCATTTTTTCCTTGTTCGCCTTATCGCTTTCCGCAAACGGTTTTTCGGAGAACTCTGGATAGACAGCCGAAACAAAAGCAATGTGCCGCCCATCAGGCGACCATGTGGCATTTGAAGCGTCGGTGCTGATTTTTGTCAGCTGCTTTGCCTCGCCGCCGTAGGGATTGATCACCCACAACTGACTGGCTCCCGAACGAGTCGACTCGAACACAATCCAGCGTCCATCCGGTGACCATTTTGGATTGTTATCTTTCGCAGTGGAATTGGTCAGCTGGCGCGCGGGTGCGGATCCGTCCGTGGGGACAAGCCAGAGTCGCGACACAGATTTATTGGTGTGCGAATCGGTAATTTCTGTGGAGGCAAAGACCGCCCACGCTCCGTCAGGGCTGACGCTCGGCGCAGTCACTCGTTGAAATGCGAACAAATCTTCGACTGAGAACGGGCGTTTAGTCATAGTGGGTAGGGTCAGATTTCCATCCTGAGCAAATGCGAGCTGGGGACTGAGGAAAATTAGTGCTGCGGAAAGCCACAATATCGATTTCATTGCACATTCCTGCGAAAGAACGTTGGCACATATCCTATGCGTTACCGGTCGAATCCCGTGAGGCGGACGTCGTTAAGGATTTTCGTGGCCGGATTCGTGAGAATTCGGGGATTCGCCATGAAAAGGTTCCGAAGTCTCACGACTTCGGCTACGAAACGCCTCTTTTTTATACAAGCTCGAAGCGCCAGCGAGTGTACTGGCGGGAACACAACCGACTCGCTGGCGCTTCGAGCTTGTAATAGAAACGGACGAACGTTCGTCGAACTCGGTGATTCAAGCCTCGATCAGACCTTCACGAATCGCCCAGCGGCAGAGGTCGACTCGATCCGTGGCGCCGACCGCTCGCATGATGCGATACTTGTGGCTCTCGACAGCTTTTTCGGAAATCGCCAGAGCCGTCGCAACCTCAGACACGCGTCGCCCTTCTGCAATTTTCAGCAGCACGTCCCACTGTCGATCTGTCAGCTTCTGCATCTGACTGCTGGCCGAACAAAGGAAATGACCATCTCGCGTCACCTGCACTCGGGAAGCCAGTTGTTCGGACAACACCGTCTGACCTCCGGCAATCTGAGACAACTGTTCGCTGATCTTTTTCATGGCATCTTCCCGGGAGAGGATACCAGTGACACGGTTATTGACGACTAGATCCAGTTGACGATCTGTCAGTCCGTCAGCAAAAACAGCGACTCGAGTTTCTCCGAGGCGGACGGCCAGTTCTGAAAACACGTCCCGCAGAGCTTTCACGATCAGCTTTTCGCAAACAAGCACCGTCTGCGGACGCTGACTGCGAATGGTTTGAATCAACTCCGCAGCCGTGGAGACGGCCGTCACGTTTCGAAAACCGCCGTAAGCCTTAAGGCACCATGCGATGGACTCAGCGTTGACGCGATTGGCGTCCGCGATCACAGCATCGCCGGGCTGTAAGGAGGAAAGGTCCATCGAAGCAACGTTACGATCAGGCTGAGCGTGCATGGAATTCCTCACTGACTTCCTTGTCACGGTGACGGAGGCCACCGAACTCTTGTCTGCTTCGCGAGAACCAGGTGAAAGCGCTCTCCATCGGAGGATTCGCTCTCATCAGTGAGGCGTCCCTCACTGTCTTCGCTCCCGCATCCATGCGGGACAGCAGTTGACGGAAGGGCTTCTAATCCAACGCCGAATGTTTTCGAGATAGGGAATCCCCGCGTAGGGTATACCCTCATTGTCGCACCGTGGATTCATTCGATCTCAGGACACTGCTTTCTGTCGCAGGGAAAATCACGCCCGCGATGAGCTGCCGTTGCTTGTGTTTGACACACGGCTTTTCTTCACCTCAGGCCTGTTGTCTCGGTGAGGTATGATGTTACGACCGCGATGGCACAGCCACGAAATGTTCAGCTCGCAGAACGGATTCACCTTGGTGCCGATAGGCGGTTAGCAGCCCGTTCTTTGCAACGCTGTAATCAACGCACGCAATATTCGATGACAGCGGCGCGGGATTGCGACCGTGGAGCCAATAGTGACCGACAAACACCGGAGGATTCGTTGCTGCGTACGGAGCCGATCTGACCGTGGCAGGAACTCCGACGCCGGCGAGCTCCGCATTCTGTAGCTCCGGAATCGAATACGAGGCGAAGGTGTGATCGCCCGGATGTTCAAACCAGCGAATTCGAGTCGCCGGTCGCTTGTTGCCTTCCTTGTCGATCATGAAGCAGCCATTCGGCAGCCGCATTTCCGGACCTTTCATCACACGCTCAATCGAATCGAACAGGGGACTGCCCACTTGCGTCGCGTGGTACAAAAATTCGGCCGTCATCGGGCCATGTACGCGCAATCCTTCGTCCACGACTTTCAGATCAGCCGGGTCCCAGCAGGCATGTACGACTCTCAGGTCGCCCAGATCAAGGCTGACCGGAAGTTGGCGAAACCATTCCAGGGAGTTGGCCATTTCCTGCGGATCCAGTTGCGTCATTGTTGCGCGGTGCTGGTGCAGATTCTTTTCTGTTCGCGGGCGCAGAAAAACGTCCGGCTTTGTAGGATGCGGGGTATGCAGTGCGAGCGCATTCAGTTCGTGATTGCCCATCACAGCGCGAGCACTTCCGGCTTCGCACATGCTGCGCGCAATTCGGATCGTGTCTCGAATTTGTGGCCCGCGGTCGACAAAGTCGCCACAGAAAATCACCTGCCGACTGGAGTGCTGAAATACCCCGGATTTTTCGTCATACCCCAATTTGTGCAGCAGCTCCACCAGCTCGTCCGCATGGCCGTGAATGTCTCCGATGATGTCATACATGAGCAAATAGTCGCTGGTATTGGTTGGGGAGCTGGCTGTTTTCAAATCGGCCGTGCGAACCGACCACAGCCAATGACGGTCTGTTGATTGAATGGGCTTTCACAACTCGAAACGTCAGTGAGGGATCGAGTTTTGGCGTTTCGGCCCCGTTCTAACAAATCCCTCGCTGACGCGTCGGGTTACGATGAAATCAAACAAATCCCTCGCTGACGCATCGCGTTACGGTGAAAGCAACTGACCACTAACGGCAGCGAGTGGCATTTTCCAAATATAGTCCACGGACGGTAGTCAAAGGCGCAATTCGTCGCCGTTTCACCACGGAAATCCTGGCAGCTGGAATCGGACCGCCCGGGTCTGTGCCACACAACAGATTCAATCTGCCGTAATTCAGCCATAAAAATCAACTTGGGCGTCGGTAACGCTGACGATTCCTTTGTGCGGGCAGTAAATTGTCGTTTTTAATTCCCCAGTTCTCTGCCTGAGACATTCGCCCTTTCCAGATCGAAAATCAGGCAGTATCTTCAGGAAAGCCTGGCATGAAGGATCACGTCCTGCGGATCATCGTTCTCACCGGCAGTGATCGATCTGACATTTTGTCTGCGTGGACGGACCTCCGGGCGTATCTCGACGGTGTTCGCGATGTTGTTGTCGTGGGAGTGTTCTCCAGCGATCAACCGATCCCGGAAGATCTCGACGCTGACATGGTCGTCGTCCTTGGCGGTGACGGAAGCATCCTGCGCGGGTGCCGTCAGCTTGGGCAACGACAGCTTCCGATCATCGGTGTGAATCTTGGCCGCCTTGGATTTCTGACAGATCTCAGTCCGGCAGAATTTCGAAAAGGTCTGCCCGCATTGAAGCGTGGTCAGTACACTACCGTCGAGCATCTGATGTATCGATGCACTCATCATCAGGCCGATGGCTCGGTGGTCACAGATCTCGGCCTGAACGAAGTCACGGTGACATCCGCGGGGGCTTTGAAGATGCTGGACATCAGCCTGCGAATCGATGATGAAGACGTGACGACGTTCAGCTGCGACGGTTTGATCATCAGCACGCCTGTTGGTTCGACGGCTCACAATCTTTCCGCTGGCGGTCCGATTTTGAGACAGGAATTGAAGGTCTTCGTGATCACTCCGATCTGCCCGCACACGCTGACCGTGCGCCCGATTGTCGATTCGGCCGATCGTACGTTTCGCTTGTCCGTCAAGGACGCGCCGCCGGGAGTGATGATCGTCATTGATGGTCAGATTCGCCGTCCGCTGGGAGCGAACGACTGCATAGAAATCTCACGTGCGGAACCCACATTTAAGCTCATCCGTCTGACCGGTCACAGCTACTACCGGACGCTCCACCGAAAGCTTGGCTGGCAGGGCCAACTGGATTACCGTGAAAGACGAGGCCCAATGACCAATGACCAATGACCAATCTCGCCTGACGAGTGTCTGCTGCTTACTGACGACTGCTTACTGACGACTGCTTACTGACGACTGCCTACTCCAAAAATGTCTTCCCCACGAGAAATTGAGCATTCCATTTCGCTTGCTATGCAGGCGGACCAGTTTTCACTGCGCAAACTGATGCGAACAGTTCGCGAAGCAGAAAAAGCGGGCAAACCGTTTGATCGGCTGCTGGAAAAATTGACCGTGCAACTGGAAAAATCCAGACGCCGTCGTGAAGAACGAGCGGCCTGGCAGCCACGATTGCAATGGGACGAAGAATTGCCGGTCGTCGCCCGCAAGCAGGAAGTTATCGAAACCATTCGCGACAATCAGGTGGTCGTCCTCTGTGGCGAAACAGGATCCGGCAAGTCGACCCAGCTGCCGAAGATTCTCATCGAAATGGGCCGCGGACTTGGCGGCGTCATCGGGCATACGCAGCCCAGACGAATTGCCGCCAGATCCGTTGCGGCTCGCCTTGCCGAAGAAATGAACTGCCGTCTCGGGCATGAGGTCGGGTTTCGAATACGATTCACCGACAGCAGCACTCCGAACACACGCGTTCGCCTGATGACCGACGGCATCCTGCTCGCCGAAACGCAGACGGACCGTTTTCTGGATCAGTATGACACCATCATCGTCGATGAAGCGCACGAGCGATCTCTGAACATCGATTTTCTGCTGGGCTATCTGAAACGTCTGTTACACAAGCGACGCGATCTGAAGGTCATCATCACTTCCGCCACGATCGATGCCGCGAGATTTGCCGAGCACTTTGCCGTCGATGGAAAGTCGGCTCCGGTGCTGCAGATTTCCGGACGTATGTACCCGGTAGAAATTCGCTATCGGCCATTGGACGATCCGGATGGACCGATGGGCGAAGACGATAACCGGGAACCGCGCGACTGGCTGGACGGCGTGAGCGATGCCATTCAGGAAGTCTCGCGGAACGACGATGGGCATATCCTCGTTTTTCTTCCGACAGAACGCGACATTCGTGAAGCAACGAAAAAGCTGAGCGGCCAGCGCTTCGCGCGTGACACGCCGCAGTTTGCCACCGAAATCGTACCGCTGTTTGGTCGACTGTCCATGGGCGACCAGACCAAAGTCTTTTCGCCGTGCTCGCACCGCCGCATTGTCCTGGCGACGAACGTGGCCGAATCGTCTCTGACCGTGCCCGGAATCCGCTACGTGATCGACACGGGAACGGCACGTATCAGCCGCTATTCAGCCCGCTCACGAATGCAGCGTCTGCCAATCGAGCCCGTGTCGCAGGCGTCGGCCAATCAGCGAGCCGGGCGTTGCGGTCGAATCGGGCCGGGGATCTGCATCCGGCTTTACAGCAAAGAAGACTTCGATGCTCGCGAGGCTTTCACAGCTCCGGAAATCCAGCGGACCAATCTGGCGGCCGTGATTCTGCGGACAATCAATCTGCAGCTTGGCAATATTGAAGAATTTCCGTTTCTTGATCCGCCTCGGTCCACCACCGTCCGCGAAGGTTACAAGACACTCGAAGAACTCGGCGCGATCACACCCGAGGGCGAACTTACCGAGGTCGGTCGCCGCATGGCTCGCCTGCCTGTGGATCCTCGCATCAGCCGCATGATTCTTGCCGCCGTGGATGAGCACGCTCTGCCCGAGGTTCTCGCGATTGCAGCAATGCTGGAAAGTCAGGATCCTCGCGAACGACCGGTAGAAAAACAGCAGGCGGCTGATGAGGCCCATCGCAAGTTCTACAACCGCGATTCCGATTTTTTGACCATCCTCAATTTGTGGGATGCGTGGCACGATCAGCAGAGATCACAATCGCAGGGCCAGATTCGCAAATGGTGCCAACGGAATTTTCTGTCCTACATGCGATTGCGCGAATGGGTCGACGTCCATTCGCAGCTGAAGGATCTGCTGGCAGACAGTGATGACCCTGCCATTGCAAAGGCAGCACGTCATCTGAACGAACGACAAAGCGAACGGCCAGCGGTCACTCCACCGGTCGCAGATCGAGGCACCAGCGTTAAGCCGAGTGTCAAGTCTCGACCTGAGACAGGCCCGCCCGCAGAAGGCACTCGCCACAATGACTTCGCGGCGATTCACAGAGCGCTGATGACCGGGCTGCTGGCGAATATCGGATTCCAGGCTCCGAACGGCGATTTTCTCGGCGCCGGCGGCAACCACCTTTCCATCTGGCCGGGGTCCGCACTGGCACCCAAAGGTGCGAAATGGTTCGTGGCTGGCGAGCTTGTGGAAACCAGTCGACGATTTGCCCGCACGATCGCTCGGATTCAGCCCGAATGGATTGAGCCGCTGGCCGGGCATCTGGTATCCCGCGAATACTTCGAGCCGCATTGGGACCCGGTGGCCGGTAATATCATGGTCTTTGAAAAAGTCAGTCTCTGGGGACTGCCGATCGTACCGCGTCGCAAGGTGACGTATGCCAACGTCGATCCGATCAAAGCGCGTGACATGCTGATTCAACATGGGCTTGTGGAGTTCGGATTGTTGTTTGGTGATTCCGACACCGATGGAGATCCGGGCGAGGATTATGACGACGAAGAAGAAATGTTGTCGCGCGGTGCCTCAAAAGTTCGACCGGGCCGCAGCTCCGCTTCCAATCCATCGTCCAGAAGAAAAGGCTGGGTCCACGAGTTCCCTTTTCTGAAGCACAATCATGATGTCCTGGAACAGCTGAAGGAGCTGCAGGCAAAAACACGTTCGCATCATCTGATGCCGGGTGATGAAACGCTGTTTGAATTTTACGGCTCACAGATTCCGGAAGAGTGCGCCGATCGAGATCGTCTTCGCCGCTGGTTTCAACGCACGGTGACTCGCAATGCGCGGCTGCTGCAGTTTGATATCAATCAGTTTTCCGAAGAGTCGCATCGTCTTGAGCAGGCGGCCATGTTTCCTGAATCGGCTCAATTCGGAGCCATGCATCTGCCGCTGACCTATCAGCTGGATCCCGGTCGTGATGCCGACGGCGTGACGGTGACCGTGCCTGTCGAGGGGCTCGGGCAACTCAACGAAACGCGTCTTGAGTGGCTCGTTCCGGGGCTGCTTGAACAAAAAGTGCTGGCTCTGCTTCGCTCGCTGCCCAAGCACCTGCGACGTCATTTTATCCCGGCGCCGGATACGGCAAAACTCGTCGCCAGCGATCTGGAATTTGGGCGAGGCGACTTGCTGACCGGCGTGGCCACTCGATTATCGCAGCTTGGCGGCGAACGCTTCGATTCGCGTGAGTTTGATTTGAGCACCCTCGCCGATCATCTGAAGTTCAATATTCTGGTGGTCGATGACCAGCGGAAAAAAATTATCGAAGGCCGCGATCTAAAGGATCTGCGGGCCACTTTAATTCAGCGAGCAAATTCGGTTCAGGCGTCCGCAGAAAAGAAAGCGGCCGCCGCCGGGCCATCGCCGGAAGAAGCCTTGTGGACGCGGACCGGTTTCAAGGCATGGGACTTCTTTGATATCCCGGAGCACATTGAAATCAAACGGGCCGGCATGCTGCTGCGATCGTTCCCGTCGCTCAAGGATGATGGCGATACAGTTTCGCTGATGCTGTGTCAGACTCCGGAAGATTCCAGCCGCATTCTTCGCAAGGGCCTGCAGAAGCTGATTCTGCTTTCCGAACGAAAACGAATTCTGATCCAGATTGGCAATATGCCGCAGATTGGCCAGGTCAAACTGCTCTCGTCGTCCATCAAAGGTCTGGAGCTGATGAATCATCTTTCGCTGCTGATGGTGGACCGCGCTTATCTGGCCGATCAGCCCCTGGCACGCACGAAGGTCGGCTTTGATAAAACTTTGCAGCGAGGTCGTGAACGCCTGGGTGTGATTGCGCAGGAATTCGTGCAGTTCCTTCCGCATCTGTTTCAGCAGTATCATGAGACTCGTCGAACCCTCGAGCAGACTCGCGGGCCAGGCTGGGATCATCTGCTGAATGGGATGAAGTCGCAGCTGGCTTTGCTGATTCATCCGACGTTCCTGCTGGAAACACCATGGCCATGGCTGATCCAGTTTCCTCGTTATTTTATGGGCATCCGTCTGCGACTGCAGCGACTTTCCTCGGGCGGCCTGAAGACTGAGCAGTCTCTGGAAAATGAACTGTCGCCATGGCTGGCAAGTTATGAGCAAAAGCTGAAGGATCATCAGCGACAGCACAAAATTGATCCCATGCTGACTCACTTCCGCTGGATGCTGGAAGAATTTCGGATTCAGCTGTTTGCTCAAAAGCTGGGGACCGCGATCAGTGTTTCTGCCGCAAAGCTCGAAGAACAATGGGGCCGAATTTTGTAACGCAGAATACTGCGAAGAAACAGTTGTTGTTTTCTGGCATTCATCATGCGCGGAGTTTACAACCATGTGTAACCCGCGTTCAAGACGCCAAGTGGCTGGTCTGCTACAATCATCCCGTTGAGTTCGTCGTTTAACATGGTAGTGCAAAGTCGATATGAACCCCCGCGGCGAGCTCGGGGGCGTTTTGGGTTTATGTCGTTCCGCCGCTTGGCTTCGGCATCGTGTTAGATGGATCTAAAAGAAGTAGCAGTCACACTCCGTGTGCCGTCCGCAAACTTTTGAAAATGGCTGTCTTCTGGGGGTTACGGCACATGGAATGTGCCTACTACTTTCAACTCGGCTCTCCTGAGAATTCGATTTATGACACACCGACTGTTCCTCACCATCGTTTCTATTTCGCTGTTGTCCGGCCCGACTGTGCGGGCGGCGGCTGACGAGCCCGTTCGATTTGGCCGCGATGTTTTGCCCATCCTATCAACAAATTGCTTTGCCTGTCATGGGCCGGATGAGTCCGTTCGCAAGGCTGGTCTCCGGCTTGATCTGGAGGCGGATGCGAAAGCCAGTCATGACAGCGGAGTCCCGATCGATCCTGGCAAGCCGGATCAGAGCACTCTGATGCAGCGCGTCACCAGCACTGACGCCGAACTCGTGATGCCGCCGCTCGATTCTCATAAGGAACTGAAGCCCGAACAGATTGAAACGCTTCGTCGGTGGATTGCCGAAGGTGCTGCCTGGGGACGACACTGGTCGTTCGAGCCGATTCAGCGAACTCAGGTTGCCGCGGCAAACGGCGGAAGTGCGATCGATGAGTTGGTTGCCGCTCCGCTTGCAAAAAAAGGTCTTAACCTTCGTCCGTCAGCACCGCCTCATCAGCTGGTTCGCCGCCTCTGGCTGGATCTCACCGGAGTCCCGCCGACTGTCGAAGCGGCTGACAAATTCGCCGCAGATCCCAGCGCCGCGGCTTACGAACAAATGATCGATGAGCTGCTGGCGAGCCCCCAGTTTGGCGAGCACTGGGCGCGTGTCTGGATGGATCTGGCCCGATACGCAGACACAAAAGGTTATGAAAAGGATCTCGGTCGAACCATGTGGCCCTATCGTGACTGGCTCGTGAAGGCGATCAACGATGATCGGCCGCTGGATCAGATGACGATCGAACAGCTGGCCGGTGACTTGCTGCCGGACGCTTCCACGCAGCAGATCATTGCCACTGCATTTCACCGAAATACGATGAGCAACGACGAGGGCGGGACCGACGATGAAGAGTTCCGCACGATTGCCGTGAAGGATCGAGTCGACACAACAATGCAGGTCTGGATGGGACTGACGGCGGGCTGCGCGAAATGCCATTCCCACAAGTACGACCCTGTGTCGCAGTCTGAGTATTACGGTCTGTTTGCGATCTTCAATCAGACCCAGGACGCTGATCGCTATGACGATTTTCCCGTTTTTGAAGTCCCCACCGATGGAGTGGAACAGACTCTCGCAAAACTGACACAAAAAATTGCCGACTTAAAATCTCAGGTCGCCGAAGCGGAATCCGCAGCCGCAGAGCAGGAAGACTCTCGCTGGCAATTTGGAACCGCGACAGAAGCCACATCGGCCGGCAATGCAACTCTGGCGGTTCGCGAGGATGCGTCACTGTTTGTTGAAGGAGCTTCTCCTGCGGAAGACATCTACTCCATAACGATGATACTGAAGCCAGGACGGCATACCGTGCTCCGCCTGGAAGCATTGCCGGAAAAATTTTCGGATGGGCAGGTCGGCGTGGGACGTAATCCACGTGATCCCAACTTTGTCCTGTCTGAAATTGAGGTCGAACTGGTGCAGGACGGTGCCAATACCAGGCTGATGCTGTCAAATCCCCGTGCCGATTATTCTCAGGAAGGCTGGCCTGTGGCCGCCGCTCTGGATGGAGATTTGAAGACTGGCTGGGCGATTAGTCCTCGGCAGCGCGAACGCCATGTGGCCTTGTTCACCTATGCCGAGCCCCTGCAGCTGGAAACACCGACGACTTTGAAAATCACGCTCCGGCAGCACTACGGTGACTCCCTGGTCTTGCGGCGATTTCGAATCTCGACCGTCGGCGACGATGCGGACAAAGTGGAACTGCCACAACCGTCCGCGGATGAACGCCGTCTGATCGACGAACTGGCTGCGGCCAATAAAGAACTGCAGACTTTCACGGGCAGTATTCCAAAGATCCCGGTCATGAAAGCTGTCGACACGGACAAGCAGCGAATCACCAAACTTCACCGCCGTGGAAATTTTCTTGATCCGGGTGATCTGGTCCCGGCCACTCTGCCCGCGTCTTTTCATCACCTCCCAGCGGAGACCGCTCTGGACCGTCTGGCCCTGGCCCGATGGCTGATCAGTCCGGAAAACACGATGACACCGCGCGTCTGGGCGAACCGAATCTGGGCGCGTGTCTTTGGACTCGGCATTGTGGAGACGGAGGAAGACTTTGGAGCCCTGGGTGCGCCGCCATCGAACCCTGAACTGCTCGATTGGCTGGCTGTCGAGTATCGCGATAACGGCTGGTCGCTGAAGAAGTTTCTGAAAACCATTCTGATGAGCCGCGTCTATCGGCAGTCGTCTGAAGCGACGGCTGACCTGCGAGAAATTGATCCTCGCAATCAGCTGCTGACCCGTGGTTCACGCTACCGTCTGTCCGGCGAAACTGTCCGTGATGCGTCACTGGCTGCCGCCGGATTGCTCTCCCTCAAAATGGGCGGTCCGCCAGTCATGCCACCTCAGCCGGATGGTCTCTGGCGATCCACCTACAACGGCCAGAAGTGGGTGAATGCGGAAGGTGAAGATCGCTTCCGACGGGCTCTTTATACCTATCTGAAACGAACCACTCCGTATCCATCGATGACAACCTTCGACGGGGGCAGTGGTGAAGTCTGTCAGGTCCGCCGAATTCGCACAAATACGCCTCTTCAGGCCCTGGTCACGCTGAACGATCCCGTCTTTCTGGAAGCTGCCGGAGCACTCGCTGCGCGAATGGCAATGATCGATGGCGACGCAACGGCAAAGGCCGCTCATGGATTGCGACTGGCCCTGATTCGTCCTTTGCGAGATGGAGAAATTGCCCCTCTGATCAGACTCCAGGCTGATGTGGAAAAATCCTATGAAGCGTCAGTCGACCAGGCTCGAGCGATGATCAGTTCCACACGAGCCACAGTTCCTGCCGGGATGTCGGACGGCGAATTCGCCAGCTGGATTGTCGTGGCAAATACGATTTTGAATCTCGATGAATTTTTGACGAGGAACTAACGATGACGCCCGATATCCAACGTCTCACAACTCAAACACGACGACACTTACTGCAAACGGCCGGCTTGGGAATTGGCTCAATGGCTCTGCAGGCAATGCTGGCGAAAGACGGTGCCGCGAGCCCGGCGCAGAGTTCCACAAATCCGCTCAGCCCCAAAGAGCCGATGATTGCTCCCAGGGCAAAACGCGTCATCTATCTGCACATGGCCGGCTCACCGTCGCAGCTTGAACTGTTTGAGCACAAACCGGATCTTCAAAAACTGCACATGCAGGATTGTCCGGCATCGTTTCTGGAAGGCAAGCGTTTCGCCTTCATCAAAGGCGTCCCCAAAATTCTGGCCGGCCAGTTCTCATTCGCTCAGTATGGCGAAAGCGGACAATGGATCAGTGAGCTGCTGCCGCACTTCGCCTCCGTTGTCGACAAAGCCTGCGTCATTCGCACCGTTCAGACGGATCAGTTCAACCACGCGCCTTCGCAGCTGTTCATTCAAACGGGCACACCAAGACTGGGCAGTCCGTCACTGGGTTCGTGGATCAATTACGGACTTGGCAGCGTCAATGAAAACCTGCCCGGTTTTGTTGTCCTGCTGTCGGGCGGAAAGACGCCGGACGCGGGCAAATCGCTCTGGGGCTCCGGATTTCTTCCCTCGGTTTATCAGGGAGTCCAGTGTCGTACAACCGGTGATCCGGTCCTGTACCTGACAGATCCGAACGGAATGGATCGTGGCCTGCGCCGCCGCATGCTGGACACTCTTGCGGAAATGAATGCGTCCGAGTTTGAACGCAGCGGAGATTCGGAAACTCAGACTCGGATTTCCCAATACGAACTGGCCTACCGCATGCAGACGTCTGTCCCCGACGTCATGGACATTTCCAAAGAGCCGAAGCACATCCTCGAAATGTACGGAGCCCAGCCGGGCTTTGTGTCGCCCGCAGAAAGTGCAGACGATCCGCGAGTCCTTTACAAAGGCGATGATCCGACATTTCCGAACAACTGCCTTCTGGCTCGCCGACTGGTCGAAGCCGGCGTGCGATTTGTGCAGCTTTACGACTGGGGCTGGGACCACCACGGTTCATCATTGGGAGAAAGTCTGGACGAAACGCTGCCCATCAAATGCCAGCAGTCAGATCGCGCAATCGCCGCTCTGATTAAAGATCTCGACCAGCGCGGTTTGCTGGAAGAAACATTGATTGTCTGGGGCGGTGAATTTGGACGCACGCCGATGATGCAGAACAACGTCAACACGGAACTGAAGAAAGGATACATCGGACGCGATCATCATCCTTATGCCTTCACGATGTGGATGGCCGGCGGCGGAGTCAAAGGCGGACTGGCCTACGGACAAACCGACGAGTTCGGGTATTATCCGGTTGAATCACCGGTCACCATTCGTGACATCCAGTCGACCATTTTAAATGCCATGGGACTTGATCCTTATCGTTTCAACTACATGTATCAGGGCCTGAACAATCGCCTGATCGGCCCGACGGATGAAGGGAAAGTCCTGACCGAGATTCTGTCCTGAGCGTGAAAACGAATGGCGAAACAGGATCGCTGAGCCATTCGTCGGCGTCCGATTGGGAATTGTTTATGTCCAAAAACCGACCGTTCTCGGTGGCCTCACGCCTCGCCAGTTTTATCCACGCAGGCCGCGGTCTGAAGTTCGTTCTGCAGAATGAACACAACGCATGGATTCATGCGATTTTGACCGTCGTGGTCATCGTTCTTGCAATCGTCCTGAAAATCTCGGCCACGGAATGGTGCTTTTTGATTCTGGCGATGTCAGTCGTCTGGATCACCGAAACGCTCAACACCGCCATTGAACGTCTGACTGATTTGGTATCCCCCGAACATCATCCACTCGCCGGCAAAGTCAAAGACATCGCCGCCGGCGCAGTCCTCCTCGCCGCCATCGCCGCAGTGATCATCGGCGCCCTCATCTTCATCCCGCACCTTTAGACGTTCATTCTTCCCAGCGGGGGAGAAGGTGCCCGACAGGGCGGATGAGCCAGGAAACCAAATCACATCATTTTACTGAGTTTTCCCGCAGATTCAGGATCGCCACCGATTGAACGACGGCAGAGGCGTTGCCACAATCCTCCGGAAGTCGCAATCAGCATTCCTGTTGAAATGTCATGTCTCCACCAGGCCTCTGACGCTTCACTGCGACAACTTGAGTGAAGGATCTCGTCGTGCTGCCACATGAAACGGACAACGACACTGGACTGATGCCGCGCGGCGCAATCAATCCTTTTGCGCCGCCTGCCGAGTCGGAGTTATGGCCTGCCGGTTCAGAACTGCAACAATCCGATCCTTCGGCCGCTCCCACATGGGCACGGTTCAAGGTACTCGGCGTGCTGTGTCTTCTGTCTGGTGTTTTGTATCTCGACCGCATCTGCATTTCCGCCGCGCTGGATTCGATACAGCGCGACCTGAAGATCTCAAACACCCAGACAAGTTACGTCCTGATGGCGTTTACTCTGGCCTATGGACTGTTTGAAATTCCCACCGGACGCTGGGGCGATACGCTGGGAGCTCGCCGCGTTCTGACTCGCATCTCCTTATGGTGGTCAGCGTTTACAGCCCTGACCGGCGCCTGCACGGGACTCGGCATGCTGATCATCGTGCGATTTCTGTTTGGAGCCGGCGAAGCAGGCGCCTTTCCAAATGTGGCTCGCGTCATGTCACGATGGTTTCCTCCGCAGGAACGTGGAAGAGCTCAGGGAATTCTTCTGGCAGCCTCACTAATTGGCGGAGCCATGGCTCCCTTTCTTGCCGCTCGATTAATTCAGGAAATTGGCTGGCGATGGACGTTCGTTGCCTTCGGAAGCGTGGGCGGCGTCTGGGCGGCCGGATTTTATTTCTGGTTCCGTGACGATCCGGCCGAGCATCCTGCCGCGAATGCCGCCGAGGTGGCTCATATTGGCCGAGGTGCTTCCGCGTCGAATGTGCATTCGGCCATTCCCTGGAACCTGGTCCTGACGAATCCCAGCATCTGGTTTCTGAGCCTGATCATGGTGTGCGGTTCGTTCAACAGTTACATCTATTTTTCGTGGTTTCCGAAGTATCTGATTTCTGGCCGCGGCGTTGAGATGCTGGAAGCGGGAAAAATGTCGTCGACGGTTCTGGTGTTGTCCGCCGTGGGGACTCTGCTGGGTGGTTTTCTGCTCGATCGATTTGCAACGCACGGCGGGATCAGCCGAAGACGTATCCTTGGCGGAGTGTGTTTCTTTCTGGCCGCTGCCATGCTGAGCTGCAGCTTGATGTCGGCTAATCCATGGCTGGCCGCAATGTTTGCCGGACTGTCCTGCTTCGCAACTCAGGCGACTCAACCGCTGTGGTGGACCTGCTCCATCGGAATCAGCGGCAAGCATGTGGGTGCGCTGTTCGGCCTGATGAACTCGGTCGGTGTGTTCGGCGCGATGTCGTCGCAGTATCTGGTAGGTGCCCTGGCCGACTACTTTGGTGCTCAGGGATTTTCCGGGCGCGATCAATGGGACCCGATCTTCTACATCAACGTGGGAGTCCTTCTCACGGCCGGACTACTCTGGTCATTTTTTCTCTACCGCCCTGTGGAAGAAGTTGAAGCCGACTCAGTCGTCACTGCTTAGGAGCAGTCCCGAAATAAGTTCCGTTTATCACAACCCGAAGCGTCAGTTTTGAAGTTGCGCGCTTCGGGCCTGGGGTTGATCAAGAGTTCGAAAACAGTGGGAGAATCGAGAAGGAAATTCAGTACTGTTCCTTGAGTATGGCGTGGAAGAATTCCATGTTGGCACGACCGACGAGGCATTTCGCAAGAGGCAAGCGATGGCAATCATTGATGTTCACAGTCATTTCTGGCAGTTTCCTGAACATTTCAACGACGACTTTCGTCAGCAGGGGAAGCGGGCTAAGGCGGGCGTTGAGCTGGATTTGACGGTTCGCTTCGAGGACTATCAGCGAACCTCGGTACCCGATGTCAAAACCGTCGTCTTTGGCGGTAAGGCGCGACTGAGCGGGCTGTGGGTCGACGATCAATCGGTCAAAGATTATGTGGACCAGCATCCGGATCAGCTGATCGGATTTTTGTCGCTCGATCCCACTCAGGACGGCTGGGAAAAGGAAATGATCGAGGGCCATCGTGAGCTTGGGCTGCGCGGGATCAAGCTGATGCCGATGTATGCCGGCTTTCGACCGGATGAAGAATGGTTGGCCCCATTGTGGGAGTATGCTCAGGAGCATCGTCTGCCCGTGCTGCTGCATACGGGAACGACGTTTATTTCCCAGGCACCGCTCGAGTGTACTCTGCCGCGACATCTGGACCCGGTGGCAGCGCGGTATCCACAGCTGCGGATGATTCTGGCTCACCTTGGCCATCCCTATGAAGGCGAATGCATCGCCGTGATTCGCAAACATCCGCATGTTTATGCGGACCTGTCGGCGTTGCATTATCGTCCGTTTCAGTTGTACCACAGCCTCATGCTGGTTCAGGAATATGGAGTCTGGGACAAAGTTCTGTTCGGCACGGATTATCCGTTCACGACCGTCAGCGCCACCATCGACGGCCTGCGCGGCTTGAACTCCATGCTGGAAGGAACTTGTCTGCCGCGACTGAATGAAGCGGCCATCGAATGCCTGATCCATCGAGACTCACTGCCACTGCTGGGACTCAGCCCCGAAGTAATGTCGACGCCTGCGAACAGTTTGAAGCAATGACATGCATAAAACTTTACTCACGGGCTCGGAACCAGTTGCACACAATCGGAACATCAAGACTGCCTTAGCGTGAAGATTCCACGTTGATGGTATGCACTTTCGGTTCGAATCATCTAATGCGGCCAGCGTGATCGTTCAGTCATACCTTTTCAAAGAAAGTCGAAGTGATGAGCATTCTTTCAGGAAGTTCTGTGCGTTCTTTGGCCGTTCAGATGCTGACCAATTTTCTGGTTCTGGCTGGCCATTGCATTTCTGCGGCTTTTGCCGGAGACGTTGACACCGTCGAATATGAATGGAAGCCGGTCACGTTAAAAGCGGAATTCGCGCCGCGCGACGGAGCCGGTGCGTTGACCTTCAACGACCGCATGTGGTTCATCGGGGGCTGGAATCCCGGCGATAAGACTCATTTCCCACGCATCTGCAACAACGAAGTCTGGAGCTCGGCTGACGGAGCGAGCTGGACGCTGGAAAAGCCGAACACGTTTCTGGACAGTGGCTTTGATTCTCAAGCTGACTGGGAAGGCCGGCACACAGCTGGCTATGCGGTGCTGCACGACAAAATGTGGATCGTCGGTGGCGACGTGAATCAGCGGCATTATCACAGCGACGTCTGGAACTCGGCGGATGGCCGCCAATGGACGCTCGTCAACAAAGACCAGCCCGTGCCGTGGGGCCCGCGAGCGTTGCACTACACTGTCGCTCATCAGGGGAAATTGTGGGTCATCGGTGGTCAGACGGTTCCCGGACTTGCTCCCGAAGCTGAGCACATGTATCGCGACGTCTGGAATTCGGAAGACGGCCTTCACTGGAGCAAAGTGGAACTTCAGGAACCTGCATGGGCTCAGCGTGGAATGATTGGCGGAAGCGCTGTGTTCCAGGGCAGAATCTGGATCCTTGGCGGCGGCACCTATGAGACTCCTTCGCAGCCTGATCGAAAATTCTTCAATGACGTCTGGAGTTCCGAAAACGGTGCAGTGTGGAAGCAGCACACGGCGGCGGCGCCATGGCATCCTCGCCAGTACCATGACGTCGCGGTGTTTGATGATCGCCTCTGGGTGCTGGAGGGCTATCACAAAGACGGTGGAAATCGTAAGGACGTCTGGTACTCGGAAGATGGCGAGCATTGGACTGAAATTCCCAACACGCCCTGGGCGGCGCGACATGCGGCCAGCGTGTTTGTGCATCAGAACAGTTTATGGATGGTCGCAGGCAACAACATGACGTCGGATGTGTGGAAGCTGCAGCGGAAACCAGCAGGAACAAAATGATTCCCTGACTCACCGGGAGTGTTGGCCTGATTCACGGACGTGTCATGGCGGCATTCCGCACAGGGAACCCGCTTCAACGACTCATTTTCCGCGAGAGGCGAACGTGAAAAAGCCCGGCAAGCATGGGGTCTTGCCGGGCTCCTGGAGGAGGTACTTGATGCTGACTCGAGCTGCTGGTGGCATCAGCGTTCGGTCAGCGTTTGACTGAACCGCTTCAGTCTCAGAAACCTGTCAGCGATACCGACTGAATTTTCCGCACAAATCGTGTGGTTAAAGACGAAGGAGTCGGTGCGGGCAGCATGTTCTTGCTGAAATGCGGCTGGTAGGCCACGAAATGATGAGGGTTAGAAGGGCCTGAGGACATGCCGTGTTGACCAGAAGGCCCACAACCATTATTACAACCGCGGTTGTGATAATTGCCCGGGACTGGCACGGGGGGAATCATGTCCGTGCGAGTCTGCCAGGTTGGAACCTTCATATAGCTGTAGCCCAACTGCGTCGTGTCGTTTGGCTGATACACGGTCGGATAGTTTGCGATGAATCCGCCGCCCGGGCTGCCGTAAAAGGCCTGAGGATGATACGCACCGTACCAGGTACCGTCGTAGTTGACCGGGTAGTTGACTGGAGGTGCCCAGCCGGAATCCGGGTAGGCTTTTGTGGACATACTGCGAGTCAGTGGATTTCCATTACCATTGCCTCGACCGCCGCGATGGTGGCCGTTCTGACAATTGTCACACTGGCTCCAGTCGCTGGTTTCATAGCCGACATAGTTTCGGTTCTGACGATGTTCGACCTGTTCGATCTGACCAAAGGCAGAGCCTGCTGTGACAACCATGGCCACGGAGGCGAAGAAAGTTAACGGGAGGCGTTTCATAAATTCCTTCTCCAGAAATCCAGAGATCATGATGTGTTTCGATTGGCCGCAGTGAGTTTACCGCGACAGAAAATTTGCGATCGATGTCTGGACCTATTGATGAGTCAGCAGGTGCGAACATCTGATTCAATCAACGTGGCACGAAAGGACCGGTCATGATCTGCTGGGAAACATGAGCCGGTCGATCCATGTGTGACAGCCTCACTGCAGTCGCTAAGACACACGGCTGTCTCTGATTCGCCGGACTTACCAGCTCTGGCAGTTCAGACGCTGTGGCGAAGTCCTCGGGTTGTAGCTGCCGATGTGCGTAATTCGGCTGGCCGGCAGTCCTGAGCTGTAGTTATACGCGTGGTTTACATTCGGCGCGAGTGGAACCGACATTGGCATGCCGTAGCCCTGAGCGGCATACAGCTGCGTGTCACGCGGATCAATGTAAGACGGCTGATCAGCGTAAGTCATGTGGTATTTGCCAACCGGGGGCAGTCCCTGGCCGCAGTAGCCGGAAGGAATCATCCAGCCGAACAGACAGTCGCAGAGCGTGTTGCGACGAGGACCGCAGTTTCCTGCACCTCGGCAATTCCCGTTACTGTCGCAGTAGCCATTGGCATCACAATAGCCATTGGCGTCGCAGTAGCCATTGCGACCACGGCGTCCGTTACCAAACCCGCGGCCGAAGCCACGTCCGCGTCCGCCGTCACATTCGTCGCACTGATTGCCCCGGCGACCACGACGACCGGACTGATCACCGCTGGAGAAGCAGGCATTGCAATCCGTCGCTGTATAGCCGCTTCCGTCGTAGCAACTTCCGGAATTGCACATCCCGGAATCGCACCTGCCGTAGCCGCCCATGCCGATCTGGCATGGATCACAGCTCTGGTAGGATGGAGCCGGGCAGCACTGCGTCGGGCAGGGCTGCGGGGTGTAGCAGGACCCGCCACAGGCAACACCGCAGGAATCGGGGTTCAGGAAGCCGGTCTGCTGAAGGCCAACGGCACTCACCGGACGTGAGCCGCGGTCAGACATTCGCACAACGCCATCGTCGGCGATTGAGACCCCGGCCGACAGAATCATGCACAGCGCCACAGCATTTCTCAACAACGTCTTCAACGATATCATTTTTGTCCACCTGATATAGGCATAGGGAAAGACCAGGCTTTCGGAGGCAGCCGGAGTCCTTCCGACTGCCTGCAACGAATACGATCAGCGGATCACTGGCGGCTTGAAAAGTGTCAGGGGGCTGATATGCGATTTGTATTTCACGTCCACCTGCGTTCCCTGCAGCTTCCAGTCTTCGCGAGACCAGACGCCGAAAGGCGACACCATCCAGCCACCGTTTACTTTGTAGTAGTACGGCGGGTACATGGCTTTGTATTGATGAGCGTACAGCATCTCATGAGGATGGAAGGCCGGATTTTCGATCGCGATGCCACCCACCTGATGCGGAATCCCCGGGCGAGGCGCCGGATAAAGAGCAGCCCCGGTCTGAGGATACGATCCGCCCTGCTGTGGGCTCATCTGAGCATAGCCCGAGTAAACCGGACCGGACGGAGCAGAAGGATTTGAGGCGTTCCAATACTGGCCCTGTGAAACCATCTGCACAGGCCGTGGTGCCTGATAGGTCTGCCAGTTATTCGATGGATAAACGGGCAGCGGGTTCGACATTCCCGACTGGGTCGCACTGAAGTACTGAGGCCCGCTGGTCGTGTCCATGTTTGGCAGAACGGGCGGCATTTCAATCGGCACCGGCTGCAGTTCTGATTCTGCAGGCGCGACTGCGAGATCGAATGGAGCGGCATCGTCCGGCATTGAAGCCGTCTGACGAATCGCCACGGCCTGACGTTCAGCATCGATCACGGCGGCATGCTCAACATTCGCAACGGCTGGCTTTTCTGCTGGTCGAGCCGACAACTTCGCTGACAGCTTTTTCGACAGTGTCGGATTGGTTGGTGCTGGACTACTCTGGGCGGCATTCACAACCGTTTTGCTCGATGGTTGACCGGATGCTTTTGCTCCGGTCTGTTTCTTGACGACGGTCTTTTTTGCGGTCGGCTTTCCGGTTGTTTTGGTCCGGAACTTGAACAGGCTCATCAGGCCTGTTGGTGCAGAATTCGTCCGCTTCTGCGCTGGCTGTTCGGCGATCGCGCTGCTCGCGCAAATGACGCCCAGCATCAGCGCTACTAAACCCTTCCGTAGCATTAGAGCCCCTCCATGGAATCCGCGGATCGTCCGGTGTTCCGCATCGGCGGCAGGTCCCAGCGAACCTGGCCCGGCCGGTTTTGTTCTGAAGATGAGTGAGAACAGCGTCCGGATTCAGCTTGACTCCGACTGCTCCCCGTCTTTCCCTTCTATCTGCCGTTTTCAACGAAGCCCAATCGCCGCGCCAAACATGATGACAGAAGTTCGTGACAGTCTTGTTGTTCGGCCGGTAACGATCATCCGGATGAGCGATTCACTGACAGTGACACCAGTCGAAGGGGCAGCAGAACAGGTGTGTGCGTTTGAGTCTCCTCAACCGGAAGTCGCTGCGGGATCGTCAATTTCTGCCCGGTTTGCCTATCATGCTTCCCTGACGAAATTCTTCGGCATGCATTACACTACGGCAATGAATCCGGGCATCTCAGATGCCTGCGGACGTGCGATCACCTGCGACCAACGCCCACATGTTCGTCCGGGACTGGCTGTCAGTCGCAAAAATACTGAGTTTTGAACTGTTTCATGGCAAAGGATGGCCCTGGTGGCTCGACGGAAATCTTCAAATTCAAAAAGTCCCCTGTTTGACGAAAATGCTCTTCCGGACGCAAACGTGCAGTTTGTGCCGATCAGTGAAGAGACGCGAAGACGCTACCTGAATTACGCGATGTCGGTGATTACGTCGCGAGCATTGCCCGACGTCCGGGATGGCCTGAAGCCCGTGCAGCGGCGCATCCTGTATGTGATGTACGACCGTCTGCGGTTGACGTTTGATCAAAAGACCCGCAAGTGTGCGAAAATCTGCGGGGACACAACCGGCTCCTTCCATCCGCACGGTGACATCGCCGTGTACGAAGCGCTGGTCCGAATGGCTCAGGATTTCACGCTGCGATATCCGCTCGTTGTCGGCCAGGGAAATTTCGGCTCCATTATGGGGCTGCGAGCTGCCGCGTCACGCTATACCGAAGCCAAGGTTTCGCGTCTCGCTGAAAACCTGATGAACGAGTTGCGGTACCAGACCGTCGACATGCGCCCGACGTACGACGCCGTTGATGAAGAGCCGGTCGTGGTTCCGGCCAGATATCCGGCTCTGCTTGTGAATGGGTCCTCCGGAATTGCCGTGGGTATGGCGACAAACATGCCGCCGCATAACCTCGGCGAATGCATCAAAGCGGCCGTTCATCTGATTGAAAATCCAGATGCTTCGGTCGCCCAGCTGATGCGATACATCAAAGGTCCCGACTTTCCGCTGGGTGGCCGCATCATGACGGACCGCGGCGAACTCCGCGAAATGTATGAGACCGGTAAAGGTTCAATCAAAATTCGCGGCGAATGGAAGTTCGATCAGCAGGGCAAGAAGCCGGACACCAGCCGCATTATCGTTTACACCATTCCTTATGGTGCGACGACCGGTCCGCTAATGGCAGAGATTGGCGAACTCATCGCAGCCCGAAAACTGCCGCAGCTGGAATCCGTGAACGATGAGACCAACGAAGAGAATGGTCTGCGCATCGCGATTGAACTCAAGTCAGGTGCCGATGCCAACGCGGTGATGGCGTATCTGTTCAAGCATACGTGCCTGGAACAGAACTTCGGCTACAACGCGACCTGTCTGATTCCGGCCGAAGGCGGGCTGACGGTTCCGCGAGTGCTGCCCCTGAAGGACCTGCTGCAGCATTTTCTCAAATTCCGTTTCGAAACGATGCGACGCCGCATTGAATACCAGCTGGCTCAGCTGCGAAAGCGAATTCACATCCTTGAAGGCTTTGCGATAGTCTTTGATGGACTTGATAAAGCGATCCGGATCATTCGCGCGAGTGATGGCAAAAAGGATGCGGCAAAACGGCTGATGGCCGAATTTCCGCTGGATGAGATTCAGACCGATGCCATCCTTGAACTGCAGCTTTATCGAATTTCAAAGCTGGAGATCAACGACATTCGAACAGAGCTGGCGGCTAAGAAAGCGGACGCGGCGGCGCTTGAGGCGATTCTGCAATCCAACACAAAGATGTGGAGTCTGATCACAACGGAACTTGAGCAGGTCGCCGCGGACTTCGGCGACAACCGACGCAGTGAACTGGGCTCGGCCGAAGAAATTGTGGAATTCGATCCGGCGGCTTACATCGTTCGCGAAAACACCAACGTCGTCGTGACGCGCGAAGGATGGATTAAACGTGTCGGCCAGATGAGCAGCGTGGCAAAAACTCGCGTCCGTGAAGGCGATTCCGTGCTGACAGTCGTGCCCGGCAGTACTCTGGATAATGTCGTGTTCTTTGGAAACGACGGGATTGCCTACACGTTGCCGATAGATCAGCTGCCGGTGTCATCGGGTTATGGCGAGCCGCTGGCGAAGCGAGCGAAGATGAGTGACGGGGCCAGCCTGATCGCCGCTTTGACTACGGACACTCGCTTTGTCGCTGGTCTGGATGAAATTGACGATGGTGTCGGACTGACTCTCTTGATTGCCACACGCAGCGGCAATGTAATGCGTCTGCCTTTCGAATTGTTTCGCACGCCGTCGACGAAAGCCGGCCGGAAGTTTTGTCGGCTTGCAAAGGCCGATCAGGTGGCCTACGTGGATTTGGTTCGCGAAGCCGAGACGATGATGATGGCGTCAAAGAAGGCGCGCATTCTGCATTTCCGAATCGACGAAGTGCCCGTGCTGGGCGGAGCAGGGAAGGGAGTCCGCGGACTAAAGCTGGAAGCGGGCGACGAGCTGCTGGGTGTGGCTCAGTTCTCGCGTCCCAGCGATGCCCTGCGTGTCAAAAACGACAATGACAGCGTGCTGAGTTTTGGACAGACAAAATACCAGGTCACGTCACGTGGCGGACGAGGCGTGAAAACGAGTTCGCGGACAGGGTTTGTGGAACTCATTCAGCCGGACATTCAACTTGTCGACTGGAGCGAACTGGGCGGCGTCGGCGGCGAGTAGCGTCCCGAAATCACCGCACGACTACGACTAAACGCCACTGGGATTAGGGTCAATAGCGTGGACTTAACGTATTTTCTTGTAGCGGAACTCGTCAAGAGTTTCGGTTTTCCCTGCAAAAACGGGTGTGCAGCGGCGCGATATCTTTTAAGATGACCGTTGAGTCACCCTCCCATACATATCTAGTGCAACCAGCCCACCCAGTTTTTTCTCAGGCTAAAACAAAATTACCTGCACGAACATCGATAGGCGCTTCGGTTCAGACGGACGCAAGTTTCCGGCCCATTCAAAACGTTCTGTGTTTTTTGCGAATGTGTGCGGTTGGTCGAGCGATAAACGCCGTCGGAAAGTCTTGCGAGCATTTCAGAATCACGTGAGACCTGGACTGACTTGCTGAAACGTAAACCAATAGTGACCATAGACACGTCGATCCAGCAATGAGCAGCACATCAACTGCGATTGAACATTTAAAGTACGATCTCCATCAGGAACGAAAGACAGTCGATGAAATTTCTCAGTGGAGCCGTCCTGTTGGTCGGTGCCGAGCAGGCATTTGCACACGCACAACTTATCCAGTTTCCAAATCAGGACGCCGCATCATCCGTGCTGATTCCGGTCAGTCTCATCATGCTGGTGCTCGGTACCTTGTGCATGGTTTGGGGACTGCTGACGGAATGTCAAACGGTGCTTCGTGACAAGAGCAGACATAACGCGGATTCGGGAACCGGACAATGACCAGCGACCTGCCACCAACACGAAAGGCCAGGATTGTCGATTTGGGAATGCGCGGCGTCTGTCTTTTGACCCTTGTATTCGGGATTCTGACAGTGTTGGTTCCGTTGTCTTCTCCGTCCGCCCGCGATGGCTCGCTGAGCGATTTGCGCACCGCAATCAATGAGCAGCAGCCTGACGTAACAGGCCGTATCGAAACTCATCTGACTGCATTTCCTGATGATCCGGCAGCCATCTTCATGGCCGCTGAACTTGCTGTCGCAGACTTTGACCAGTTGCTGGCGATGGAACACTACAGCAAACTTCCGCAGGATGGTGGACACTGGCAGTTACAACGTGAGCTGGGAATTGCGATGCAATTTCGTGTACTTGGCCAAATGCTGGATGAAGAAGAGCATCTGCGTAACGTATTGCAGCTCAATCCGATGCACAGCGATGCCAACCATCGACTGGGGCATCTGCTGCAGGTTCAGGGACGCACATGGGAGTCGGCAGAACCATTCATGATGCAGTTGCGGCGCGGAAAATGCCGTGGCGACGAACTCATGGGAGTCGCCACGACGGAACGATTCTGTCGCGAAGATGGAGATTTTGAACGCACGGCGATCAACTCCAATCCTGAGCAGCCCGGAGTGGCAGTGCTTGGATCCGCGCGAAGAATGCTCTTCGAAAATCGAAATGAGGAAGCCGAACAACTATTGCGGCAAGTAATTTCGACTGCTCCGCACCTTGGTGAAGCGCAGGGACGGCTGGGCCGCATCATTGTCGAACGCGGCAGTTCTGATGAATTCGTGGAATGGCGAGGAAGCCTTCCGGCCGCTGCTCGAAATCATCCGGAAGTCTGGTTTGTCGAAGGTTTGCAGGCGCGTCGCATCGGACAGACAGAGGGCGCGATTCATTGTTTTCTGAAAGCCGTTCAACTGTCTCCCAATCATCTGCCAGCGAATACACAGATTGCAAGCTGCCTGGAGTCCATTGGAAGATCTGAAGCAGCTCAGTTTTTCCAGCGACGGGCGGAGTTGCTGTCGGAACTGGAAGCAACCCTCAACCTGCTGAGAGGCGAAGTCAACTATCAAATGATGCGAAAGGCTGCCGACCGGCTCAGGCAACTCGGACGTTACTGGGAAGCCGCTGGCTGGCTTTATGTTTATTCCCAACTTGATTTTGAGTACGACTCCACAGGGCCGTCACCCCAGCAGGCAGTTCGAATTGCAATCAATTCTCCCGATCAGAATGCCACGTTTATGAGCGAACTGGCCTTATTGGATATTGGTCGGTTTTCTGAGCCGAACTGGGGGCTGCTGCTTGCCAAAAAAGTCCGATTGACTCCAGAGGAAAACATAGTTCCAGACAGCCCAGTCAGCTGGGAGTTCACTGAAGATGCGGAAGCAGTCGGAATTAATTTTACGTACTTCGAAGGGACAACTGAAGAAACTCGCCTGCAGCACATTTTCAACGTTGTGGGAGGCGGCATGGCGGTTATCGATTTCGATTTGGATAACTGGCCGGATCTTCATATCGCGCAGGCCAATAACTGGCGAGTTAGTGATAAACAGCCTGTGGTACTCGATAGCCTTTATCGCAATCGAAACGGGATTCGATTTGAGGATGTTGCAACGGTCGCAAATCTCACGGAGCCGGGCTTTTCTCACGGAGTTTGTGCAGGGGATTTCGATCAGGACGGGTTCCCCGACGCGTCTGTTTCGAATCTCGGAGCCAATCGCCTGTTTCACAATAACGGCGATGGAACTTTTGAGGATGCGACCAGCATCGCTGACGTCGCAGGAAATGAATGGAGCATCACCAGCCTATTTGCCGATTTCAGCGGTGACGGTTTGCCGGACTTATACGTCGGCAATTATTCGAAGCTTGACGAAACTGCTCGCAAGGAATGCCACCGCTCCAACGGAGAACAGATGGCCTGCACTCCGGACGTTCTGACTGCTGAATCTGACAGGCTGTATCTGAATCTCGGAGATGGTCGTTTTCGCGATGTGACAGATGTGTCGCAAATCCGCGAGTCATCTGGTCGAGCACTGGCATTGATTGCCTGGGACTTCACTGGCAATGGCCGAACAAGCCTGTTCGTCGCCAATGACACAAGTGCCAACTTTCTGTTCCACAACCATGAAACTGACGCAGAGGGAGTTCCTCAATTCACTGAAGAGGGCGTACTTCGGGGCCTCGCATTTGACGCGGACGGAAATGCGCAGGCATCGATGGGAGTCGCCGCAGGCGATGCGAATGGCGATGGACAAATTGACCTGTTCGTGACGAATTTCGAACACGAATCCAATACACTTTATTCCCAGAGTGCAGACGGTTTATTTCTGGATTTGACGCGTCAGTACGCACTTCGTGATCCCAGTTACGGAATGCTGGGTTTTGGGACGCAATTTGCTGACATTGATGGTGACGGCTGGGAAGATTTGATCATTGCGAACGGACATGTCGACAAAGCTGCGGACGCCACCCGGCGGGATCGTATGCGGCCACAATTTTTCCGGAACAAACAGGGGCATTCGTTTACGGAAATTCCGGCTGATTTGCTGGGCTCGTTTTTTCAGCACGAATACCTTGGCCGAGGGCTTGTCAGGCTTGACTGGAACAAAGACGGAAAAATAGATTTTGCCGTCTCGAATCTGCACGCTCCGTTCGCTTTGGTGACGAACCGAACGCAACCGTCCAGCACTCCAGTCGGAGTGCGTTTAATTTCAATGGCAGGGGTCAGAGACGGCAGTGGAGCGGAGATCCGAGCCAGAATTTCCGGACGTGATCATTTTCGACTGGCAGTGGCAGGTGGCGGCTATTTGACCACAAATGACCAGACATATGTGTTTAATGTTCCCAGCGGGGAGGTCGTCGAAGAACTCGAAGTCAGATGGCCAGACGGTGACGTTCAACTGTGGAACATGCCGGCTGCGAGCAGCGATTTAGTGCTGGTGAAAGGGCGAATTCTTCCGGTTCAAAGTGGGAAATGAGTCTCGCTGACGTTTCAGAAACGAAAGCTGACGAACCATTTTTGTCCTTTGTCGCGCTCGGCACCACAATGCCGCAAAGGCAACGCCGTGAAGGATTTTTCTCCCGTAAAATGCGGTGGAATTGTCCGGATTTCAAAAAGAGAAGAAACGGCAATGATGCGACTCCCTGCGGTTCCGGCCCAATGGGCCATTCGTTCCAATAGCCAGGCCAGCGGCCAATGGCACTCGGTTTGACAAAGTAGACGTCACTCTCTGAGTGACGAAGGCCGCAAAGCGCGGCCCTGGCATTCATCACTCGGAGAGTGATGGCTACTATAATCGCAAATAGACTGCCATTGGGCCAGCGGCCCTGGTAACAAGCGTTTTTAATCATCGACAAAGGCCCAACGGGCCGACAAATTCGATTCGTCTCGATTGAATGGCCGCCCCGCTTGGGGCAACGCTGTGAAGTATTTTATTGAGTGAATTTGCTGTTGGTCCGGGCCGAAGGCCCATTCGTTTGCCTAGCCCGGGCCATCGGCCCGGGAATTTGAATCCCTTGATTTTGTTAGGCCCAAAGGGTCGGCCATTTGAATACCCATTTCCCGTGCATAAACGGTCGGCCCGTTGGGCCTTTTCGATGATTTTGGTCGCTGGTCCCGGGCCGCTGGCCCGGGCTAGGCAATCGAATGGCCCTTTGGGCCGAAATCGCATGAAATCCTTAACAAAAATGCCTCACAGCGTTGCGCTTGGGGCTTTGGAACAGGGGACTCACGATCACCTGGGCCGTTGGCCCAGGCTGTGCGGACCGATGGGCCTTTGGCCCGAAAACACGGGAATAAATCCTTCACGGATTTGCCGCAAAGGCAGATATCCCAGAGTTCGTTTCAGGAAACCTCCATGTCTAGCACATCTTGTTGATTTTCTCAGAATCAGTGCGTTTTTCTCATTGACATTATGTTCATCAGACGCCAAGCTAATGCCAATCTCTTTAGCACGTCTGTGTTATTGCAGAGTTTGCGAAAATCGTTTGTCTGAGTACTTGTTTCCTTATTTTTGGAGAAATCGAAATGCGTAAACGTGGATTTACACTCATTGAACTGTTGGTGGTGATTGCAATCATTGCAATTCTCATCGCACTACTGTTGCCTGCTGTTCAGCAGGCTCGGGAAGCGGCGCGTCGTACCCAGTGCAAGAACAACCTCAAGCAAATCGGTTTGGGACTTCACAATTACCATGATATTTACAATACGTTGCCGATTGGTGCGGTGGGATCAGCAGCAGGCGGATGGGGAACCTCCTGGTACATCCGCATCCTGCCTCAAATTGATCAGGCACCCCTCTATAGTCGCATCACTTTCAGTGGTACGCATCATGGTTGGACTCATCCAGCCGGAGGCGTGGAAGGTGCAGCAAACGGCGTGGCTTTGGCAGGCGCTAATATCAGCTGGGCAATTTGTCCATCAAGCCCACTGCTTTCGAAACGTGATACTGGAGGAGCTGTTACAACAATCACGCAGTATCATGGAATTTCCGGTGCTACAACGGGAAATGGATACACATGTCCAGCCGCTAATCAAGCGACTTCCAGCGGTGGGATTATCACGGGTACCGGGACTCTTGTCATGGGTCGATCCATTGGCTTCAAGGACATGACAGATGGCACTACAAATGTTATGGTCGTAGGAGAAGCTTCGAATTTCATTTGGACCGCATTGCAGTCGGCTGGCGGCACAAAGACAGTGCAAGTGAATGGAGAGCACGGGATGCTAATGGGAACACCTCATAATTCTACCGTTGAAGGCTGTGCGGGTTGCAATCATGAACGCGTCTTCAACTTGACAACCGTGCGATACGCGCCGAATGCTCCCGCTATCGACGCCAATGCGGCTTGGCCAGGTGTTGGCGGCAACTTTGGCCCAAATAATCCGCTGAGTTCTGCCCATACTGGTGGGGTACAAGTGCTGCTGGGTGACGGATCTGCCAGGTTTATCAGCGATAACATTGACATGTTCACTTTGCGGTTGCTGAGCGTAAGAAATGACGGCCAGGTGCTTGGAGAATTCTAACACCTTCAACTAAGGAGAACTCAGTCGCTGCTGTTGACAGGGCAGCAGCGCTGCTTCAGAGTCCGTCCTGCTCCAGTCTTTCAATGAGCATCCGGACTTAAGTTTCTCGTTTAACGGCAAGCCGAAGGCGTCGGTTTTCTAGTAATTTGCCTACGCCTTCGGCTTGCCGTTAAACGAATTATCGCCAATGGATTGTGTGTGCGTGGGTGCTTATTTCAATTTTCATTTAACGTAGGTGAATCAACGATGCGGCTCGTGTTGCTTAGTATGTGTGCTTGTGTGATGGGATGCTTAATAAGTGGCTGCGGTAGCAGTTCCACCGGACCTGTCGGGGCACAGTCACAAGTCAGCGGAACAGTGACCAACGATGGAAAGCCGGTAACACTTGACAGTCGAGTCATCTTTTTCAACAAAGATAAAGGGTTGACCTTAATCGGGGTTTTGGATTCTCTGGGGAACTATTCGCTGGTGGCAGGTGATCCAAAGCTTGGTGTTCCTGCAGGACGTTACGAAGTGTCTCTTGCGCCTCCAGCACCTCCAGTTATAGAGATGAATCAGTCCAGTCCTGATTATCAGAAGATGATGACGGGTGGCGGAACTCCAGTCCCGCCATCCGCTGCATTAAAAGCCGTCTCCGATATCCCCGGAAAATTTCTTGACCCAAAGACCAGTGGCCTTGTCTTTGAAGTTAAGGAAGGTCCAAACACCTACAACTTTGACCTTTCAAAGCTGTAGATTTACCTTGGACTGGATTCTTAAAAGAATTCAAGCGATTCACGAAGCCGGGCTTTGAAAAAAGCGCGGCTTTTTTGCTTCTAATCAAATGAAAAGGAGATGGCGTCGATCCACTCAGATTGACGACAATGATTTTCCTGCTGAGGTCATCGCCTGCAAAACCGAACATCACTTTTCGATTCATTAACTTCGACACGTTTGCCAGGTAGGTCAATCCGATAACAGGAGATGACGTGTCATGGTTCACCCTTGTGATAAGCCTTGTTGCAACGAAGACCAGACTGCCGTGATTAGGGGCAATTTCGATCAGACTGTATTGACAAACTTCAAGTGTTTGAAGGAATCGGAGAATAGTCAGATCGTTGTAGGATTCCGATTTTTTGACGAAGTGGCTAAGTCGACAGTTATTTGTCATTTTTTTTCGGGAGTTTCTCTCATGCGTCGTAAAGCATTCACTTTGATTGAGTTACTGGTGGTGATTGCGATCATCGCCATTTTGATCGCACTGCTGCTGCCTGCGGTGCAGCAGGCTCGCGAAGCCGCACGCCGTACGCAGTGCAAGAACAATCTGAAGCAGATCGGATTGGGATTGCATAACTACCACGACATATACAACACACTGCCAATCGGTGGCGTGGGGTCGTTTGGCGCAAATGGCGCGGAAACATGGGGTTTTTCATGGTATATGCGAATTCTTCCCAACATTGATCAAGCGAACGTGTATAGCCGAATCAATTTCAGTGGGACCCACCCAGGCTGGACATGTTGCGGAGACGCCGTTGGTGCCGCGAATGGCGCAGTGATGTTTGCAGCGACGATTCCTTGGGCAACGTGTCCCTCAAGCCCGCTTCCTGCGAAACGCGATACGGGCGGGGGCTTCAGTACCATTACTCAGTATCATGGCATTTCCGGTGCAACGAACGGCAACGGTTTTACGAACGCCGCTAACGGGATTGCGAATTGCTGCGGATGTTGTGGCGGACAGCAGGCCACTGGACAGATCGCTGGAACAGGCACATTGGTGGTGGGACGATCCATTGGCTTTAAAGACATGACAGACGGCACAACAAATGTGATGGTTGTCGGTGAAGCCTCAAACTTCATTTGGTCTGCAGCGCCGACGGCCGGTGGCAGCAAAACATTGGCCGTCAATGGCGCACATGGAATCATGATGGGATCTCCGAACGTGACAACCGTTGAGGCCGCTGGAGCAGCTGCCATGTTTGAACGACCGTTCAACCTGACGACTGTTCGATATTCACCCAATGCGCCGGCTATTAACGATGATGTAAACTGGCCGGGCATTGGTGACAATTATGGCAGCAATAACCCACTCAGTTCCGCCCACACTGGTGGGGTTCAGGTGTTGCTGGGCGACGGCTCTGCCCGTTTTTTGAGTGACAACATAGACATGCAGACTCTGCGCCGCCTCAGTACTCGCAACGACGGTCAAGTTCTCGGTGAATTCTAAGCCTCCTGCTGATTTTGGAATCGCAAAAGGAGAATCGCAAAAGAATTCAAATAAGAGGCTCTAACAAAAGTTGGACAGGCACCCTCCCTGCGTCATTTTTCTGAACATTTTCCTCAAGATACGGGAACCAGTCGCAGTTTTGTTGGACGTTACCGACAACGACCACGGCATCACAGACGACGCCAGCTTCTGGGCCGCCGAAACCTGCCCCAACGCCGCGTATCCATTGGAACTCCTGCAAAACGTCATCGCCGTGTCACTTTGCCCTGCGAGATCCTTCGGCAAGTCCCGGTCCTCACACAGAGCATCGCATGAGGCCATGGCAGTAGCATGCGGCTGGGCACTGTCCAACGGAGTGGTGATTCATGTGCCTGGCGATCTGGATGGTCAGAGCCCAGGCCATGTGATCATCGCGGCCAGTCAGATCCACCGCTTTCATGCCGACATGACAACTTGCGATCCTGCGTGGGATTGACCTGAAGTCGCCGCGGCGAGCCACGCGATATCAAATTCCAGTTTCCGTTTCAATGCATCTGGAACGATCACAAATGCTCCTGAACGGGCCACTCTTCATCATCGAACAGTGGCCCGTTTTATTCACTACTATGGCGTCATCTGCACTATGGCGTCATCTGCCACCTCACATCAAATCGACGGCGGCTTGAGTTGCCTTTTGCCACCGCGTTTCCCGCACGACTCGCTTCCGGCGTGAGGGCTTCCACCGAAGTGCGGTGTCTCTGCAAAAAGCAACTAATTCAGAGTCGTCTGGCCTGGCTTCCAGTTGCATGGGCACAGCTTGTCGGTCTGCAGTGCGTCGAGAACTCGCAGCACTTCGTCGACATTTCGTCCAACACCAAGATCGTGAACAGCCAGCCAGCGCAGAACGCCGGTCGGATCGATCAAATACACACCGCGATAGGCAATGCCCTTGCCGCAGTCGAGCACGTCGTAGGCAGATGACAGCTCATGATTGGTGTCGCCAATCATCAGATGCCTCAGCTGGCCCAGTTCTTTGTGGGAGTCGCACCAGCCTTTGTGAGAAAACACGCTGTCAGTGCTGGCGGTCAGCACAACAGTACTTCGATCGCCAAACTCACCCAGGGCTTTGTCGAAGGCGATGATTTCTGTTGGGCACACGAAGGTGAAGTCGAGAGGGTAAAAATACAGGCACACCCATTTGCCTGCAAAGTCGGACAGTTTCAGATCCTGAAACTGCTTGTCGGTGTTGTCCTTCGTTCGATCATATGCCTGCAGAGAAAGGTCCAGACCCGGTGCAGGTTGCCCAATGCGTACGCCCATGTTAAATCCTCAGTCGATTTCGATTGCAGAAAATGCAGTCCGGGCCATATCTCGGCTCAGACGAAAACTTTGTCGCGGAACAGCGGCACAGTATAGACCTGCGCCAAAGTGATTCAAGCGGCCACCACGTTCAACCTGGGGTGCGCGACAAATGGCAATCTGTTCAAAAACGTTTTTAGATGACATTCGGGATTCTCCAGGTTTTTGGTTTTGCTCCCGCCCCATGCCAGCTTGTCTGGCACGAGCGAACGTTTTGTGATTAAACGAAACGGGGCTCAGGTGGTTTCCCAACTGAGCCCCGGAGATCATGTTGCCTGAATGAGCCACGATTACTTCATAGCAGCCCGAGCCTCTTTTTCCTTGCGGCGACGTTCCAGGATTTCGCCCTGCAGACCGCGAGGTACCTGACGGTATGCCAGGAATTCCATGCTGAACGTGCCCTTGCCCTGAGTCATCGAGCGAAGTTCGTTTGCGTAGTCGAACATGCTGGACAGTGGCGATTCTGCGTTGATTACGCAGACGCCACCGTTCACTTCGGAACCGGTGACCAAACCTCGCTTGCTGGAAAGGTGACCTGTCACCTGGCCCTGATATTCGTCAGGAACTTCCACTTCCAGCTTCATGATTGGTTCCTGCAGGGTCATGTCCGCTTTACGCAGACTTTCTCGCATACAACCGATACCTGCGATCTTGAACGCCATTTCCGAGGAGTCCACGTCGTGGTAGCTTCCGTCCTGCAGACGCATGCGGACACCTACAACTTCGTACTCACCCAGTGGCCCCTTGACCAGACTTTCCTGAAAGCCGGCATCAACTGGAGCAATGAATTCGCGGGGAATTCGACCGCCAGAAACTTCGTCAACAAACTCGTAAGCGGTTTCGTGGTTATCCGGCAACGGCTCGAGAACACCGACGATGTGAGCGAACTGACCAGAACCACCCGACTGCTTCTTGTGCTTGTAGTTGAATTCGACGCTCTTGGTCGGGCACTCTCGATACGCCACACGTGGCTCACCGACAGTACACTCGCACTTGTATTCGCGGCGGATTCGTTCAACGTAAATTTCGAGGTGAAGCTGCCCCATCCCGGCGATCAGAGTCTGCCCGGTTTCTTCGTCAGTCATTACGCGGAACGTTGGGTCTTCGCGACGGTATCGTTCCAGTGCCTTGCTAAGCTTATCCGCGTCGTCTCGTTTCTTCGGCTCGATCGACAGTCGGATCACAGCGTTGGCCACGAAAATATTTTCCAGTGACAGCGGCACGCCTTCGGAGGTAAACGTATCACCCGAGGCGCAGTCCACACCCACGATCGCGATGATGTCGCCGGCTTCGCCGAAATCGATATCTTCGCGGTCGTTCGCATGCATGCGAACCAGGCGACCGAAGCGAACGCCGCGGCCGGTACGAGCATTGACGTAGGTCTGACCTTTGACGATTTTGCCCTGATAAACACGCGTGTAAGTCAACTGGCCGAAGCTTTCGACAACAGTCTTGAACGCCATCGCGACAACTGGATCGTCATTGGAGTCAGTCAGCAGCACCTTTGGATGGTGGCCGGTTTCATCAATCGGCTTACTGTTGTCGTTGGCAAACTTATCTCGTTCCGTTGGAGCGGGCAAATATCGCACAACGGCATCCAGGGCTTCCTGAACACCCTTATCTTTGACAGCCGTTCCCATCAAAACGGGAACGATCTGCTGAGCCAGCGTCGCACGCTTGATGATTGCACGAATCTGTTCGATGCTCACTTCTGCTTCTTCCAGAAGGGCACTCATCAGATCGTCGTCGTGCAGGGACAATTCTTCCAGCATTTCGCGGCGTGCAGATTCAGCGGCCTCCTGATATTCCTCCGGAATCGGCTTGCGAATGACGTCGTCGCCCTTTTCGCCTTCGAAGTAAACAGCTTCCATACGGATCAGGTCGATCACGCCCTTAAACGCTGATTCCAGGCCCATCGGGATCTGAAGTGGAACAGCGTTACACTTCAACTTGTCCTTCATGGCCGCCATAACCTTGACCGGGTTGGCGCCGATGCGGTCCATCTTGTTGATGAAGGCAATGCGAGGTACGCCGTAACGACGCATCTGGCGGTCTACGGTGAGCGACTGGCTTTGAACGCCACCCACGGCACACAGAACCAGAATGGCTCCATCGAGAACTCGCAGAGAACGTTCCACTTCAACAGTGAAGTCCACGTGTCCCGGAGTGTCGATAATGTTAATTGGGTGCATATTGCCCAATTCTTCATCTTTCCATTCCACGCGAGTTGCGGCCGACGTAATCGTGATCCCGCGTTCGCGTTCCAGGTCCATGTGGTCCATCGTCGCGCCGCCGTCGCCACCTTTGACTTCGCGGATTTTGTGAATTCGACCTGCGTAGTACAGGATTCGCTCGGTCAAGGTCGTCTTCCCCGAGTCGATGTGGGCCGAAATCCCGATGTTGCGAAGCAGGGTAATGTCAGTCATCGAAGAACGATCCTCAGTCTGGAAAATTGGTACTAAATTCGCGGCTGCGCCGCACAAATCATGGAGAGGAAAATGGATGTGAAGGTTCAGCGAACCTTCCAACAGGCCACTATTCCCAGATGCTCCGTGTTCGCATCCCATGCAAGGCACGGGGTTCGGCCTGTACGGAAGCAGCGACGAGAAACGCCGGACCTGCTTGCAACCGCAGGACCGGGTGTCAAAACCCCGTCAACTGCTGCCAGGTCAACATTTCGCACTGCCGCAAACCGTGACCGGGTTACCGGCAGGATACGAACTGAGCTTACAACGACAACAAAGAGAGACTCTGTGGTAGTCTCTATTACCTTGTCATCCGCGCGCACACATCTACATCATCTCGATTTTTCGAGATCGCCCATGGTATCGACGAAAATTGCGTTTCGAAAGAGGAAGACCATCGAATTCACGCAAGTCCATTGGCTTTCCCGTCGCCAGAAATCGCGGCGAGCTCGAAAATCGTTGTAAATTCGAATGTTTATCCCAGACGTGAGGCGGACTGGCTCACGTTTCCTGACCGCATGTCTGTTTCGGTTGTTCTTTGACGGTTGTTTTGGCTGTGTGGGGAATGTTTACGAGGGGCATCATTCACGACCAGAACTGTCTGAACCCTGGAACTCACGTCGACGATTGCTGATTTGTGTCCTAAGATCCTGTTAAGAGTTGCTCTGCACGTTCCTGCGCGCTGGTGCGGGCGAATGGCAATTCTGTTCCCAAAAAATGTGTGACGAGAAGTCCTCCATGGGCATTGAGAACCGAGAGTATCTTCGCGACGAATTCGAAGGCGGCCCCGGCGGACTACGCTTGGGTGGAGCGTCCATGCTCGTGCGAATCATCGCCGTGACGGTCGCCGTGTTTGTCCTGCAAATTATTTTCACTCGTGCCGGCGACGGTTCGTCTGTCACGGACTGGCTGAGCCTGAATTCCACGGACCTGTTTCAACGTGGACAAATCTGGCGTTTGCTGACGTACGCTTTTTGCCATGACCCGGCGAATCTGTTCCATCTGCTGTTCAATATGATGGCTCTGTATTCCATCGGCAGCATGTTGCTGAATCTTCTCGGGTCCCGAGAATTCCTGTGGTTCTATCTCGTGTCCGCGGTGTTCTCCGGCATCTGCTCCGTCGCGTTTTATTCGATCATGCAGATTCCCGTTTCTGTTGTGGGCGCTTCCGGAGCCGTAAACGCCGTGTTCTGCGCCGTTGCGATGCACTACCCGCGCCAGCGTTTGCTGCTGATGGGCGTGATTCCCATTGAGATGCGATGGCTGCTGGCCGCGTTCGTCGCGTTCGATGCAATGCCGATCCTGACGAATGGATTTGGCGACGCTAAAGTGGCTCATGCCGCGCATCTGGGCGGGTTGCTATTTGGATTTCTCTATGTCCGCTGGCACATGCAGCTCACCCGCTGGTGGGATCAGTTCGCCGGACGCCTGGCAATGAAACGTCGCAATCGCGGCAAGCTGAAAATCTTTGCTCCGCCTTCGCACACCGATGTCGATCTGGATGCTCAGATGGATCCCATTCTGGAAAAAATCAGCCGCGAAGGGGAAGCCAGTCTGACGTCACGAGAACGCAATATCCTGATTCAGGCTAGTCGGAAGCTCAAAAAAGACCGCAGCTGATCGGCCGACATTTACTGTTCTGGTCGCTGCCCCGCTTTAATCGCAATCCCGTTCAATTATTCATAGTAGCAGGCACATTCCATGTGCCGCAGCCGCAAGAAGAACGATCAGGATCAGCCGGTTGGCGCGATTGACTTGCCATGTGAGAAACCGCCGACGCCAACTCGGCTGCATCTTATAAGTTCGCTGACTCTACGTTTTTTGCAATCAGCTCAGTATCGCCCTGCTGCATCAATACGTGCTTTGACCGATTCAAATGAAAAACCACTGATACCGACTTCCTGCGACAAAGCAACGGCGGCCGGCACCACATAGAAAGGAGAATCGTCGTCAAAAGGTGGCAGATACTCGGAACTAAATCCTTGACTGTGGTCTGCGATATTGTACAGCGTCTTGGCGCATAACTCTTCAAACGAATACTGAATTTGCAATCGCCGATTACCGGTATTATCCGCTTTCAAGGTTTTGCAGCGTATTCGGCTGAAGAGCTTATGCGCTGCGCGCCATTGCTTAGGGTCTGCGGCCATGGTCTTCAATTCTGACAGTGTTGACCGTTCCGAGCAGCGAAGGAGAAACAACTCGATTAGCTCGCCTATGGCCTCAGCGGTGTCCTTCATTTTCGACCTCACGGGCATTAGTCAGCGAACGTTAGCGTTAACGTGTTTGGCCCCATGTGCAGTTTCCAAGTCAAAAACGGCATCGGGCAAACCGGTTCAACGGTACGCCCAACATGGGCGTGAACTTGTGGGGTGAAGCTGACCGCAGGTCAGGCAGTCCCCTGTACGAAAACGGGAATTGAGAAGGAGGCAGTATGCCAAATGTTTCCACTTAACTGAAGTACAAGGCGAGGGCGGGCACCGACCGCCAGGTTGATCGCGGGAGAGCGATCGACCGTGGGAAGGAAGCCTGCGAAATGTGTCGAAAAGTGGGCAATTCTGTGGGACATTAAAGACTCCATCCTGCAAACCTGGGTCGCCCACCACATTTCTCGCCACAGCTGCGAGCCCCGGAAAGATTGAAGACAGTGAACAGAAACGTCATAAGCACCCATGCACAAGTTAAATGGCATAATCGCAGGAATCACAATCAGGGGACTCACGTCCCCCGCTCGCCTGGAACTCGGCGAGCCGCGAGACGTCAGTCTCCGGATACTGTTTGCGCAATCGCTTGTTATGACCCAAAGCTTACCAAAGGGTACATAGAGGCCAAGAGAGATCCTGAGGTGAGTTGGCCGTAGACAACGAAACCGTTCCCGACAGACTCCACGGTAGATGATGAGCTTGCGCAGCTTTTCATTTCGCCCCCACCCGTTCCAATCAAAGATGTTTTGAAGAACACGGGAGCGGAAGCTCCGAACCAGCCGCCACTGGCGGTTCACGTTCTTATTTGGGGAGATCTGCAAGCGTATCCGTGAGTAGGGCTTGCTCGAACAGCGGACCGGCTGAGGTAACTCAGTGCGGGCGAGCAGAAGTCAGCAGAGGTCGTAGTAGTTCGGCGACACTCCAGTCGTCGCTCGAAGGACCGAACATTTCTTATCAGGGAGTTTACCCGTCATGACCTTGATCCGTCCACAACACACAGAAACCAGTTCGCGCATCTCAACGAGAGACGACATTAGAAGGCCTCACCGTGCCCCGTGGAATCTCAGCGAGATCAATCGGAGCCAGCGGCCATGATGACGAAACCCCTGGAGCATTCTTCAGCATTGTTAATGGAGAAGATTGTTGACACGGACAATCTCGTGCGTGCCTGGAACAAAGTGCGATCGAACCACGGCGCCCCTGGCTCCGATGGATTCACGATCGAAGAGTTCCCGGATCACTGTCGCGAGCACCGGCCCAATGGCGCCGATTTCACATAGTAGACCTCACTCTCCGAGTGAGGCAGGCCGCAAAACGCGGCCTTTGGCATTCGTCACTCAGAGAGTGACGGCTACTTTAATCACAAAGTGATTGTCATTGAGCACTGGCCCGTGATCAAACAACATCCTGCTGGATGACTTTGACAAGGAATTAGAGAGTCGCAGCCTGCACTTTGTGCGTTACGCTGACGACTT
>Ga0335398_10000205_pt1 | contig 99841 bp, 95 predicted proteins | sample BON03_FD_205742 | JGI IMG/M metagenome (GOLD analysis project Ga0335398, IMG submission 205742) | Freshwater microbial communities from Lake Bonney liftoff mats and glacier meltwater in Antarctica - BON-03 (spades assembly) (version 2) | ecosystem: Environmental > Aquatic > Freshwater > Ice >... | reverse complement strand
AGGCCTGTTCGTGCAGCTCGGCGAGGCGCTCACGCCGCTGCCGCGTTGCGTCGTAAGCGAGCTCATAACGATCCCAACGTGAATACCAGATCTCACAGCCGGGGCAGGAGGCCTGGATTGCCTTGGCTAGGGGCAGTTGCAGCGGGTGGAAGATGACGACAACGCGCGGCTCACCGCGGTCAGTGCGCAGCATCTTGACGATCTGCGCCGCCTGCCGCGCGGCCAGCGCGGCGCCGACGGCGCGCGGCAGCCGGGCAATCGCTCCGTAACGCACGCGCGGCGGATCTACAGCAACGACGGCTGGCGAGCGCAGCAGATCTTCAGCCTGCTCGCGCAGAATGAACTGCTCCAGCTCGCGGGCTAGTAGCAGCACGCAGATCGGCTGCCCCTTGTTCGCTTGTGGACTCACGGCCGCCAGCCTAGCCGCGCGGGGCTCCACCGCGCGGGTGGGTAGCGTCCGCTTCTAGATGGACAGCATTTTAAAGCGGCTCACAACCTCAGGGATCGCCTTTCAGGCTTCCAGCCTGCTGGCCGGGCTGCTGGCGCTATTCACGCTGCCGCTGTACACACGCTCGCTCACAGCGGCCGAGTTTGGCTACGCGGAGACGCTGCTGACGCTGGTGATCTTGACCAGCATTCTGCTGCGGGCCGGGCTTGGTGAGGCTTTTATTCGCTACTGGCACGAGGCCGACGGCGACGATGCGCGCCGCCATCTTGTGCGCACGACGAGCGGCCTTGTACTGATCACCTCGACGCTGGCGCTGGCGGCTGGTTTGCTGCTCGCTGAGCCGCTCTCGCAGCTTCTGCTCGGTACCTCCGACGCGACGCTAATGTCGGCCGCGGTCTTCGGCATCTGGGCGTTCACAAACTTGGAGATGGCATACGCGCTGCTGCGCGTGAGCGATCGCCGCCGCGCATATTTGATCGCCTCATCTGTGAATGTGGTCTTGACCGTCTCGCTGACCGTCACGCTCGTCGTCTTCTTGGACGAGGGCGCTCGCGGCTATGTGCTCGGCAACTACGTTGCTTCGGCGGCAGTGCTCGTGGGGCTCTGGATTTTCGTGCTGCGCGAGCACGTCGGCGTTCCGCGTGGCCCGCTGCTCCTTGGCCCGCTACTTCGCTACGGCGCGCCAACGATCCCAGCCGATGCCGCCGTCTTCTTGCTCAACGTAATCGACCGCGCCTATCTGCTGCGCGCCGACAGTCCAACCGCGGCCGGCCTCTACTCAGTTGCCGTCAAGCTCGCGACCGCCGTGATCATCCTCGTGCGCGCCTTCCAGCTCGCCTGGCCGCCACTCGCCTACTCAATTACAGACGAGCAGCGCGCGCGCCAGGTTTACGCCCGCGTGACGACCGCCTACATGGTTGTCAGCTCGCTGCTGGTGGCGGCCTTCACGCTTCTTGGCGACTGGCTCGTGAGGCTGCTGACGGCGCCCAGCTTCTTCGCCGCCAACGACGCGCTTCCGTGGCTAGCACTTGGCTGGGCGCTCTACGGGCTCTACCTCGTCTTGGTCACTATCGCCGGTCGCGCGAAGGTCACTGTTCGCGCGCTTCCGGCTGCCGCCGCAGGACTTGTTGTCAACGTTGGTCTCTTGATCTGGCTGGTGCCGCCACTTGGAGTCGTCGGCGCCGCAATTTCGCTTTGTGTCGCTTACGTCGCGATGCTGGTCGTTCTCTTCTTGCTGACGCGCAAAGTCTTCACGGTCCCATTTGAGTGGCGCAAGATCGTTCCGCTGGTAGTGATCGTCACGGTGCTCAGCGTCGGCGGGAACCAGCTACTCGCGAGCGATGGAATTGGCGGGCTGCTGGAGCGCTCACTGGTGCTGGTAGCGATCGCCGGTGCGCTGATCGTGGCGCGAGTGGTGACGGTTGGCGAGCTGCAGACACTTCGCTACAGCCTGCGGCCCCCGCGGTTGTAATCAAGCGCCGCTTCGCGCAGCCCCTCGCCCTGGTCGGGATGGAGCGAAGCGCGCGCATGGGCGCGGTAACGCGCAGCGTTATGGCCAGGCAGTACGGTCGCTGCGATCGCGCGTAGCGAGTAGGTCCAGGCCGTTAGCCAGCGGACCACGGCGGCCGAGACCGGTGAGTGGTGCTTGCACATGTAACGGTCACGGTTGCGTGAGAGCTCGACAATTCGTTTTTCAGGAAGCGCACCAGTCGAAAGCTGCTCGTGGTGGATTGCTCTTGCGCTCGGAACGTAGAGCGTCGCCCAGCCTTCATCGGCGAGCCGTTTGCAGAAGTCCACTTCATCTGAGTAGACGAAGAACTGTGGGTCGAGCCAGCCAATCTGCCGCCCGGCCTCACGCCGCACCAGCAGCGCTGCACTCTGCGCCCAGTCGACCGGCTTTGTTTCCTCCCCGCTGCTTTGCACGGTCGTCCAATGGTGGACGAAGAGCGCGGAGGCCAACGCCGTCAGCGGCCCCGGGAACCTCCACGCGCTCGGCTGCACTTGGCCGTCGGGGCTCAACAACTTGGCGCCCGCTGCTGCTGCATTGGGGTTGCTTTCGAGCGCCGCATAAAGAGCCTGAGTGGCGCCTGGCTGGAGCTCAGTGTCCTCGTTGCAGAGCAGCGCGTAGCGGCCGCTCGCGCGTTCCAACAGCATCGAATCGTTTTCGGCTTTGCCTGCGCGCTGCTCAAGTACCACGAGGTCGTCGACCACCGGGTGGTCGCGCGCCGTTCCGGCTGAACCGTCGGTCGATGAGTTGTCGAGAACCAGCACTTCCGTAGTGATTTCGAGCGCCGCTTGCTCGCGCCCGATTGCGTCAAGCGCGCGCTGCAGCAGCTCCCGCTGCTGGGTGTTAACGACGCAATAACTGAGATCGACTTCGGCCACAACTCGTATTGTGCTGCTCAGTGCGTATTCATGTCGTCGACCCGCCGGCCTACACGCCGCCATACGACCGCGCGCTTTGCGCGGCGTTGGCACGCGCGGGCGCTGAGGTAACGCTCTGCAGCGGCCCGTTCAGCTACGGCGATGTAGCCGCGGCTGAGGGATATCGCGTTGACAAGTGCTTCGGCGCGATGCTGCGCGGCCAGCCTGGTTCGAAGCTCCGGTCCGCTTCGCGGGTTGTGGCTGAGCTTCCCGAGATGCTGCGCTACCGACGCACAGCCCAGCAGGCCGACGTCGTCCACTTCCAGTGGCTGCCGCTGCCGCTGATCAGCGCCTCGCTGCTTCCTGCCGATCGCCCGCTTGTCATCACAGCCCACGATGTGGTCCCGCGCGAGCCCCATCCAGGCCAGGTCGCCGGGCTGCGCCGCGCCTACTCGCGCGCCGACGCCGTTGTCGTTCACAGCGAGGACGGCAGTGAGCGGCTGCAGCGCGAGCTTGGGGTTCCCGCCGCTCGCTGCCAAGTAATTCCGCACGGCAGCTTCACTGACCTAGCCGAAATTGAGAACCGCGCGCCACTGCCGCCGCAGCTTGCTGCTGTTGAAGGGCCGATCGTTCTCTGCTTCGGCCTGATGCGCCCCTATAAGGGCCTTGACCTTGCAATCGATGCTTGGCGCGGAATTTCGGGGGCCGAGCTTTGGATCGTCGGCATGCCGCGGATGGATACCTCGGCGCTGAAGGCTGCCGCGCCAAGCAACGTTCGCTTCGTTGAGCGCTTCATCGACGAGCGCGAGATCCCCGCTTTTTTCGAGCGCGCCGATCTGGCGCTGCTGCCTTATCGCGAGATCGACCACTCCGGCGTCTGCTTCACGGCGCTCGCCTTCGGCACACCGATGTTGCTGAGCGACGTTGGCGGTTTTCCCGAGGTCGCCGCCGCCGGCGCGGCCGAGCTTTTTCCAAGCGGCGACGCTGAGGCGCTGCGCAGCTCACTCCAGCGGCTGCTGAGCGACGCTCGCGCGCGCGAAAAGCTAGCGCAGGGCGCGCTCGCCGCGGCGCGTGATCTCTACGACTGGGATCGAGTTGCCGCGCTCCACCTTGAGCTCTATTCGAGCTTAATCGGCGGTGGCTCACGGTGATCTTCGTGGAAGCGATCTTCTGGATCTCGATCGCGCTAATCGTCTTCGCCCAGCTCGGCTATCCGCTGCTGCTTGGCGTCTGGGCCAAGTTGAGCCGCCGCCGCGCCCAGCCGCCGCGGCCGATCACGCCCGGTGATGAGCCGTTTGTCACGCTCGTGATCGCCGCCCACCGCGAAGAATCGGTGATCGCCGCGCGCGTTGCCAACGCGCGCCAGCTCGATTGGCCGGCCGACAAGCTTGAAGTGATCGTCGCCTGCGACGGCTCTCCGGATGAGACTGCCGCACAGGCTCGCGGCGCCGGCGCCGACCTTGTGCTCGAGCTGGAGTGGGGTGGCAAGGTGCGCGCGCAGGACGCAGCGGTCGCCGCCGCCGATCCGCGCGCAAAGGTGGTCGCTTTCTCTGACGCAAACGCCAGCTGGCAGCCGGACGCGCTGCGCTTGCTGGTCGGCGAGCTCGAGCTGAGCGATGTCGGTTATGTCTGCGGCCAAGTTTGTTTTGTCGGCACCGATGGCGCCACCAACCAGGAGGGTCTCTACTGGCGCTTTGAGATGTGGCAGCGCGCTCGCGAATCGCAGCTGGCCTCCGTCACCGCAGGCAATGGTGCGATCTATGCCGTGCGGCGTGGCGACTACATCGAGGTTGATCCGGTGATGGGCCACGACCTCAGCTTCCCGTTTAACTTCGTCAAGCGCGGCCGCCGCGCGCTCTACGCCTCGAGCGCCCGCGCCAGCGAAAAGATGGTTCCAACGCTCGAAGGTGAGTTTGCACGCAAGCGCAGGATGATGAGTCACGCTTGGCCGATCGTGCTTCGTGGCGGCCTACTCTCACCGCGCGGTTACCCGCCGTCTTACGCGGTGATGATCTACTGCCATCGCGCGCTGCGTTACGCGGCGCCGGAGCTTCACCTTGTCGCCTTCGTAGCCAACTTGGTTCTGGTCGGTCAGGGAAGCGTCTATCTCGTAACTTTGGCGCTCCAACTGCTGCTGTTGCTGGCAGCGCTGCTGGCAGCCGTGATTCCACTGAAACCTTTGCTGATCGCCCGCTATTACGTCTTGACCACGGCCTCAATTGGCGCTGGCCTTTGGGACTACTTGCGCCACGGCACGCCGGCCGGTTGGGCGCCGCCGGAGGGAACGCGCTGATGCTGCGCCGCCTCTTTGACCTAGTTGTTGCCGTCTGCGCGCTAGTGGTCACTTCGCCGCTGCTACTGCTCGCGCTCGTCGCGGTGCCGCTTGAGTCGCGCGGATCGCCGATATACCGCCAGCGCCGCGTCGGCCTTGGCGGCAGCGAGTTCGAAGTGATCAAGCTGCGAACGATGGTCAGCGGCGCGGAGAGGCTCGGTGCCGGCCTCGCCGTTGCAAAGAACGATGAGCGGATCACGAGGCTCGGCGCGCTGCTGCGGCGCAGCTCGGTTGATGAGCTTCCGAACCTGATCAACGTGCTGCGCGGCGAGATGGCGATCATTGGGCCAAGACCGACCGTCGCCGCGCAGGCCGCTCAGTACACGCCGCGTCAGCGCGGCCGCCTCGCCGTTCGCCCCGGTATCACCGGCTGGGCGCAGGTCAACGGCCGCGCCGGGTTGCCCTGGGACGAGCGGATCGAACTTGACCTCTGGTACATCGAAAATCGTTCATGGAAGCTCGACCGCCAGATCCTGCGCCGCAGCTTCAGCACCGTCATTGGAGGCGACGACCTTTACCGCGAGGACGGCCCAGCTTGGACCGGGCCTGACGAGGATCACTGACGCCCACTGCGCGCTTGCGGTAGTTTTTCACAATAGGCGAAGCACGTTCGAAGGAGAAGCAAAATGGCTAAGCAAGAACGCAATCTCGTAGGCCAAATCGTTGCGATCACCGGTGGTGCCCGCGGGATTGGTAAAAGCACGGCGCAGACGCTCTCGCGCGCTGGCATGAAGGTCGCGATCGGCGACCTTGACGGCCCACTCGCCGCCCAGACAGCAGCTGAGATCGGCGCGGGCACGATCGGCCTTCAGCTCGACGTCACCGACTTCGATTCATTCTCAGCTTTCGTCGCCGCAGTCGACGAGCAGCTTGGCCCAATCGACGTGATCATCAACAATGCTGGAATCATGCAGCTTGGCCCATACCTCGATGAGGACATGGCGACGACTAAGCGGATGATTGACATCAACATTTATGGCGTCGATTACGGCTGCCGCTTGACGATCCCGTCGATGGTCACTCGCGGTCATGGCCACGTCGTCAACATCGCATCGGCGGCCGGCAAGGCCGGTTACGCCCACGGCGCCACCTACTGCGGCACGAAGCATTACGTCGTTGGGATGAGCGAGGCAATCCGTTCTGAGCTGCGCGGCACTGGCGTTGAAGTCTCCTGCGTGATGCCGGTCGCAGTGCAGACTGAGCTCGGCGGTGGTCTTGCCGAAACGCGCGCCGTCAAGCAGGCCCAGCCGCAGGACGTTGCCGACGAGATCCTCGCGGCGCTAAGGCAGCCGCGCTTTGACGTTTTCGTGCCGCGCTCTGTCGGCCCGCTCAACCAGGTTATGTCGGTAATGGGCCGCGGCCCACGCGAGGCTCTTGGCCGCGCGCTGAAGGCCGACAAAGTGCTTTCGACTGCCGATCACAGCGTCCGCAAGGATTATGAGTTGCGCGCAGCACGTTCGGCTCCGGCGATCAGCAGCGGCAACGATGAGAAGAAGAAGAGTAAGTCCGGCAAGTCCGACTGAGTGAATTCTTCACAGACTCGCAGCACACCGGTCGTCCCGCTAGTGGATACTTCGCAGCTATGAGCGACGAACTAGACCAGCAATCCGTTGACGCGATTCGCGCCCTCTCGATGGACGCGGTTCAGAAAGCCAACTCCGGCCACCCCGGGTTGCCGCTTGGCATGGCGCCAGTTGCCTACGTCCTGTTTCAGAAGATCATGCGCTTTGACCCAACCGACCCGCACTGGCCGGATCGCGACCGCTTTGTGCTTAGCGGCGGCCACGGGTCGATGCTGCTTTATTCGATGCTTCACCTCAGCGGCTACGGCGTCTCGATCGACGACATCAAGCAGTTCCGCCAGTGGGGGTCAATCACTCCTGGCCACCCTGAGCTAGATCCCGAACATCCAACTCCGGGCGTTGAGGTAACGACCGGCCCGCTGGGGCAAGGCTTCGCTAACGGAGTCGGGATGGCAATCGCTGAAAACTTCCTGCGCCATCGCTTCGGCGCCGAGGTTCAGGACCACCGCATCTTTGCAATTGTCACCGACGGTGATCTGATGGAAGGGATCTCTTCTGAGGCCGCTTCGCTGGCCGGGCACCTTAAGCTCGACCGGCTGGTCTACTGCTACGACGACAACGACATCTCGCTCGACGGCCCAACGTCGCTCAGCTACAAGGAGGACACGGCGAAGCGCTTCGAGTCTTACGGTTGGCACGTCGAGCACGTCGAGAACGTCAACGACCTCGACGAGGTAGAGCGCGCGATCGACCGCGCAATTCAGGAGAAGGACCGCCCTTCGCTGGTTCGAATCCGCTCGATCATCGGCTACCCGTCACCGAAGAAGCAGGGCACCAGCAGCGCGCACGGTTCGCCGCTTGGCGAGGATGAGGTCCGCGCCACCAAAGAGGTGATGGGCTGGGATCCTGACAAGCAATTCTACGTTCCCGATGACGTTGCGGCGCACATGGATCAAAAAGCCCGCGGCGCCGCCGAGAAGGCGGAGTGGAGCGCCCGTTTTGAAGCTTGGAAGCTCGCCAACCCGGAGCGCGTCGAAGAGTGGGATTGCGCTTGGGCCGGTAAGCCGATGCCAGGCTTTAACGAAACTCTGCCGCCTGTTTGGGGCGCCGAAAAAATGTCAACCCGCGTCGCTGGCGGCAAGGCGATGGAAGCCTTCGCCAGCCACGTGCCAACGATGGTTGGCGGCGCTGCCGACCTCAGTGGTTCGACGCGTACGATCTTCCCCGGCGGCGAGAGCGAGCACTACACCGAGACAGGCGTCGGCCGCAACGTCTACTTCGGCGTGCGCGAGCACGGCATGGGTGGCGCCGTCAACGGCATGGCCGCCCACGGCGGCATTGTCCGCCCCTACGGCTCGACCTTCTTCACCTTCTCTGACTACATGCGCGGTGCAATCCGCCTTGCTGCGCTCTCGGAGATGAACGTTGCCTACGTCTTCACTCACGATTCGGTGGCGCTCGGCGAAGACGGGCCAACGCACCAACCGGTCGAGCACTTGGCCGCGCTGCGCGCAATTCCAAAGCTCACGGTGATTCGCCCGGCCGACGCCGACGAGACGGCCGAGGCTTGGCGCTTCATCATCTCCGACTTAACTGGCCCAGCTGCGCTGATCCTCAGCCGCCAAGACACCCCGGTCTACGACCGCGGCGAGGGTGGCATGGCGCCAGCCTCAGGGCTCGATAAGGGCGCTTACGTGATGAGCGAGCCGGCTGAGGCCGCGCGCGCCGTCGTCGTTGGCACCGGCTGCGAGGTTTCGGTTGCCGTTGCCGCAGCTGAGCTGCTGGCCGCTGACGGAATCCCAACCCGCGTCGTTTCGATGCCAAGCTGGGAGCTTTTTGAAGCGCAGGGCGATCAGTACCAAGTTTCAGTAATTCCGCCTGACCTGCCTTCAGTGTCGGTTGAGGCTGGAATCTCAATGGGCTGGCAGAAGTGGGTTGATGATTCTGTCGCGATTGACCGCTTTGGCGCGTCGGCGCCGGGCGATGAGGTGCTCGAGAAACTCGGCATCACGCCCCAGGCAGTGGCCGAGCGAGTGAAAGCGTTGATCGGATGAAGCTCTACGTCTGTTACGGCGCTTGGACAACCAAGTTCTTTGCCCACAAGCACCCTTGCGGTGAGGCTCACCAAGCATTGCTTGATGCTGGCTATCAGCCTGAGGTAGTCAAGGTCTACGGCCTCGGCCCACTGCCGCTTGCGCTTCAGCCTAAGCGCCGCCAGGTCAAGGCGATCACCGGTCGCACGTGGGTACCAGCAATTGAGTTTGACGACGGAACCGGTTTCGACGAGTCGGCCAAGATCATCGAGTGGGCGAAGCAGAACCCTGCCGCCGCGGCCTGACGTAGTAGCTGCGGGGCGCTAGCCGCCAGCGACGTCGCGGCGGAGAAATACCGTCATCGCGATCGCCAGAGCGGGGAGTGCGTAGGCGGCGGAGACCCACGCGGCGCGGATGATTGGATCCCAGTCCGCCGGGGTGCGAAGCAGCCCTTGCCAGGAGTTGAACTGGGTGCTGAGCAGGTACGGCTGGAGACCATCGAGGCCAGGAATAATTACGACTAGCTGCAATAGCAGCGAGAACATCAAGGTGCCGACAACGGCCGCTGCGCTGTTGCGAAATACGGCGGAGAGTAGTAGCGCGATGCTCGAGATCGCGAGGATTGGCATTAGGTACACGCCGACGCTGCCTGCGACCAGCAGCAGGCCACGTTCAGGCGTCTCCAAAGTTCCCGAGAGCGTTGGGATCGGGTTGAAACCGGAGACGATAATTCCAGCGACCGTCGCTACAACGCCACTAATGATGATCGCGAGAATTGAGTAGCTGAAGGCCGCCAGCACCTTGCCAAAAAAGATCTGGCTGCGCTCAACCGACCGCGTGAGGATTGTCTTTAGCGTGCCGTTGTTGTCCTCGTTGGCGAAAATGTCGCCGGAGACGAGCGCAGCGATCAGCGGGTAAAACCAGATTGAGCCGAATAGCAGTGTCACCAGTGGGAATGCGAGGCCGGTGTCGTTGATATAGCGCCCGAACGGAACGTCGGCCGGTTCGCCGGGCTGAATCGCGACCGCGACGGCAAAGACGACTGGCACGAGAACGGCGGCGCCAAGGCCCAGATAGGTTCGCTTTTGCGCTCGTAACTTGCGCAGCTCCCAGCGGTAGACGGTCGCTGTTCCCGGGCGGCTCACGGGCCGCCCCCAGTTAGGTCGGCCGCCTCACCAAGCCGTTTCGCTTCGTCCGCAGCTTCGCCTTCGCCTTCAGTCAGCTCGAAGAAGAGATCCTCGAGCGTTGCCGCGCTAGGCGCCAGCTCAAGAATTAATGCGCCGGAGTCGGCCAGCGCGCGTGAAAGCTCACCGATCGCCGCTTCGTCGGCTGCGCGAAACTGAATTGCCGAGCCACCGGGGCGCACGACGTCGGTAATTCCGCTGCGATCGGCTAGAACGCGCATCGCAATCTCGTCGTCGCTCGTGCGCAGGCGAATTGTCAGGCCAGCTGCTGCGCGCAGCTTGTCGAGCTCACCTTCGTAGACGATTCTGCCACTTCGCACTATCGCCACGCGGTTGCATAGCTCTTCGACCTCGGCGAGCAGGTGGCTTGAAAGCATCACAGTCATGCCCTCGGAGGAAAGCCTCGCAATCAATGCGCGCATGTCTCGCATTCCCCCAGGGTCGAGGCCGGTTGCCGGCTCGTCGAGCAGCAGCAGCTTTGGCCGGCGGATCAGCGCCGCCGCGATGCCAAGCCGCTGGCGCATGCCGTGTGAGTAGCCTCCGACCTTGTCGCCGGCGCGGCCTGTCAGCTCAACTACGTCGAGCGCTTCAGCGATCCGCGACTTGGCGTCGTTGCCGTCTAGCGCAGCCACTAGGCGCAGGTTGGTCATCGCGTCGAGGTAGGGGTAGAAGCGCGGAGCTTCGACAAAGCCGGCCACGTCGGCGAGTGCATCAACCGACTTCTGTGGGTCGAGGCCGAATACGCGCGCCTCGCCAGCCGTCGGAGTGATCAATCCCAGCATCATCCTCAGCGAGGTCGTCTTGCCCGCACCATTGGGGCCCAGGTAGCCAAAGACGTCGCCTTCGTTGACGGTCAGTGAGACGTCGTCAACGGCGGTGATGTGACCGTAAGTTTTGGTCAGGCCGCGGAGCGCAACCGGCGCCTCTTGGTTCACGCTGGCTAGAGCCCGCGGGCGGCGGTGAGAGCGTCTTGTTGCGTGACCGAGCCGATAACGACATAGCGAACGCCGCCGCGCGTGAAGCTGACAAGCGATCCAAGTGGGGTGCCAAATACGGTCGCTTCGGCGCCAGCGACCTTCGCGGTTGGAATCTCAATCCCGTCACGCTTGGCCTGATAAGTCGCACCGAGCGAAGGTGCCTCATTTTTGCCGCTGGCGGCGCTTTCGATTACCGTAATCGCGGAGAGCCCTTCGCCGTATGTGATTGTGACGCTCTTCTTCGCGCCGCTGCCGACGAGCATCACTTCGCTCCGAGTTAGCCCCGCGAGCTCAGCCGGGGCGGACACTTCAAACGGCACGCCGGCGCGTGCTGCACTGAGTCCCTTGATTGGACGCTTTGGCTTATCCGAGCCAGCTGGCTGGCTCGCCGCGCCTAAGTCCTCAACTTTTGCCGAGGCTGGCGGCTGAATCGCAAAGACTGCCGGGTCGATCGCGCCGAAGCTAACTTCGGTCGCTTCAATCGCCAGGGTTGGGTCATTCTCGCCACGCGCGAAGATCGCAACGCGCAGTGGAGCGCCGTTCGCTGCGTCCCAAGTCACGTCGGCGCCGCCAATCAGGCCGCCTTGATCTTTCGGCTCAACGCGAGTGCTGTAGGCCGGATTACCAGCGACGTTGGTCGCAATTGCACCGGAGACGGTGGCTTCGGAGCCGAGCTGTTTGAGCATCCGGCGGACAGCAGCTACGCTCGGCGGCCACTCGTCCTTGGACTCACTATCAGCGCTTTTCTCTTCCGGCTCCATCGTCGTTCGGTAGACCGTGTTGGCGGCGGCGTGATAGAGCCACAGCTGGTCGCCGCGGGCAACGAGTTGAACATCGCCTCCCCCGGCTTCTGACTGAAGCTCTATACGGACGTCACCATCGTTGGAGGCCCAAAGGCGCCCGCTGCCGCCACCCATCAGCGGGTCAACACCTTCGACGATTCCAGCCGACTCGAGCATCTCGTTGGTAAAAGTCACGCGGGCAGATATACCGTCGATCTCTTGGCCATCAAGCGAGGATGCAATTGCCTCTGCCAGAGGCTTCGCTGGTGGTCGGTCGTCGCCACCATCTGCGCCGGTTGCAGCGACTGCACCAAGCGCAGCGATAAGACCGATCGAAGCGCCAAGCGCTAGCAGCGACTTACTCGATGTACTTCGGACGAAAGACAGCATGTTCTTGGTAAGGATAGCGGCGACTCTAAGCAGTTGGTAAGCGTCGCTAGGCCCGCATTAGAGCTTGCGCCAAGCGGCTGCCTGTTGATCCACGAGGCCAAGCAGGTTTCCGAGCACGATGTTTACGTCAACGATGTGCAGTCCCCACGTTGGGCCTAGCGGCGCCCCGAAGCGGACGCGCTTGTCGCTCGCGCCAGCAATGTCCTTGGCTTGAAGCCAACTCGCCCCCCCTGCGCTCAAGCATTTAGTTCTGTAGAGGTCGTTCATCGCAACCCATGGGGTAGGGGCCAACGGAGCGCCGCCAAAGGCAAGCTGTGAAGTTGGGATCAAAACCTGCGCCTTGCCGGTCGTGCCGCGCCTGAGGCCGGCGGGGTTGACGCAGAGAACTTCCTCGCCGGGTTTCGCAGTGCGACCAAACCTCGTGTCGCTCGGTGGCTGCTGCGCGAACGTGTTGTAAGCGACAACGCAGGCGGTTTGGTTGCTCTTGCGGCAGGCTGGGATCGTCTTGAAGCTGCCGCCAACATCCTTGCCCGCCGCGACGGTGACGCCGCCTCCGATCAAGAGCGCCGAGACAAGCTTGCGCCGCACGGCAGGCTTAGGATCGATCTCGGCTGCAGTTAGGCGCGTCAAAACTCCTGTTCCCTGCGAGTGACCGATTAACACGACGCCGCGGCCCTTGTTGTACTTGGCGAGGTATTCGTTCCAGGCCGCTTTGACGTCGTTGTAACCGATCTCTCGGTCCACAGTTCCAGTCGCTTGACCAAACAGCGCCGCTAGCGTGAGCTGCCTGTAGATCGGAGCGTAGACGCGGCACTTCGAGCTGAACCGTGACGCCTGCGCCAAAGCGACGCCGGTTTCCGCTGGCGTGATCTCAAGGTTCGCATTGGCGGTCATCTGCTGGCTGACGGTTGGGTAGACGTAGAAGCAGTCGATCGGCTGCTTCGCCTGTGCTTTCGGCGGCTCAGCCACTTTCGCGCCGTTGGGCCTCAACAGCGTCGTCTTAGCCGAGCTGGTGCAAGGGTTCGAAGCCAACCCTGGCTTACAGAGCCAGACGGTTGCAGCCGTGTCTTGTGCGCTGGCAGTCGCGGCGCCGATCGAGCCAGCAATTAGGGCTGCGGTCAGAAAGGTCAGGAATAGGCGAACGCGCATCGTTAGATCTTATTTCAACTCGGCGACTGGCGCGCCGCTTTCGCTCAAGCTGCAATGGAATGGAGCCAGTCGGGATCGAACCGACGACCTCCGCCTTGCAAAGGCGGCGCTCTCCCAGCTGAGCTATGGCCCCTCGGAGTCAAAGTTTAGGGCGCGCGGCCCAAGACTGGCGCAGGGGTCCGCTCGGTAGGAGTAGATTTCTCCTAGATGACAGCTGCTTGGAGCAAAGTTTCAACTGCGCGGATTGCCTCGGCCGCAGCGGTAGCGGCCGTGCTGCTGGCGCTGCCCGCTGTTAGCGCCGCTCAGCAGCCCGCTGGAGGCGGAATGCCCAAGGGCTTCCTTTGGGGCACGGCGATAGCTGGTTTCCAGTCCGAAATGGGCCGTGGCCGCGACACCGACCCGACTAGCGACTGGTGGTCGTGGGTTCACGACAAGGGCAATATTGCCAGTGGCATAGTAAGTGGAGAGATGCCAGAGAATGGCCCCGGCTTCTGGTCGAAGTACGCCGCAGACGTCAAGCTTGCTCGCGCTGGCCTGGGGGCGAACCTTTTTCGCATGGGGCTCGAGTGGAGCCGACTCTTCCCTAAGGAGCCGACGGGGCTGCCAGCGGGCGCGGCCACGAGCCTAGAGATGCTGCGCGCGCTTGATCGCCAGGCCGACCCGAAGGCCGTCAGGCGCTACCGCGAAATCTTGAAGTCGATCCGCGCTAGCAAGATGTCGCCATTCGTCACGCTCAACCACTTCACGCTTCCCGGCTGGATTCATGATCCGCTTGCCGTCCGCAGCGCGTTCGCTGGCCGCGATCCGAATGGCGAGCTGCCACCGCTGCAGCGCGCCGGCTGGCTAAGCGATTCAACCGTTAACCAATTCGAGCGCTATTCGGCTTGGGCTGCATGGCGCTTTGGCAAGCTTGTTGATCGTTGGGCGCCAATCAACGAACCGATGGTTGTCGTAACGAACGGCTACGCGAACATTCCCGGCGTTGTCGAGGGCAACTTCCCGCCCGGCGTATACAGCTTCACTGCTGCTACGACAGCGATTTCCAAGCTCGAGGCCGCTAACGCAGCAGCTTATGTGGCGGTCAAGAAGCTTGATCCAGCTTCGAAGGTCGGTTTGGTGCAGAACATGATCGCTTTCACGCCGACTAATCCGGCCAACCCGGCCGATGTTGCAGCGACTGAACACGCCGATTATCTTTTCAACAGAATTTTCGTAAACGCGGCAGTGCGCGGTGATTTTGACGGCAACGCCGATGGAGTAATTGGCGACGGGGAGCGCGCGATTCACGGCCGCCGCGCCGACTTCGTGGGCCTTAACTACTACTTCCGTGGCCGCGTCACCGCGCTTGGCGCTCCAATTACGCCGCGGATTCCAGTGCTCGACTTCCTGCCCTCAACCTCTTACCGCTGGCAGCGCGCTCCGAACGCAGCTCCGTGCCCGACTATCTGCAGCGATTTTGGTTCCGAGATCTTTCCTGCCGGTTTCCGCCAGGTGCTGAAGACTGCAGGCAGTTACAAGCTGCCGGTGATCGTCACCGAGAGCGGAGTAGCCGACGCCAAGGACCGGTTGCGCCCCGCATATCTGCGCGATCACTTCCGCCAGATGCGCGCGTCGATTGTCGCGAAGGAAGCAAATGTCGTTGGCTGGATCGGCTGGTCGCTGACCGATAACTTCGAGTGGGTTTCCGGTTACGAGCCAAAGTTTGGCCTCTACTCGTTTAACTCCAAGACGCTCGCGCGCACGCCGCGCAGCGCCAGCGTGAAGCTCGTCAAGCGAGCGATGACGACGAACCGCGTTCCCTAGGCGCCAGGGTTAAAAGTCGAAGTCGCGCGGCGGCTTGCGCTCAAACCAGAGCCGGTCGTGCTCTGGCGTCTCTTCGAGGAAGTCGGGAGTTGCTTCGAGCTCGTCGCGCGCCTCTTCGGCGCCTTCGTCCGCTTCTACCTCAGCTTCGGCATCGACCAGCTCAGCTTCGGGCGTGGCAATCGGTGCTGGCTCGGGCTCGGCGATCGGAGCGGCCTTGACCGCGGACTCAACTTCAGCCGCAGTAAATTGTTCGGTCGGCTGGCTCGTGGGCGCGTCCGGCTCGGCCACCTCTTCGACGATTAGCGCCTCGGCTACGAGGCTCTCGGGCTCGGTCTTAGTGATTTCGTCAGCGTCGACCTCCTCGGCCGCGGCGTCGTCCCTGGCCGCGGCGCCTTCTTCGAGCTGCGCAGCTTCCGCTTCTACCTCGTCGCCGGCAACGCCACCAAGCGCTTCGGTCTCGAGCTGCGCGATCTCTGATGGATCGGCGCCTTGGCGTCGTTTTAGATCCAGATGTTCACGGATCGCTTCATCAAGCATTCCCATTCGGCAAGCCTAGCGGAGAGAAAGCAACCTGGTAGCCCGTCGCGCTTAGGCCCGGCTAGACTCGCATTTGCGGGGCTATAGCTCAGTTGGGAGAGCGCCTGGATCGCACCCAGGAGGCCGCCGGTTCGAGTCCGGCTAGCTCCACTGCCTGATCTGTCGTCAGATCGGCGCGGTGATTGGCAATTCGCGCTAACTTCTCTGCGGCGTTTAAAACGATGCCGACAAAGATGGCTCACGCTCACAAAACAGTTACCAGCCCCAAGCCGCCGGCGGAAGTATTCGCTTATTTAGCGGATTTTTCGACCACGGCCGAGTGGGACCCAGGCATCTCAGCGGCGCGGCGGCTTGACGACGGGCCGCTCGGTGTTGGCAATCGTGTTGAGCTCGACGCGGGCTTTTTCGGTCGCACGATCACGTTGATCTACGAAACCACTCTTTACGAGGCGCCGCACCGATTCATCGTGCGCGGCGAGAGTTCATCCGTCGTCAGCGTTGACGAGATAACCGTCGAGGCCGACGGCGACGGTTCGCTCGTCACCTATGACGCCGAGCTAACTTTGAAGGGCGCGCTGAAGTTGTTTGATCCAGCGCTAGCGCTGGGCTTTGACAAAGTCGCCGATAAGGCGATCGCCGGGCTGCGAGAAGCACTCTCCGCTTGACGCTTTAGCATCTGAGCGGTGACGCGAACAACACTTCTGATCGTCCTGCTCGTGATTATCGGCGCTGGCGTAGCGGCCGCCGCGCTGGTCTCCAGCGGCGGCGGTGATGGGTCCGATAGCGTCAGCCTTAGCGAGACGATTGACGCTGCTACCAGTGCGGCTCCGGCGCCACCGGCGACAGCCACGGCAACTTCGATGAGCGGCGCGCAGCAGTCGAGCAGCGCGCAGGTCGAGGCGACTGTGACCAGTTACGTTCAGGCCGCTGAAGAAGGCGACGCGACAACGCTTTGTGGCTTGCAAGCGAGCACCAGCGCGGGCGCCAGCGGCGCGGCGGCGGCGCAAGCCTGCGCCTCGAAGCTTGGCATTACGCTGACAGATCTACCGGGCTTGACGCAGATGAAGCTCACCGACGTCAAGGTAAGCGGCAACAAAGCAACAGCTCAGCTGCTGCGGATAGGGCAGGTTACGCTCGTACAGGTCGGTGGCAGCTGGAAGGTGAGCGGCTTCTCGCCCGCTCGTACTAAGCGTAACGGTGGCGCTGAGGCTCCTTCGGGAGCCAACGTCGGCGGTGCTGCGGCCGACTAGCTGCGTGGCGTGACGATCGGAAAGTCGTGCGGCGGATCGTCGAGAAGCCCAAGGAAGCCGGCTAGCGCCATCGGGTCGCCGTCAACGCTGATCGCGCCTGAGCTAAACGCTTCGATCGCGTCGATCTCCTGCAGAATCAGTGAATCGAGCGTCGTGCGCGTGGTCGTTACGGTGGCTCCAGCATCCTGATCGAGCCTGCCTGCGACCGTGCTGACCGCGCCGCGGGTTACGCGCAGCGTCCACTGCTCGTCGATGTCGGTGAAGTTCCAAGCGATGATTAGCTCTTGCTCTGCTGCTCTCTCGCCGTTGAGCCGCGTTGCCATCGCGTCAAATAGCTGGCCCGTGCGCAGCGCGCGCACAATGTCAGGCGCCTGCGCGCGCAGCCCTTCGCTGCTAACCCCATCGCGCAGCTCGCTGGCTCCTGTTAGGTAGGCGTTGCGCCAGGTCGCGTTTTCGGTCTGGTAGCCAAGCTGCTCAAAGGCGGCGGCTTGGAGCTCGCGCGCAGCCGCGTTCTCAGGCTCAGCGAAGACGACGTGCCCGGCTAACGTCGCTGCCCAGCGCTCATCACCGGCCGCAAGCGCCTGCGCCGCGATCTCAAGCGCGCGGCCCGCGCCGCCGACGGCCGTTACGTAGCGGCTGCCAGCATCGGTGGGAGTGAGCGGGTCGAGGTTGACGGGGTTGCCGTCGTAGACGCCGAAGTAGCGCTGGTAGATTCCGCGCGCATTGTGGCGCAACGAGCCGTAGGCGCCGCGTGCATGCCAGAGCGCGGCGAGGCTCTCGGGCAATTCAATCTGCTCGGCGATCTCTTCCCCGTTGAACCCTTCTCCAGCAAGGCGAATTGTTTGGTCATGGAGCAGGCGGTAAAGGTCGCGCTGTTCGCTTAGGAACTGCGCTATCTGATCGCGCCCCCACGTAGGCCAGTGGTGGCCACCGAAAAGCACTTCGGCGCGGCCACCGAAAAGTTCGATCGACTCATTGAGGCACTGTGACCACCAGAGCGCGTCGCGCACCTGCGCGCCACGGATCGTGAGGATGTTGTGCAGAACATGGCTCGCCGTTTCAACGACGCAGAGCGCTCCACGCTGCGGCAAGAAGAAGTTCAGCTCGGCCGGCGCCTCAGTTTCGGGCACCATCTGAAATTCGAAGCGGACGCCGTCGATGGTTTCCTGCTGGCCTGTCTGCGTCACCTCGTTGGTGACGGCGATTAGCGACGGGCTGCCGGTTGATACCCCTTTGCCGATCGCCACATCTAGCTGCCCGCGCGGGCCGCGCGGAAGGTTTGAGCCATACATGTAGGAGGCGCGGCGAACCATCACCGACCCGGCGATCACGTTCTCGCTGACGGCGGCCTCGGTGAATCCCTGTGGCGCCCAGATTGGCAGCTCTTGATCGGCTTCGACTACGCCACGAATGCCGCCGAAGTGATCAACGTGGCTGTGCGTGTGCAGCACCGCGCTTACCTGCCGTTGGCCGCGCGCCTCGCGGTAGAGCGCCAGCCCCGCGGCAGCGCACTCAGGTGACACGAGTGGGTCAACAACGATCACTCCCGCGTCACCCTCGATTAGCGTCATGTTCGAGATGTCATAGCCGCGCACTTGATAGACGCCTTCGGCGACCTCGAAAAGCCCAGCGTTCATGTTCAGCCGCGCCAGCCGCCAGAGCGCCGGATGGACGCTTTCGGGCGCTTCGGCCGATTCAGCCAGAAAGCCATAATCGCTAAGGCTCCAGATCACGCGACCCTTTGCGCCAGTGATCTGCAGGTCGCTTGGCGCGGCGGTAATTAGCCCACGCGCGGCGTTCGCTGCGTCGCTGCCATCGTCGGTTGGCAGCGAGGCCAGCGCCTCCCCGTGGCGCTGGCTTGTAGCTTCTGATGGACTCAGCGGGTAAGCCATTAGCCGACCCTACCCGCCCGAGCTCGCCTCGCGCTGGTTTCCTTAACCGACGCTTACAACCGGCCCGCGGCCATTTAGAAGCTCATCGGCAACGCGGTCGGTTGACATTCCGTGACCACCGACGAGGCGGCGGTTGAGCTGCGCGCGGCGGAAGGTTAGCGGTGCATCGTGCTCCCAGGTTGCGCCAATTCCGCCGTGAACGGCGATCTGCTGGCGCGCCGTGAAGTCGAGCCCGGCGCCAGCAACTGAGCGCGCGCAGCTGGCGGCGTAAGCGATCTCATCGGGTTTGTCGCTGAAAGCGAAGCCGGTATAAATACAAAGCGATTTCGAGTTTTCAAGCCGCCGTAGAATCTCAACGATCCCGTGCTTGATCGCTTGGTAGGAGCCGATTGCGCGGCCGAACGTGTAGCGCTCCTTCGCGTACTCAAGGCAAACCTCGAGCGCTGTCTCCATCGTGCCGACGGACTCAGCGGCGATCAGCGCCTGCACGAGGTACCAAGCTCGCGCGATCTGCACTGCATCAAGGTCGAGCTTCGTTCCACTAGCGCCCGCGAGCGTGACCGTCGCTAAGCGACGGGTCGCGTCGTAGCGCCAGTCGGCGTCCACGGTTACGCCAGATGCGCTCGCTTCAACTGCTGCCGCTATAGGCTCACCGCTGGAGTCAACGCCGATCACTACGAGCAGGTCTGCCTCACCGGCGTCTGGGGCCCAGCCGACAGTGCCAGTGAAGCTCACCGTGTCGCCGTCAACGGTCGCTGCCGGAGCGTCCGGGCGGGCCATTCCCTCGACCGGCTCGACCGTCCAGCGCGGCTCAATTGAGCTTGGCGGGCAGGCCGGTAGCCATGAGGCCTTCAGCTCGCCTGCCGCTACCGCTTCAGTCTTGTCGCTACCGCCAAGGTCGAGCAGCATCGAGGCGGGCAGAGCGCCCAGTAGCGGGACGCCAGCCAGCACCTTGCCGGCTTCCTGAGCGATCAACATTGCGTCGTAGGCGCCAAGCCCGGCGCCGCCGTTCTCTTCGCTGACGAGTAGCCCAAGCCAGCCGGCTTCAGCGGCTGTTGGCCACATGTCGGGCAGTGCTGATTCGTCTTCGATCGCCTCGCGGGCGGCTTCAACGGTCTTCACGCGTGAGAATGCGTCGGCCGCTGCGTCGCGCAGGAACTCCTGCTCATCTGAGAGTCCGAGGTTCATGCGGACACACTTTCCTTCTCTTTGGCGCGCAGTTCGCTGAACGGAATGCCCTTGTCAAGGCGCGGCTCTGGCGCCAGTCCTAGGACGCGCTCGCCGATCGTGTTGCGCAGAATCTCCTCAGTACCGCCGGCCGATTTTAGGCCCGGCAGGAAGGAGATCATGTAAGCCCATTCGCTGTCCTCGTCGAGTGCTTCTGGCCCGACGATGTCGGCGATCAGATCGCCGGCGCGAACGGCGCAGTTGACCGTTGTGACCTTCGCCAGGCCAAACTCTGGCCCCGGAATCTGCCCGTCCTGTAGAGCGCTGATTGAGCGGTAGCCGGTCCATCGGATTGCCTCCAGCTCAGCTGCCAGATCGCCGAAGTTATGGCGCACCTCGTGATCATTTGCGGCAACGGGGTCGGACATGATTGCTTCGGCAAAGCGCGTTGAGCGGTAGCCAAACGACGATGAGCCAAGGCCAATCGCTAGGCGCTCGAACATCAGCGTCGTCAGGCCAACGCCCCAGCCGTTCTCTTCGCCGCCGACAACCGAGTCGGCGTCGATTACGACGTCATCGAAGAAAACTTCGTTGAACTCGGCCTCGCCGGAGATTTGCCTCAGGCCGCGAACGGTGATTCCTTCAGCGTCCATCGGCACAATGAACATCGTCATTCCCTTGTGCTTGGGGATGTCGGGGTTAGTGCGGGCAAGGATCAGTCCGTGGGCGGCGAACTGTGCGTTCGTCGTCCAAACCTTCTGACCATTCAGCGTCCATGTGCCATCGTCGTTCTGCACTGCGCGCGTCTGAACGGCGGCAAGGTCGGAGCCAGCTGCTGGCTCGGAGAACATCTGGCACCAGATTTCATCGGCATGGAGCATCGGCCCGAGGTAGCGCTGCTTTTGCTCTTCGCTGCCGTGGGCAATGAGCGTCGGTCCGAGCATGCCGACGCCGATCACGTCGAGGATGCCGGGAACCCCAGCCTGCTGCATCTCTTGGCTGATCACGACCGACTCAACCGGGCCGATGCCTTGGCCGCCGTACTCCTTGGGCCATGTGGCTCCTGCTAGGCCGGCCTCAGCGAGCTTGCCTTGCCACGCACGGTGGGCAATGAGAATTTCGTCAGGGTCGGTAAGCGCGCCTTCGCCCTGAAGAATTGGGGCATCAGCTTTGTTTGCGTCGAGCCAAGTTCGTACCTCTTTGCGGTACTCGGCCTGCTCTGGTGTGTCATTGAGATCCACGGACTACTCCTTTGACTGACTGGTCGGTCAACGTCTTCTCTAAAGGATAATACGAAAGGGTCACTCGTCGCGATCAGCCCCGCTGGCGAGCGCGCCAAAGATGCCGATCGCCATCAGCGTGATGATCCCGATTGAGAGCACTGCCAAGACAGTCAGTCCGTCCTTCGAGATCGCCACCAGCGTCATCGCGAAAAAGGTGAGCAGGAAGACGAAGGCGATAATTAGTAGCGCAGCCCGCATTGTTCCGCTTCACTTGAGCTAAGCGCCGACGGCGGCGCTAAGTGGCCCCACACCTGGCCGCTGCTGAGGAACGTGCTCGTCGGCGTGATAGCTGGAGCGAACGAGCGGCCCGGCAGCGATGTGTGCGAAGCCAAGCTCGTAGGCGGCCACTTCGAGCGCCTTGAACTCATCCGGATGCCAATAACGCACGACCGGCAGGTGCTCCTCGGTTGGCCTTAGGTACTGGCCGACGGTCAGTACCTGAACGCCAGCTTCGCGCAGATCGGCGAAGGCTTCGACGATCTCATCATGAGTCTCGCCGAGCCCGACCATCAGCCCCGACTTAGTAACCAGCTCGTCGCCACCGATAGCGCGGGCGTTGCTTAGCACGCGTAGCGAGCGCTGCCAACGTGAGCCGCGGCGCGCGACCGAGTAGAGCCGGGGCACAACCTCGACGTTGTGGTTGAAGACGTCTGGCCGTTCGACCAGGACCCGTGCCAGCGGCATCTCTTCGCCGCGGAAGTCGGGCGTCAGAACCTCAACCTTGCAGTCCGGCGCCTGCGCGCGGCACTGACGAATCGTCGCTGCCCATATTCCTGAGCCGTAGTCGGGTAAGTCGTCGCGATCGACGCTCGTGATCACGGCGTGGCGCAATCCCATCTTCGCGATCGAGCGGGCCACGCGCAGTGGCTCAAGTGGATCATTCCAAGTTGGCTTGCCAGTCTGCACGTTGCAGAACCCGCAGCGCCGCGTGCAGGTGTCGCCGAGAATCATGAAGGTCGCCGTTCCGCGCTCCCAGCACTCGCCGACGTTCGGGCAGGCGGCTTCCTGGCAGACGGTATGGAGGTTCTCCTGCTTGATCATCGCCGCCAGCTGGCGGTACCGCTCGCCACCAGGCGGCGGCACTTTGAACCACGGCGGTTTACGCGCGCGGATCGGCTGCACGTCGGCGCCGAGCACGGCGCTTACGTCCATCCCGCCGGGGTTGGAGCGAGAGCGGGTCTGGTGTGCGCGGATCATCGGCTCGTCGGCCACAGAGTTAGGCTAGCGGCGTGTCGGTCGCTGCGATGAGTGCCAGCAGCCGCTCGCTGCTTATCTCGCGTGCCTCTGCGCCAAGCTCGGTGGCCCATACGGCGCTGACCTCGGCTGCGAATGCTGCCGCGTCAACCTCTGCGCCGATTTCAGCGGCGACCGAGGTGATCGGCGCCTGCAATCCACAAGGAACGATCCATTGCCAGGGCTCTAGATCCATGTCGAGGTTTATTGCGAAGCCGTGCGTGGTGATTGAGCGCCGCAGGTGAACGCCGATCGAAGCGATCTTTCGCTCCTCGACCCAGACGCCGGTGAAATCGGAGCCTTCATCAACTCGTGCGCGGGCATCGACGCCAACCGACGCCAGCGCGGTGATGATCACGCGCTCGAGCGAACGGACGTGGGCGACAACGTCGGCGGTTTTGACGATCGGGTAGGCGACGAGCTGCCCGGGCGCGTGGTAGGTGACGCGGCCGCCGCGGTCGACGTCAACGATTTCGATTCCACGCTCGCCGTACCAGGCCGCGTCCTGAGGAAGCTCGTCAGCGCTGCTACGACGGCCGCGCGTGTAGACGGGGTTATGTTCGAGCAGCAGCAGCGTGTCACCGATCCGCTCCGCTTCGCGGGCGTCGCGGACTCGCTCTTGGAGCCCGTTGGCTTCGCGATAATTAAGCCGCCCAAGCTGTACAACCGAGCATTCCTTGGCGCGTTCGCTCATTGCCGTTTTCAGCCTACTCTCAGCTGGCGAGCGAGAGCGGAGCTTCGAGCAGCGCTTTGATGCGCGCCAGCAGCGCCGCGCCGTCGGCGCCGTAAAGAATGCGGTGATCGCAGGCCAGCGTCAGGTCCATCAGCATCCGCGCTTCGATTTCGCCGTCGTGGACTGCCGGGCGCTGCTCAACAGCGCCGACGGCGAGGATCGCCGCCTGCGGCGTGTTGATCACGGCGTCGAAGCTACGCACGCCAAACATTCCAAGGTTGCTGATCGTGAAAGTGCCGCCGCTGGTCTGCGGTGGCGTGATCGTGCCGCTGCGCACGCGCTCGGCGAGCGCGCCTGTCTCAGCCGCGATTTCGGCCAGCGTCTTTGCGGCGGCGTCGAAGACGGTTGGCACGACTAGCGTGCTGGCCCCTGCGACGGCAACGCCGATGTTCACGCGCGAGTAGTGCTCGAAGTGGCCGTCGCGCCAAGCCCCATTCGCCTGCGGCTGCTCGCTCAGCGCCAGCGCGCTGGCCTTGACGACGAAGTCGTTGATTGTCGGCACCAGCTGGCCTTCAGTGGCGCTCGCTTTCAGTTCAGCGCGCAGAGTTGTCGCTGTAGTCATGTCAACGCTGATCTGCAGCGTGAAAGACGGAACGGTGGCGCGTGACTCGGCCATCCGCCGCGCGATCAAGGCCTGCGCACGGGTCGGTTCGGTGGTTGTGACCGAGCCACGGCCGCTTGCTTCGTCGCCGCTCGTGGTCGATTGGGCGGCGGCGCTTGCGTCATCAACGTCGGCTTTGACGATCCGCCCGCCCGGGCCACTGCCAGATACCGAGCTGAGGTCGACGCCACTTTCGCCTGCGATCCGTCGCGCAATCGGCGAGGCCTTGACGCGCTCGCCGCTAGCCGGCGGTGAAGCTGCGGGCGGCGGGTCAGATTCGACGATTTCCGCCGGCGCGACTAGCGGCTGAGCAGTTTCGCCTTCGGCGGCTGGCGCAGCGGCAGTCGCCTCGCTCGGGCCTGAATCGCTTTCGCCGATCACGGCGATCTTCGCGCCGACCGGCAGCGTTGCTCCCTCCTGCGAGGTGATCTGAAGCGTTCCCGCGGTATCTGACTCGTAGGCCATAGTCGCCTTGTCGGTCTCAATCTCGACCAGCTCCTCGCCACGCGCAACTTCGTCGCCGTCGCGTTTAAGCCAGCGCACGATCGTCCCTTCCTCCATTGAGTCGGAGAGCCTTGGCATCACGATCTCAGGCACGCGAAGCTCGCTTTCGATCACCGAACAGCGCCAGCGTCGCTTCGATTACCTGCGCTTCGTGTGGAAATGAGATCTGCTCAAGGCTCTTCGCGTAAGGCATCGGCGCGTCGACCCCGGTGACGCGGCCAACCGGCGCATCAAGATCATCAAAACCCTGCTCTTGGATCAGCGCCGCGAAGTTGGCACCGACGCCGCCGTGCGGCCAGCCCTCCTCGACGATCACGCAGCGGTTCGTCTTTGCTACCGATTCGAGGATCGTGTCGAGGTCGAGCGGTCGTAGCGTGCGCGGGTCAATAACCTCGGCCTCAATACCGTGCTCGGCCGCGAGCTGCTCAGCGGCGCGCTCAGCGGTCTGCGCCATCCGCGAGATTCCAATCAGCGTCACGTCGCTTCCTTTGCGGCGGATCGCGGCGAGGCCGAACGGAATCGTAAAGTCGGCGTCGCCCGGGACTTCACCGCGCTGGCCGTAGAGAGTTTCGTGTTCGATGAAGATCACGGGATTATCGTCGCGGATTGCCGTCTTCAGAAGACCCTTCGCGTCGGCGGCTGTGCTTGGCGTCGCAACTAGCAGTCCCGGAACGTGAAGGTAGAGAGCTTCAAAGCTATGCGAGTGGGTTGGTCCTAGTTGGTGGCCGGCGCCCTGCGGCATTCGCACGACGATCGGCACGCTCACCTGCCCGCCGAACATATATCGGACATGAGCAGCGTGGTTGATGATCTGGTCCAGCGCTAGCAGCGAGAAGTTGATCGTCATCAGCTCGACGACCGGCCGTAGCCCTGTCATCGCGGAGCCGACGCCAAGCCCAACAATCGTGTTCTCGGAGATCGGTGTGTCGCGGATTCGCTTCTCACCGAAGCGATCCATCAGGCCTTCTGTCACTTTGAAGGCGCCGCCGAAGACGCTGATGTCCTGCCCCATCAGGTAGACGTTTGGGTCGCGCTCGAGCTCCTCGGCGAGCGCCTGGTTGAGAGCCTCGCGATAGCGCATTTCAGCCATTAGGAAAGGTTCTCACCTTTCTGCAGGCCGGCGCCACGATGGTCGGCTGAGTACCAGCCGCGGACTTGATCGGTGAGCACGTAAACGTCGTCGTAAAGCGAGCTTGGCTCAGGTTCCGGCGAGGCGTCAGCGAAGGCAACGGCTGCGTCAACTGCTTCGATCGCCTCTAGATCGATCGTTTCCCGCTGCTTGGTGTCCAAGATGCCTTCCGCTACAAGCCGGTCGCCGAAGGTCACGAGCGGGTCGCGTTTACTCCACTCGCCGACCTCCTCTGCGCTGCGGTAATCCTCAGGGTCGGCTATTGAATGGCCACGAAAGCGGTAGTTGATCGCTTCAACTAGAACTGGCTGGCGCTGCTCACGCGCAATTCGCAGTGCCTCCGTCGTGACAGCCCAGGTGTCGACGACATCCATTCCGTCGCACTCAAGGCCGGGAACGCCGAAACCTTCGCCTTTGCGCTGAAGATCCGTTTGGGCGGAATGGCGCTCGAGCGAGGTGCCCATCCCAAATTGATTGTTGGTCACCATGAAAACGACAGGCAGGCTCCAGAGCGCCGCAATGTTGAGCGTCTCGCCGAACGTTCCCTGGTTGGTGGCCCCGTCACCGAACTGGCAGAGCGCCGCGTCATCGTTGCCAAGGTAATCGCTGGTGAGGCCAAAGCCGGCCGCCAGCGGCAGGTTGCCACCGACGATTCCAAAGCCGCCCATGAAGCGCCGTTCTAGATCAAACATGTGCATTGATCCGCCGCGGCCGCGGCATAGTCCGTCGACGCGGCCGAAGAGCTCAGCCATTACGCGCCCGGGTTCGCTGCCGCGGGCCAGGGCCTGCCCGTGCGAGCGGTAAGTGGCAATCATGTAATCGTCCGGGCGCAAAGCGGCGACGGCTCCAACGATCGTCGCCTCTTCGCCGATCGCGAGGTGCAGGAAGCCGCCGATCTTCGCGCGCGTGTACTGCTCTCCAGCGCGCTCCTCAAAGCGGCGGATAAGCGTCATCGATCTAAGCCAGTCGATCGCCGTTTCGTTCGCGGGGAGTGGATTGTCAGCCATCGCTTTCCACCCTAGTAGTCGTCATCGCTTTCGACGGCGCTCCAGCGGGCGATGAACTCGTCGCCCTCGAGCCGCTGCAGGTCGTCGCGCAGCGAGGCTTCCATTCGGCCTGTTGCGCGGGCCGGAACATCCCAAAAGAGCACCACTTCAAGGTCTTCGACCGAAACAATTTCAATGTGGTCGTAGCGGTCTGTCGCGGCAAGCCGCCCCGGCGCAATGCCGGTGCGCGTGACGATTACGTCGTAGCTGCGAAAGGCACTCATTGAGCCGCAACCTGTTCGCTCAGCGCGGCGGCAGCTGCTTCCAGCTGGCCGTCACCGTGGAAGAGCAGGTCTGCTCCGTCATCAACGCCTGGCACCCATACGGCCGGTAGGTCGCGCACGCCGCGCTCCAGCGCCAACTCTGTTGCTGCACCGAGCGCGTCGCGCACGGTTCGCAGCTCGCAGCCTTTCAGTAGTGCCGCTGGGTGCATTTCGCAGGCCGAACCGGCGATCACGATGTTGTCGTCGTTGTCGAGCGCGCGGCCGCCGGCGTAGGCTTGGCGAAAGGCCGCCAGCGCGAACGGCACGGTGCGGCCGATCTGCTTCGCGTAGGTTGCCGCCAGCATCGCCTGCTCGCTGTCGAAGGGGAGAGGCGAAGGCCAGCGCGGTTGCTGCAGCGAGCGCTCTTCGGCGAGGCTTTCAACAAGCTCGCGTTGCGCGGTCGCGTCAGTTAGCGCTTCAAGCGCCGAACCACGGATTGGGATCCACTCGGCTGCGAGCGGTAGCAGCGTCATGATCCGCTCGGCCGAGAGGTAGCACTCAGGGCTGGCCAGGTCGAAGTAGAAGGCCGGCTGCTGCTCCATCTGCGCCTAGCCGTGAATCAGCCAGCCGTCGGCGGCGCGGGCCGCCTCCAGCACTGCTTCGCTCATCGTCGGGTGGCCGTGAATGAAGCGTGCCACCTCTGGGTATCCGCCTTCGAGCAGTTTTGTGTTGACAAGTTCTTGGATTAGTTCGGTCGCCTTAGCGCCGACGATGTGGCCGCCGAGCAGCTCGCCGTACTTCTTGTCGCCAATAATTTTGACTAGCCCGCCGCGGTCGCCGTAGAGCGTGCCTGCGCCGACGGCGCCGTAAGGAACCTTGCCTACCGTTACGTCGAAGCCTTGCTCCTTGGCCTGTTCTTCGGTCAGGCCGAAGCTGGCAACATTCGGCATGCAGAATGTTGCGCGGGGGATATCGATGTAATCGAGTGGCGCTGGGTTCTCGCCGGCGATTGTTTCGGCGGCGATGATCCCCTCTTCGCTGGCCTTGTGCGCTAGCGCAGGGCCGTGGACGAGGTCGCCGATCGCGTAGATGCCCTCGACGCTTGTGTGCTGGTGGCCGTCAACGGCGATCAGGCCGTGCTCGTCGAGATCCAACCCGGCGGCTCCGAGCCCCAATGCTTCAATGTCGGCGCCTCGGCCGGCGGCGATTACAAGCCATTCGGCTTCGCCCTGCTCGTCACCGTAGCCATAACTAACGGAGTCCTTGCCATCCTTGATCTCGCTGATCAGCGTTGACGTGTGGACGCTGATCCCTTGCTTTTCAAAACTTCGCTCGACGACCCGCGAGACGTCTTTGTCCTCGCTTGGCAGTATGCGGTCCAAAGCTTCGAAGAGCTCTACCTCTACTCCCAAGCGGGCGTAGGCGCTGGCGATCTCGCAGCCCGATGGACCGGAGCCGAGGACGGCCATCTTGCTCGGCAGGGTGTCGAGCGCCCAAGCCTCTTCTGTGCCGATTACTCTGCCGCCGAAGTTCACGCCTGAAACTGCGCGGGCGACCGACCCGGTGGCGAGGATGATCGCCTTCGTTGCCTCGATCTCACGGCCATCGACGCTGACGGCTTTGGCGCCTGTCAGGGTTGCCGCCCCGGTGATCAGCTCGACCTTGTTCTTCTTCATCAGCATCTCGACGCCGCCGACGAGCGTGCCAATCACTTCTTTGCGGCGCGCGCTAACGGCGCTGAAGTCGACGCTTGGCTCAGCGACGGTAATCCCAAACTCGCCAGCTTCGCGCACCTCGGTGACAACGTCGGCCGACCGGAGCACCGCTTTAGCTGGAATGCAGGCGTAGTTAAGGCAGCGGCCGCCAATCTTGTCCTGCTCAACGACGGCGACGCTCATGCCGAGCTGCGCGGCGCGGATCGCTGCGACGTATCCCCCCGGCCCTGAGCCAATGATGATGCAGTCGAAGCTTTCTTTAGCCATAAGGCGAGTGTATGAAAGTGGCGCCAGCGTGGGTGGCGCGTTTCAGTCGCCGCGTAGCGATGGAACCTTGACGCGGCCAAGCACGCGGATCAGCTTCCAGAACAGCCAGCCGCCACCGAGCAGAATTACGACGCAAAGAATCACTGCCGCTGCGTTGCCGGCGACCATCAGCGAGAGCCCTGCGATTACCAGCGTAATCGCCAGTAGCGCTTGGAAACCAAGTAGCGCCCAGTAGCGCAAGCTCCACATTCCCCAGGCCGCCAGCAGCATCACAGCAGCGAACAGTAAGACGCCTATCAGCGCTGGCTTCTGGCCTTGAACTTCAACGCCGGCGAAGTAGAAAGCGACGTTGGCGACCGCCAGCGCGGTAGCTAGTCCGGCTGAGATCTTGACCGCCAGTGGTTTCTCACCGGGGGAGAGCGGGTTTAGTTCGGCGCGCGCAATCGCGTCGCGCTCGGCGCCGCTGAGCCGCGGCTTTCGTGCGGCCTGCTCGCCGGACTCGGCCAGGCTCTGTTTGCGACTGCGCCGTCCCATTGGCTGTAAGTCTGGCAGGCTTGCGTAGCAGTTTGGGCTCAGCCGCTCTACGCTGAAGCGCGATGGACGACCTTCTAGACGCCTTTCAGCAGGCTTGGACAGAGCGTCGCCGCGCGGCGTTTCGCGACCTTTGCGCACCCGACCTGCACTGGACCGACCCGTCCAGCCCAGAGCCGCTTTACGGGCCAGACGCGCTCGCCGACCGCGCAGCGCAGCTTTGGCAGGCTTTCCCGGACGTAAGCGTTGAGAGCGCCGGCGAGCGGCTAAGCGACGGCCGCTACGTCGCCGTGCCGGTGCTAGTCAGCGGCGTGCATCGCGCCTCGCTGGCGGGAATACCGGCTACCAACAAAATGGTCACCGTTCATGCCGTGCTCTACTGCGAGCTCGACCCGCCGCGCGAAAAGCTCTGGCGCGTGCGCGCGTTTTTCGACGCTTATGACGCGACCGTTCAGCTCGGCGTGCTGCCCAGGCGTGGGTCGCTCGGAGAGCGGGCGATCCTCGCCGTTCGTGGCTTCGGCATTCGCCGTGGCGGCGGCGACGAGCTTGACGAGCGTCGCTGACGCGGACAGCTTAAAGACACTCCGCTGCAACAAATAGCGCGCCGAAAACGGCTCCTCGGCCCTATCGTCACGCGCTTGCCACGCCACTTTCTTACCGGAGAAGAGCTTGATCGCGAGCAGCTGCTCGCACTGCTGGCCCGTGCCCATCAGCTGAAGGCTGCGCCCGACTCATCCGATGCGCTGGCCGGCAAGAGCGTCGCCTTGATCTTTGAGAAGCCAAGCACGCGAACGCGGCTTTCATATGAGGTTGGCGTCACCGAGCTCGGCGGCCACGCCGTCGTGCTGCGCCCCGGTGAGATGCAGCTCACTCGCGGCGAATCGATCGCTGACACGGCCCGCGTTCTCTCCGGCCAGGCTGCCGCTGTGGGCCTGCGCACCGGCCCCGACGCACTGATCGAGGAACTCGCTGCAGAAGCTTCGGTGCCGGTCTTCAACATGCTCACTGAGCTCCACCACCCCTCACAGGCGCTGGCCGATCTTATGACGCTGCAGGAGGCTTTCCCCGACCGGCCGCTCGACCAGCTGACGCTCACTTACGTTGGCGACGGCAACAACGTTGCCCGCTCGCTTGCGATTCTCGGCACGACGGCCGGGCTCAAAGTTGTCGTCGCTTCGCCGCAGGGCTACGAGCTTGAGCGCGAGTGTGGCGGCGAGCGCAGCAACAACCCGCAGGAAGCCGTTGCGGGTGCAGACGCGCTCTACACCGACGTTTGGGTGTCGATGGGTGACGAGCAGACGGCCGATCAGCGCCGCAGCTCGCTTGCCCCGTTTCGGCTCGATGATGAGCTGCTTTCGCTTGCAGCCGACGAGGCGATCGCACTGCACTGTCTGCCAGCCCACCCCGGTGAGGAGATCAGCGCTGAGCTGCTTTACGGCAAGCGCCAACGGATTTGGGACCAGGCCGAAAACCGCCGCCACGCGCAGAAAGCACTGCTCGAGTGGCTGTTGGACTCGGCCTAGCGGCAGCGAAGCTGCGATCCTCAGCTCAATGACCGAGCAGCCGGCAGCAGAGCAAGAGCGCACACGGATCAACCGCGGCGATCGCTTGGAAGTTCGTATCGAAGCGCTTGCCAATGGCGGCAAGGGAATCGCCCGCGTGCCCGTGGGAGAGCGCAGTTACGTGATTTTTGTCCGCGACACGGTTCCAGGCGACCTTGTTCGAATCGAAGTAACCAAGCGCAAGCGCGCCTTCGCTGAGGCGCGGCCGCTGGAGATGCTGGAACCCGGCCCCGATCGGATCGAGCCGCTCGCCGACCATCCCGGAGCTTCCTGGCAGGTGCTTAGTTACGAGCGCCAGCTTGAGGTAAAGAGCGAGCAGGTTGACGACGCACTGCGAAGGATCGGCAAGCTCGACGGCTTTGAGCTCGAACCAATAATCCCCGCCGTCGAAGAGTGGCGCTATCGCAACAAGCTCGAGTTTTCGTTCGGCGTTGAGGAAGACGGCACGCTCTGCTGCGGCTTTCACGCGCCCGGGTCGTGGTCGCGGATTCTGCCGATGGACGACTGCCTGCTGGCCTCCGTGGCCAGCAACCGAGTCCGCGAAGCGGCGCTGGAGGTCTGCCAGCAGATGGGGCTCAAGGCCTACGACCGCCGCACCCATGAAGGGCTGCTGCGCAACCTCGTCGTCCGCGAGGGGCGCCGCACCGGCCAGATTCAGGCTCGCATTGTCACCTCGCCAGGTGACTTCGATCAGCGCCGATTTGCCGACGCGATGATCGAGGCCGGCGCTGTCAGCGTGATTCGCACCGTCGCCCCCGGTAGCGGCGAAACTACGCAGGGCGGCACCGACATTTTGATCGACGGCGTTGGCGCAATCGAAGAGGAATGCTCTGGGCTGCGCTTCTCGCTTGGCAGCGAAGCCTTCTTCCAAACCAATACCGAGATGGCCGAGAAGCTCTACGCAACGGTCGCTCAGTACGCCGACCTCAAAGGCTGGGAGCGCGTCTACGACCTTTGCTGCGGAATCGGCTCGATCGGGCTTACGCTGGCGCCGCGTGCGGGCGAAGTGATCGGTGTAGAGATCGTCGAAGGGGCGGTCGAGGATGCGCGCCGCAACGCGCGCAGCAACGAGATCACGAATGCACGCTTCATCGCTGGCAACGTCCGAGTAGTGCTCAAAGAGGACGTTGACGAGCTTGGTCGCCCCGACCTGATCGTGCTCGACCCGCCGCGCTCAGGCCTCTCAGCAAAGGTGATCGCGCGCGTCGCGCAGGCCGGCGCAAAGCGAATCATCTACGTCTCCTGCAACCCGACGACGCTGGCGCCTAACGCAGCGCAGCTCGTTGAAGCTGGCTACAAGTTGGTTCGCGTCCGTCCGGTTGACATGTTTCCGCAAACGCCGCACATTGAGTGCGTAGCGCTGTTCGAGCGGGCATGAGGGTTGCGCGAGCGCGACGCTAAAGGCAGGGTTAGAGCCGATGCTTGAGATGGCGATCGAGAAGATCACACTGCGCGATCGGTTCGATCACCTGCGCGCGGTTGCTCCACGCCTGGCCCTGGTGGCGCTCGCGGCGATGGTGTCGTACCTGATCGCGCGCTACCTCGTTGGCCACCCGCAGCCGTTCTTCGCCCCGATATCGGCCGTGCTCGTGATGGGCGTCACCGCCGGGCGCACCGTCAAGCGAGCGCTTCAGCTGGCCTTCGGCGTGGCGCTAGGGATCGCCGTTGCCGACCTCATGGTTCGCTACACGGGCGTCGGTGCATGGCAGCTTGGGCTGGTGATCTTCATCGTGATGTGCGTCGTTGTTTTTGCCGGCGGCGACCAGTTGGCCGTCAATCAGGCGGCAGCAAGCGGAGTGTTAGTAGCAATCCTCGCGATTCCGGCCGACCCGCACGGCTTTTCGCGTCTGATCGACATTCTCGTTGGCGCTGGCGTGGCTCTGCTCTTCACGCTCGTGCTCTTTCCGCTGAACCCGTCGCGGCTGGCGAAGAACGCGCTCAACCCAGCGCTAGAAGAGATCGCAGATGCCCTGCGCAAGATCGCCGACGCGCTGGAGAGCGGAAGCTCGACTCAGGCCGACCGCGCCGTTGACGCTGCGCGGGATCTAGAGCACGACGTCGCTCCACTGCGCGCCGCGGCCGCCGTTAGCGACGAGACCTCTCGAATGGCCGTTGCCCGCCGCGGCCAGCTCGGCACCGTTGATCGCTATGCCTACGCGGTAGAGCAGGTGACGCGGGTTCAGGTGAGCGTTGTCTCGCTCGCGCGCGGCGCGTCGGCTGCGCTGCGCCGTGGCAGCACCGTCCCCCCAACCGTGATCGCCGGTCTGCGTGATCTTGCCGATGCGGCCAGTCATGTTGCGGCATCCGTGACCGACGAGAACGAGCGCGGGATCGCTCGCGTAGCTGCCCTTCGCGCTGCCACCGCGGCTTCATCGGCGCTTGATCACACGCGCAATCTCGCCGTCAGCATCGTTGTCGGTCAAGTACGGATGATCGCGAACGACTTGCTGCGCGCGAGCGGCATGTCGCTCGAGCAGGCGCGCGAAGCGCTTCACAGCAAATCCGGCGGCGATGATGATGCGGTGACACTGCCCCAACAGCATGCGCATGACCCTCAAGGACTACATGACGAGATTGAAGCCGCTCGCCCCAGTCGCCCGAGCTGACTTAGACTGACGTGATGCTCGCCGTAACGATCAGGGAGAAGCAGCTCGTGATCGCCGAGCACCCCGACCCGCTGCCCGGAGCCGGGGAGGTTCTTGTGAAAGTTTGCGCCGCCGGCCTCAATGGCGCCGACCAACTGCAGCTCCGCGGCGCCTACCCGCCGCCGCCGGGCTCGCCAATCGACATTCCCGGCCTTGAGCTCGCTGGCGTAGTAGTTGCCCGTGGCCCCGGTGCAGAGCGCTTCGATGATGGCGATCGCGTTATGGCAATTGTCGGCGGCGGCGCTCAGGCCGAACTCTGCGTCGTTCACGAGCGCCAGCTGATGCCGGTTCCGGAGGCGATTGATTGGGTACAGGCTGGCGGACTGCCCGAAACCTTCACCACCGCCCACGACGCGCTCTTTACTCAGGCCGACCTTCAGCTCGGTGAGCGCGTCCTGATCAGCGGCGCCGCCGGTGGCGTTGGAACCGCCGCCGTTCAGTTGGCGCACGCTGCTGGCGCCCACGTGACCGCTTCGGTTCGCGACGGATCGCGCCACAAGGAGGTCGAGGCGCTTGGCGCCGACGTCGTCTGTAGCCCCGATCAGAGTGAGGCGCTGGGCCCTTACGACGTGCTTCTAGAGCTCGTTGGCGCCCCCAATTTGGACGCCAACTTTACGGCTTTGGCTAGCTCAGCGCGAGTCGTTGTGATTGGCGTTGGCGCCGGCTTTCGTAGCGAGCTGAACCTGCTCGCGCTGATGGGAAGCCGCGCAACAATTTCTGGTTCGACTCTGCGCGCGCGCCCGCTCGAGCAGAAAGCAGCTACGGCCCGCGCAGTTGAGAAGAACGTCCTCGGTGGCTTCGATGACGGCACCTTTACGGTGCCGATTCACGAAACCTTTCCGCTCGACCAAGCCGCCGCAGCGTACGAGAGTTTTGCCAGTGGCGGCAAACTTGGCAAGATCGTCTTGGTGATCGACGAATGAGCGTCAACGCGATCGAACGGTTCTGGCGCGCGCGCCAAATTGGCGATTGGGATGCTGTGGCCGCGCTCGTGCGCCCCGGCGTGCGGATCTCGCTCCCCCACCAGGGGCGCGAGCCGAGCCGCGAGGAGTACCTCTCGCTACTTCACTTCGTCCACAACCCCGACAACAAGACGGTGATCCAGCGCGTGATCACCGGTCGTGGTCTTGACATCGCCGTTCACGCTCACGTTCAGCGCCCCGACACGAAGCTCGTCTGCGCCGGCTTCTACGAACTGCAGGAGGGCCTGATCGAGCGGATTGATGAGTTCTGGCTTGTGCCCGGTGGCGAACGTTTCCCATCGCGCGGCGTAGCGAACTAGATCAGCTCAGTATGGGGGCAGGTCACCCCACCAGCCGCCAAGCGAGCGGAAGGCGCCCCAGAATTCGCGCTTTGAATCTTCGGCGTCAAGCGAGTCGTCGATATTTGGCGTGACGAGCACGTCGCAGGCGTCCGTCAGCGGCTGAATCTCGCCCGGCTTCCAATCCACAAGCTTCGCCAGCGGCAGCTCCAACTCGTTGAGCGCCGTCAGCGCTGGCTCGCCCATCACAACGATAATTCGCGGTTGAATAATCGCAACCTCCTCAGCGACGCGAGCCAAGCAGGCCGGGTCGGCCAGCGCAGGGTCGCCAACTGGGCACTTGACGAAGAGCGTTCCGTAAACGGCCAGCGGATCAATATTCAGGCGGCTGAGCGACTTGCGCATCGCGTTGCCGGAGCGGCCATAAAAAGCGACGCCTTCTTCGATCTCCGAGACCGTCGGCGTAAACTTGACCAGCATAATGTCAGCCTGTGGGTGGCCTGAGCCAAGCACGGGCATCAAGTTTCCGCGCGGGCAATGACTGCAGCCTTGGACGTCGCGCGAGAGTGAGTTGATCTCGCGGATCGCTCGCTCGAGGTACTTCTCGCGGATCTCATCTTCGGTTGCAGGCATCGGCTCAGTCAGTTTCGACGGCCGCTTGGGTTCTCCCTTTGACTGCATCAGTGCTTGCGTGGCGAGTTGGCCTTGCCCTTGCGCTTGTGCGCGGCGCGGCGGGCGCTCTGTGGCGTCGCCTTGGTTTGAATGAACTTCAGCGCCTGGACGTATACATAATTCGTTCGCGTCGTATGAATCTCCGCTTCACGCAGCGATTCAAGGAACTCTTCGGGGCCATCGAAGTCGCGCATTCGCACCCGCGCGGTGCCGAGCCCTTGAGTTACATGCGAGTCAGAACCAGCCGCCGCCGGGATTCGATACTTCGCCGCAAAGCGGGCCGCCTCCTCGTTGAAGGTATCGAGCGCGACGCGCGGATTGTAGATCTCAATTAGGTCGATCTGATCGACAATTGGCAGTAAATGTTCGTAGTCCGGGATCGCGTGCATGCGGTCGAATGGGTGCGGCACATAGACGAGGCCACCCTGGCGCTTAATCTCAGCGACGGTCTCGGCGAGCGTCATTCCTCGCTCAATCTTCTCCGTGATGAAAAGGCCAATCACCTCACCTTGGCTCGCCGTCTTTACCTCCTCGCCAAGAATCACCTTGACGCCGTAGCTCCCGCAGATCGCGGCCGCCGCGACGGCGCCAGAGATCTCGTTGTGCTCTGTCACAGCGATCGCGCCGAGGCCGCGGTCGCGCGCCGTCTCCAGCAGCGACTCGACAGGTGTTGCGCAGTCGTGGCTGTGGTCGGTGTGCATGTGCAGATCAACGTCGATCAGCGGCCGTGCTGCGAGCTTGCGAGCCAGCGAGGCATTCCCAACCACTGGCTTGCGGCGATTGGTGACAGCGAAGTAGGTCGCCTCGACTTCGTCCGCGACCTGCTGCCAGCTGCGCGGCGTCGCGGCCGAACTGAGCCGCTCGCGTAGCGCGTTATCGTCAAGCAGCCGTGAGATCTGCGCCGCCAGCGTTGTTAAATCGCGCGGTGCGAACAGCAGCCCCCGCTCGCCGTCGCCGGTGACCTCCTCGTAGACCGCCAGCCTTGACGCCACTACCGCCGCCCCTGCCGCGCCGGCGCGCGCCAGCAGCCCCGGCTGGGGCAGCGCTCCCGAGGAGGCAGCGACGACAATGTCGGCTCCAGCCAGCAGCTCGTCGGTCGGAGTCTCGCGTGGACTGACGTAGCTAACGCAGGCAGCGATCTCGGCTCGCAGCGGCGTTGAGGAGCGTCCGCTACTACTGCTCACAATCAGCTCCCAGGGTCGGTCGCTTTCAATCAAACGCAGCGAGCGAAGCAGCATCCGAAGCGCTGAGCGCTCCTCCTCGTCGATGAAAACGATGCGCAGCGGTGTGTTCGCGCCGCCCGCCCTGGCTTGGCGCTTGAGCGCTGGAGCGCCGGGCTCCATCAGCTCGTACTCGGCTGGGAAATGGCGCTCCATCATTGCCGCCGTAGTTGCGTAGCTGGCGGTGCGCGCGTCGAGCCTGCCAAAGAGCGTGCGAACCAGTCTGCGCGTTACTTGGGTTGCTAGGAGTCGCTCGGTCGGCGCTTGGAAGGTGCCGATGTTGAGTGAGTTTGATGCCTTTAGTGCTGCGCTCGCAATCGATGGTGCGAACGGTTCGTGAACGTGGCAGATGTCGAATCGGGTCTGTTCAAAGAGTGTGCTGAGCGCCCGAGCTGCGTCGCTCGGCAGGGCAAACCGCCGCCGCCCCGCCGCTGCCTCTACCGATTGCCCAACGGCAATCACCAGTGGCTTGTTGCTGGCGCCACTAAGCAGGTCTGCCTCGCTACTGCGGATCAGCCGCCGCCCGTCGCGCACCTTGGCGGCCGAGTTCGAAGGCGCGACGATCACAACTCGGTGGCCGCGCAGCGCTAGCTCATCACTGACTTTGCCGACAAACTCGTTTACTTCGCTCGGGAGTTCCCAAGCAAAAGGGCTTACCTGCGCGATCGAGAGCTTCTGCTCCACCTGCTCAGCGCTTCGTGGCGGCGCGCTTCGGCTTTGCTTTGGCCTTCGGCTTTGTCGCCGCCTTGCGCCTGTATTTCTTGATGAAGCTTTCGGTGTCGAGCCGCGCCTGTTCATCCGGGCGCTGGTTTTTCGGCGACTTCATCAGGTAAGAGCTGGGGCCGTCGAGTTGGCCGCCGATGCCATTGTTCATGGCCAGCTTGCAGAGCCGCACCGCGTCGATCACGATGCCGGCCGAGTTCGGCGAGTCCCAAACCTCAAGCTTCATTTCAACGTTCAGTGGAACGTCGCCGAAGGCTTGACCTTCGAGGCGGATGTGAGCCCACTTGCGGTCGGTCAGCCACGGCACGTAATCGGACGGCCCGATGTACACGTCATCGGCCGGTAGCTCGTGGCCCATGATCGAGGTAACGGCCTGGGTCTTCGAAATCTTCTTCGACTCAAGCCGCTCGCGCTCAAGCATGTTGTAAAAGTCCATGTTGCCGCCGACGTTGAGCTGCGACGTGCGCATCATCTTGACGCCGCGCTCGTGGAAGAGCCGGGCGAGTGTGCGGTGAACGATCGTCGCGCCAACTTGGCTCTTGATGTCGTCGCCGATGATCGGCAGCCCAGCTTTCTTGAACTTGCGGCCCCAGTAGTCAGAGCTTGCGATGAAGACGGGGATGCAGTTGACAAAGCCGCAGCCCGCCTCGAGCACCTGCTCGACGTACCAGCGCGTCGCGTCTTCGGAGCCGACGGGAAGATAGGAGACGACAACGTCGGTCCGCGTTTCGCGCAGAATGGTTGCAATGTCTGCAGTCTCGCCTGGGGCTTTCTTGATCTTCTCTTTGGCGTACTTGCCGATCCCGTCGAGCGTCATTCCGCGGTAGACGGGGGCGCCGAGCTTGGACGGGACCTTGGAAAACTTGATCGTGTTGTTCGGGTTCGCCCAGATCGCTTGGCCAAGGTCCTTGCCGACCTTCGTGCGGTTGATGTCGAAGGCGCAGGTGAATTCGATGTCGCTGACGTGATAGCCGCCAAGATCGGTGTGCATCAGGCCCGGGACTTCCTTGTTTGGGTCGGCCTTGCGGTAGTGCTCTACGCCCTGCACGAAGGCGCTGGCGCAGTTGCCAACGCCGACGATTGCTACGCGGACCTTGTCCCGCTGGTAGCGCGCTCGGCCGTTCGCTGAGCTGCCGTTCTTCGAAGCTGTTCGTACTGGGCTGGGGCTCACTTGAATCCTTTTCGTTGGTCTGACTTGGGGAGTAACCCCGCAGGAACCTTATCGTTACAGCCCGTTTTGATCTTCTGCCAGCGCCGCGGCGCTGGTCAGCTTGCCACGCACGTGGAAGACGCGCTGGAGCGTTGTGATGATCCCGATTGCCGCCAGCAGCGTCACGGCCGGGGCCAGTAGTGAGAAGTCGCCGAGGCCAAGCCCGTTCACAAACAGCAGGCCCACGGAGAGGATTACGACGCGCGTGGCGCGGCTGCCGATTCCAACCTTGCAGTCAACGCCTAGGGCTTCAGCCCGGGCGCGCGTGTAACTGACCATCACTGAGGCGAGAATCGCGATGGCGCAGATCGCGGCCTCTACGCCCTTGCCTTGTTCGGCAAAGTTGTAAGCGACGGCTGCCAACACGACCCCCTCCTCAACGCGGTCAAGCGTCGAGTCAAGGAAGGCGCCAAATGGCGAGCCCTTGCCCGACATTCGCGAATAGCGCCCGTCGAGCATGTCGCAGATCGAGCCGATGATGTAGGCGATGCCGCCAAGCACGATCATGTCGGCGAAGATCAATCCGGCCGCAACGAGGCAGAGCAAGAACCCGGTCAGCGAGATTGCGTTTGGCGTCAGGCGCGATTCAATCAGCGCGTCACGCATCGCTTCGCGCCGCTCTCCCGGAACGCGGCTACTCATTGGTTATCGCCGGCCGATGAGCAGAACGAGGTCTGGTCGGCCATCCGCTTCACGTCAAAACGCGCTTCGATTGAAATTGGCCCCGGTCGCACCGGCGTGACCTCAGTCCAGCCTCCTTTGACGCGCGCCAGGCAGGCCGATCCTTCAGTCACTTTGAAAAAGCTTGTCCAGCGCACGCGCACGATCATAGGCGCGGCGCGCTGTGCCTGGATTTTGAAGTTGTCAGGCCCGAGGCTTACGAGCTCGCCGGGCCCGCTTAGCAGCGGCTGGTGGTTTGTAACTTCATAGACCTTCCAGTGGGCGCTACTCCAAACCGCTTTGAGCCAGCTTGGCTGTGAGGCGATAACGGCCAGCTCGCGGCGACTACTTGGATCCGGCGCGGCGTCAGCAACGGCTACGAAGCGAACCGCGTTGCGGCTGAGCCAGCGGTGGTATTCAGCCGTGCTGAACGGCTTATCTTTGCGGTAGAAGAGGGCGCCATATTTGGTGTCAAGCTGCGTCGACCAGCCACGCGCGAGCGTGACGTGGGGCGCAAGGTGGGCGGCTTCCCAATGGGCCCGCGTGAAGGGCACTTCAACTCGGAATGGGCCGCCGCCCTTGGTCTTGAAGTAATCGATAACTGGCTGGTGATAGGCAGCGGCGGTAGAGGGATCGACCGCACCCTTGGCTGTTTCGCGCAGTGGGCCAAGCAGTTGCCAACAGGCGACCGCGGCAGCGATCAGAACGACGACGCGAAGATGCTGAATTGGTTTCGGGCGGCTCAAGATCAGTGCTATCAGCAGCGGCCCAGCGCAGAGCACTCCTAGCCGCGCGACGTTCTCGCCTAGCGGCGAGGGGATCAGCGAAGCGAGGATGCAGGCCGGCGCGTAAAGCCAGGCGCCAATTTGGAGCGCGCGGCGCTGGGGGCCAGCCAGCAGCGCGATCGCGATCGTCGCGGCCACGGGGATGATCGTGCTGCGCAGCGGGTATGGCTGCATCCCACCTTCAGGAAAGCCAAATGCCATCACCAGCACCGTGGTTGCGGCGGCTGCACCAACGGCGGCTGCCCCACGCGAGCGTTCGGCCAGCGTTAGCGAAACGGCGGCCAGCACGACGAAGGCGCCTGCGACCGGGCTGGCGGCGGCGCAGGCGACGGCTGCAATGACTGCCAGCGCCGACCGACGCCGGTCTAATGCCAGCAGGCAGGCAAGGCCGAAGGTCACGCCGAGCGCAAAGGTAATGCGCCCGATCATCAGGTCGCCGAGGGCCGCGAAAGCAAACCAGACCGTCGCCCAACGCGCGGCGCGCTGCGGGAAATGTGCGCTCATCAGCCGCTCGAATAGAACTGCCGACGCGGTGATCGCAATCGCGCCGAGCAAACGCGGCCCGATCAGTGCAGCTAGCGGTGGAAAGAGCAGGCTGTAACCGGGCAGGTTGTGGCCGCCGTACCAGGAGGAATCCCAGACCGAAAAGCCTTCGCTGCGATAGAGCGTCGCCCTAAATACTTGCGCGGCGAGGTCCGGCGTCGGTGGGGCAAGCAGCAGCCAAAGGGCTGCGAGCGCCGCGGCCAAAATCCAGATTGGCGTAGCAGCGCGCTCGCGGGCAAGCACCGTGCTCATCGTCCGATCATACCCGCGCTGATCGGCTGCTGGGCTTGTGTGGCTTATCGCTGGTTGAAGAAATTCGCTACCAGTTCGACCACGTCTGGTCTGTCAAACCAAGGCCAGTGGCCAGCGTCTGGCAGGTGCACCACTTCGCTCGGCCCGCCCAGCGCGGCCGCGTAGTCGTCTGCGAAGTGGCTTGGGATGTAGCGGTCATGGTCACCCCAAATGATTAGCGCGGGGCATTCGATTAGGTGAAGATTTTCGCCGAGCGTTGCGAGCTTTTCTTCCGGGCTGGTGCGGTAGAGCTCGAGGATTGCTCGCTGGGTTCCCTGATCAAAGTGGTCATCAACTGAGCGGATGAACTGATCGGGGAGCGGGCCGGGCGTGAAGTTCGACTCGCGTGAGAGCTGCTTAAAAACGTGGCGGTTGCTGGCGCCCATCAGCAGCTCCCCAAGCCCGCGCGTGCGCCACGCGCGAGCAAGGCGGTGCCAGCGGTAACCGGGCAGCAGCGGCACTGCGTTGATGATCACGAGCCGCTCGACCTTTTCAGGGAAGCGCTGCGCCCAGCTAAGCCCTACAGCACCCCAGTCGTGAACTAGAAGCTGAACCTTCTCGAGCCCTTGCCGCTCACAGAACCATTCGATGAAGCGGTCGTAGCCTTCAACGGTGTAGTCGCGGCCGCCGCGTTTGCTGCTGCGGCCGAAGCCCGGAAGGTCGGGCGCAAAGCCGCCTGTTAAAGCAAGGAACTCGGTCCAGTCGTCGCTGCTGGTTGGAACTCCGTGCAGATATAGAGGAGGCGTTGACGGGCTTGGGCCGCTGCGCCAGAAGATTGGCTCGCCGTCAATAATTTCGGTCTCTTCGCTTAGCTTCACCATTGCGCCCCGCACGATACCGTCAAGCCGATGGCGACCGGCATCCCGACGATTGCGCGCAAAAAATGGAAGCCGCCGACCGCTCGCCGCGTCGCCGCGATTCGCCAGCGTCTGCGCGAGATTTACGGCCTGCCGCTGATCGAGCCTCACGGCGACCCGCTCGGCGAGCTAATCCTGACGGTGCTTTCGCAGTCAACCAATGACCGCAATCGCGACGTTGCTTTCATTCGCCTGCGCAAACGCTTTGCCAGCTGGGAGCAGGTGCGCGCGGCGCCCGTTGATGAGGTTGAAGCGGCAATCCGCCCTGGCGGCATCTCGAAGGTCAAGTCGCAGCGGATTCACGACATCCTTGAAGCGATCGGCGACCCACTCGATCTGGACTGGATCCGCACGGCGCCGTTGGCCGAGTCGCAGGCCTACCTCTGCGCGCTGCCCGGTGTTGGCCGCAAGACGGCGGCCTGCGTGCTCTGCTTCTCGTTTGGCCTGCCTGACGTGCCGGTCGATACGCATGTTTCGCGAGTGGGAACGCGGCTTGGCTTGCTGCGCCCCGGCGCCCCGTTCGAGGAGCTTCATGATGAGCTGGCGCGAATCACGCCTGATGGCGCCGCGCTTGAGTTCCACATGAATCTGCTGCGCCATGGCCGTCGTACCTGCCACGCCCGACGGCCGGACTGCGGTGGCTGCGCGCTGGCCAGGATGTGCCCTTCGCGGGACTCATCAAAAGACCACTAGACAGATCGCAAAGATCTGCTAGACTAACACTAAGATTTTGTGGCAAGCTGCCCTTAACTTTAGGCAGCAGGCCAGTAAACGCGGGCCGAAAAGGCCGCATTAGAACAAGGAGCAGGATAAGAACATGGGCAAGATCATCGGCATTGACCTCGGTACAACCAACTCGTGCATGTCGGTTCTTGAAGGCGGCGAACCGACCGTGATTGAGAACTCTGAAGGCGGTCGCACGACCCCTTCCGTTGTTGCTTTCACAGACTCCGGCGAAAGGCTCGTCGGCACCGTCGCCAAACGCCAAGCGGTAACCAACCCGACCAACACGGTCTTCTCGATTAAGCGCTTCATGGGTCGCAAGGAGGCTGAAGTAAAAGAAGAAGAGTCGATGGTTCCCTACAAGGTGATCTCCGGCCCGAACGGTGACGCCCGTGTTCAGGCGGCCGGCGATGAGTACAGCCCGCCGGAGATCAGCGCAATGATTCTCGGCAAGATCAAGGCCGACGCTGAGGCTTACCTTGGCGAGCCGGTCGACGGCGCAGTGATAACCGTTCCCGCCTACTTCAACGACGACCAGCGCCAAGCAACCAAGGACGCCGGCAAGGTCGCTGGGCTTGACGTCAAGCGGATCATCAACGAGCCGACCGCCGCGTCGCTCGCTTATGGCCTCGATAAGGAAGAGGATCAGACGATCCTCGTCTTCGACCTCGGTGGCGGCACTTTCGACGTCTCCGTGCTTGAGATCGGCGACGGCGTCTTCGAAGTCAAGTCAACCGCCGGCGACAACCATCTCGGTGGCGACAACTTCGACAAGGCGATCGTCGATTGGCTCGCTTCAGAGTTCAAGAAGGAGCAGGCGATCGACCTGAAGGCCGACCCAATGGCGCTGCAGCGGCTCTACGAAGCTGCCGAGAAGGCCAAGATCGAACTTTCGACCGCGCAGGAGACGCAGATCAACCTGCCCTTCATCACGGCCGACGCTAACGGGCCAAAGCACCTCGACACGCGCCTCACCCGCTCAAAGCTCTCAGAGCTCACCGGTGACCTCGTCGAGCGCGTAGTCGCGCCAGTTCGCCAGGCGCTCGATGACGCCAAGGAGAAGGGCGCCAGCGACGTTGACCACGTCGTCCTCGTCGGAGGAATGTCGCGGATGCCAGCCGTTCAGGAGAAGGTCAAGGAGCTGACCGGCAAGGACCCTCACCGCGGCGTCAACCCTGATGAGGTGGTTGCGATCGGCGCCGGTATTCAGGCCGGCGTGCTCGCAGGCGACGTCAAAGACGTGCTGCTGCTCGACGTAACACCGCTGACCCTCGGGATTGAAACCAAGGGCGGCGTGATGACAAAGCTGATCGAGCGCAACACGACGATTCCGACCAAGAAGTCAGAGGTTTTCTCGACCGCCGAGGACAACCAGCCTTCGGTTGAGATTCACGTGCTCCAAGGCGAGCGCGAGATGGCTTCGGGCAACAAGTCGCTTGGAAAGTTCCAGCTAACCGGCATTCCACCGGCGCCGCGCGGCATTCCTCAGGTCGAGGTTGCCTTTGACATCGACGCTAACGGCATCGTCAACGTTTCGGCGAAGGATCTAGGCACCGGCAAGGAGCAGAAGATTGAGATCCAGTCCGGCAGCGGCCTTTCCGACGACGAGATCAAGCAGATGGTCGGCGACGCCGAGTCGCACGCCGAGGAGGACCGGATCGCCCGCGAGCTGGCCGAGGCCCGCAACAACGGTGAGAACGCCGCCTACCAGTCGGAGCGTCAGCTCAAGGAGATGGAAGAGCAGGTCGACGAGGCCGCCAAGAGCGAAATCGAAGGTCTGATCAAGGAGCTACGTGAGCTGCTCGAAAGTGACGACGCCGCGGCGATCAACGCCAAGGCCGACGAACTTCAGGCGGCCTTCCACAAAGTCTCAGAGGCGATGTACGAGGCAGCTGCTGCCGAGTCCGCAGCAAGCGGCGACGGAGCCCCTTCGGCTGACGGCGACGAGCCTGAAGAAGAGGTCGTTGACGCCGAGGTCGTAGAAGAGGAGAAGTAATGCAAAGCGGACAGGAGCCGGCCGTGCCTGAAGAGGCGCCGTCGGAGGCTGAACTGGCCCAGGCCGATGCCGAGGTAATTGAAGGCGAAGCTGTCACGAGCGAGGAGGCCGCCATCGCTGGCGAAGAGGTGGCAGCTGAAGCCGAGGCCGCTGAGCCCGATTACAAGGATCAGTGGATGCGCTCGGTCGCTGAGCTCGACAACGTGCGCAAGCGCGCTCGCCGTGACGCTGCTCAGGCTGAGCAGCGCGGCGTTGCACGCTTGGCGCGGGAAATGTTGCCAGCGCTCGACAACCTCGATCGTGCGATTAAAGCCGCCGAAGCCCACCCCGAGAGCTCCAACCCGGAGCTGATCGCTGGGATTCAGTTGGTTCAGCAAGAGCTGCTCGCGGCCTTCAGCCGCGCTGGCATTACGCGCGACAGCGCGCTTGGCGAAGCTTTCAACCCGCACCAGCACGAAGCCGTTGCCCAGCAACCAGCTGAAGGGCAGGCGGCGGGAACCGTGATCGAAGTTTATGAGCACGGCTACCTGCTCGGCGACGAGGTGCTGCGCGCGGCGAAGGTCGTCGTAGCCGCTTAAGGCCGAAGCGATGGCTCAGCCTGATCTCTACAAAGTTCTCGGCGTCGACAAGAAGACGTCGGCTGCCGACATCAAAAAGGCCTACCGCAAGCTCGCGCGCGAAAACCACCCCGACCAAAACCCCGGTAATGAGGCCGCCGAGGAGCGCTTCAAGCAGGTTTCAGCCGCCTACGACATTCTTGGCGACCCCGAGAAGCGCAAGCAGTACGACAGCGGCGGCATGTTCAGCGGTGGCGGCGGCGGCCCGGGCGGAGTTCCGTTCGACCCCTCGAGCTTTGGTGACATTTTCTCCAGCTTCTTTGGCAGCGAGCAGCAGGGCGGCCGCGCCGGTCGCCCACGGCCGGCGCGCGGCCGCGACCTTGAAACCGAGGTGCGACTCAGCTTCGACCAGTCCTTGGCTGGGATTCAGGTGCCGGTAACGCTTTCGATTCCCGGCGCCTGCGGCAGCTGCCACGGCACCGGCGCCGCGGCCGGCAGCTCGCCGAAGGTCTGCTCGAGCTGTCAAGGCCGCGGAATTGATTCGCAAGGCCAGGGCCTTTTCTCGATTTCGCAGCCATGCGCCCGCTGCCAGGGCAGTGGAACGATCATCGAAGACCCTTGCCGCACCTGCGGCGGTAGCGGCCAAGTTGAGAAGACGAAGCGGCTGAAAGTCAACATCCCGGCGGGCGTCAAAGAGGGCTCGCGCGTGCGGATTGGAGGCCGCGGCGAGCCGGGCAGCAACGGCGGCCCGGACGGCGATCTTTACGTCATCACGCGCGTTGCGCCTTCAGCGGTCTTCCGCCGCAAAGGCGACAACGTTGAGGTTGAGGTGCCGCTGACAGTGCCCGAACAGCTGCTTGGCGCTGAGGTCGAAGTTCCGACCCTCGATGGCCGCAAGACTCTGCGCGTTCCGCCCGGCACGCGCAGCGGTAGCGTCCAGCGCCTTCGCGGTGAAGGGCCGCCGCGGCTTGGCGCAGGCAAGAAGGCTACGCGCGGCGACATTCACTACCGATTTGTCGTCGAGGTTCCCTCAAAGCTGACCGATGAGCAGTCCGAGCTGGTCGCGAAGCTCTCAGAGACGATGAACGGCGGCGATCCACGAGCGGGGCTCTTCAGCGGCAGTGGTGGCAAGTGATGCCCGCGCGCAGAACTACAGCGCGGATCACAGTTGACTCCGGCCGCGGCGTTTTCATGATCTCGGTCGCAGCCGAGCTGGCCGAGATGCATCCGCAGACTTTGCGGATGTATGAGCAGCGCGGGCTGATCTCGCCCCAGCGCTCGCCCAAGGGCACGAGGCTCTATTCGCAGACCGACGTTGACCGGCTGCGCCGAATTCAGCAGATGACGACCGACCTCGGCCTCAACCTCGCCGGCGTTGAGCGCGTGCTGGTGCTCGAGGAGCAGCTTGACGCCACGCGCAGGCGGCTCGAAGAGCTCGAACAGCAGAGCAGCGAGGTTCGCGCTGAGATGGAGGCAGAGTTGGCGACCGTGCGGCGAACTTTGCGCGGCGAACTGGTTCAGGCTCGCCGCAGCTCAACCGATCTTGTTCGCTCCGCCGATCTCCGCCGCCGCTCTCAAAAGCACTAATTCGGCTTGCAAAAAGATCTAAGTCTGGTAGACTTAGATCTACATGAACGCAGACCGTTTTACCGTCAAAAGTCAAGAGGCGCTTCAGGCCGCCCTGTCGCTCGCTGCACGCAATCGTAACCCTCAGGCGCTGCCTGAACACTTGCTCAGCGCGCTGCTCGAGCAGGAGGGTGGAATCGTCACGCCCGTGCTGCGCAACGCCGGCGCTGATGACGTCGCCGTACGACGGGCAAACAACGGCGCAATCGAAGCGCTGCCGACGCTCGCTGAGGGCGGCGAAGCTTCGCAACCAGGCAGCGAGCTGCTGCAGGCGCTCCAGCGCGGCGAAGCGCTGATGGCCGAGATGAACGACGAGTACGTCTCAACCGAGCACCTGCTGCTGGCTTTGGCCGCGCAGGACGGCGGCGCCGGTGACGCGCTGCGCGCCGCCGGCGCTTCGCCTGAAGTGCTTCAAGAGGCGATCAGCAAAGTGCGCGGCCCGCACCGCGTGACCGATCAGAACGCTGAAGACCAGTACCAAGCTCTAGAGAAGTACGGGATCGACCTAACGGCGCTCGCCGCCGAAGGCGAGCTCGACCCTGTGATCGGCCGCGACGATGAGATCCGCCGCGTAATTCAGGTCCTCTCTCGCCGCACCAAGAACAACCCGGTCCTGATCGGCGAGCCCGGCGTCGGCAAGACGGCGATTGTCGAAGGGCTCGCGCAGCGGATCGTCTCTGGTGACATTCCCGAGTCGCTGCGCGACCGCAAGCTAATCGCGCTCGACATCGGCGGCATGATCGCCGGCGCCAAGTACCGCGGCGAGTTCGAGGAGCGCCTCAAGTCAGTTCTCAAAGAAGTGACCGAAGCGAAGGGGCAGATCATCCTCTTCATCGACGAGCTGCACACAATCGTCGGCGCCGGCGCCGCAGAAGGCGCCGTTGACGCCGCCAACTTGCTCAAGCCGATGCTGGCACGCGGCGAGCTTCGTGCCGTTGGTGCCACGACGCTCGACGAATACCGCAAGCACATCGAGAAGGACCCAGCATTGGAGCGCCGCTTCCAGCCGGTTCAAGTCGACGAGCCTTCGGTAGAGGACACGATTGCGATCCTGCGCGGCCTGCGCGAGCGCTACGAAGTCCATCACAACGTCGCAATTAAGGACTCGGCGCTGATCGCCGCCGCCACCCTTTCCGACCGCTACATCGCCGACCGCTTCCTGCCCGACAAAGCGATCGACCTGATCGACGAAGCCGCCTCGCGCGTGCGAATCGAGATCGATTCATTGCCTGAGGAGATCGACGAAGTTGAACGCCGCGTGCTGCAGCTTCAGATCGAGCGCACCTCGCTGGAGAAGGAGAGCGAGTCCGACAAGGCGACCGCCGAGCGGCTTGAAGTGCTCGACCGCGAGCTGGCCGAGCTGCAGGAGAAGGCGGCGGGAATGAAGGCTGAATGGCAGACCGAGAAGGATCGCGTCGCCGGCGTCAGCGATGTTCGCCGCCGCCTCGACGAAGCCCACCGTGAACTTGAGCGCGTAACGCGCGAGGGCAACCTCGAGCGCGCCGCTGAGCTCCGTCACGGCGAGATTCCAGACCTTGAACAGCAGATGGAAGAAGACGTCCAGAGCGAGGATCAGCCGCAGAGTTCACGCTTCTTCAAAGAGCACGTTGGCAGCGAGGACGTTGCCGACATCGTTGCCCGCTGGACCGGCATTCCGGTAACGCGGATCGAAGAGACCGAAGCAAACAAGCTCGTCTTCCTCGAAGACCGCCTGCACGAACGCGTGATCGGTCAGGACGAGGCGGTCGAAGCAGTTTCCAGCGCGCTGCGCCGCTCGCGCGCCGGGCTGCAGGACCCAGATCGACCGATCGGCTCATTCCTTTTCCTCGGCCCAACTGGCGTTGGTAAGACGGAGCTGGCCCGCGCGCTCGCCGAGCTGATGTTCGACAGCCAGGAAGCGATGATTCGAATTGACATGTCGGAGTACATGGAGAAGCACTCCGTCTCACGGCTGATCGGCGCGCCCCCCGGCTACGTCGGCTACGAAGAAGGTGGCCAGCTAACTGAAGCGGTTCGCCGCCGCCCTTATTCCGTCGTGCTGCTCGACGAGCTCGAGAAGGCCCACCCGGACGTATTTAACTCACTGCTTCAGGTACTAGACGACGGGCGCCTCACGGACGGCCAGGGCCGCACCGTTGACTTTAAGAACACGATTTTGATCATGACCTCCAACGTCGGCTCCGGAACTGGGGATTACAACGCCGCCGTCAAGTCGACCTTCAAGCCCGAGTTCATTAACCGGCTCGACGACATCGTTGAGTTCGATGCGCTCAGCCGCGAGCAGATCGGTGAGATCGTCGCAATTCAAGTCGCTCGGCTCGTCGCCCGCGTCAATGACCGCGGCCTCCACGTTGAGTTGACCGACGCGGCGATCGAGCTGATCGGCAACCTCGGCTACGACCCAACCTACGGCGCGCGGCCGCTCAAGCGCGTGATTCAAAAGAAGCTGATCGACCCGCTCGCAGTCGGGATTCTTGACGGCAGCTTCAGCGAGGGCGATCTCGTTAGCGTCGATAACAACGACGGCGAACTAGTTCTGACGGCGCAGCCTGTCAGCACTCCTAGCGCCTAATCGGGTAGAACCGTCCTACACGACGACGGAGGCACCATGCCGACTTACATCATGCTTTCGAAATTGACCCCGGACGGGGTCGCGACGGTGAAAAACAATCCCACGCGAATCAAGGAGGTAAACTCCGAAATCCACCAGCTCGGCGCGACCGTTGTAGCGCAGTGGTCGACGCTCGGCCGTTACGACTTCGTCAACGTCGTCGAGGCCCCTGACGACATCACTATGGCTCGGATCTCGCTGGAGCTTGGCTCGCGCGGAACTGCCATTTACGAGACTCTCGTCGCCTTCCCGGTTGAAGAGTTCATCGACGCGCTCTGAAGTGAAGATCCTCGTAGTTGGCAGCGGAGGCAGGGAGCACGCGATTATCCGCGCGCTGCTGCGCTCGCCGCTGGTGACTGAGTTGCTCTGCGCGCCCGGGAATCCGGGAATCGCCGTCGACGCTGAGTGCTTACCGATTGCCGCCGAGGCGATTGATCAGATAGTCGCGCTAGCTAACGAACGCGAGCTGGACCTCGTTGTTGTTGGCCCCGAAGCGCCGCTCGTCGGCGGGCTCGTCGACGCGCTAAGCGCGGCCGGAGTGGCTGCGTTTGGCCCGGTCGCCGCCGCCGCGCGGCTCGAAGGTTCGAAGGCTTACGCGAAAGAGGTAATGGAGGCCGCTGGCGTTCCGACCGGTGGCTGGAAGACGGTCGAAAGCGTTGAAGATGGCCTAGCGGCCGTGCTCGGCTATCCGGCCGTGATCAAGTTCGACGGCCTTGCGGCCGGCAAAGGCGTAGTAATCGCCGCCGATGAAGCTGCGGCCCGCGCGGCGCTCGAAGAGTTTCTCGTTCAGCGCCGCTTCGGCGCAGGGCAAGTAGTCGTTGAGGAGTTCCTCGAAGGCGAAGAGCTCTCACTGCTTGCGCTCTGCGACGGCGAGCGCGCCGTGCCAATGGCTCCAGCTCAGGATTACAAGCGGATCTTCGACGGTGACCTCGGACCCAACACCGGTGGGATGGGGTCCTACTGCCCGGTTCCCGGGATTGACGCCGCGCGCGTGGACGAGCTCTCAGCAATCGTCCATCAACCGATCGTTGATTACTTCGCTGCCGCTGGCACGCCATTCCACGGCGTTCTTTACGCCGGCCTGATGATGACCGCCGACGGGCCAAAGGTTTTGGAATACAACACGCGCTTCGGTGACCCGGAAACTCAGGCCGTACTGCCGCGGCTGCGCAGTGACCTCGCCGAGCTGCTGCTCGCTGCGACGAACGCAGGTGGTCTGGCGGGGCGCGAACTGGAGTGGGATTCGCGCTGGGCCGTGACCGTGGTGCTCGCCAGCGCCGGCTATCCCGGTTCGCCGCGGCTTGGCGACGCGATCAGCGGGCTCGAGCAGATCACCGATCCGCTCGAGCTGACCTGCGCCGGGGTCGCTGGCGGCGACGGCGCTTTGGTGACCGCCGGTGGCCGCGTTCTGAACATCACTGCATTAGGCGAGACGCCTGCGGCCGCCAGGGCCGCAGCTTACGCTGGGGTAGAATTAGTTCAGTTCAGCGGTAAGCAGACCCGCACCGACATCGCACTACGAGCTGAGGAGGCAACCTGAATGGCCAACCAACCCGAAGAGGTCGTAGAGGCTGAAGCTGCATTTGCCGATCTTGAAGTTGATTCACCAAGCGTCGGGATCATCATGGGCTCGAAGTCGGACATGGAGGTGATGGAGAAGGCTGGCGCCATATTGCAGGAGGCTGGCGTCTCCTACGAGATCCGCGTGATGTCCGCCCACCGCGACCCCGGAACGGTCTCCGACTACTGCTCCAACGCACGCACGCGAGGGATCAAGGTGATCATCGCCGGCGCCGGCCTCTCGGCCGCGCTGCCCGGAGTTGCCGCCGCGCACACAGAACTCCCAGTTATTGGCGTGCCGCTCTCCAGCAGCCTCAGCGCCGCCGGCGGGCTCGATTCAATCCTCTCCGTCGTTCAGATGCCGCCCGGAGTGCCGGTCGCCTCCGTCGGGCTCGACAACGCCAAGAACGCTGGCCACCTAGCGCTGCGAATTCTGCGCGCATGATCGATCGCTACACGCGCGAGGAGATCGGCGCGCTGTGGACCGACGCCGCCCGTTTTGAGTCATGGCGCCTGGTCGAAGTGGCGGCCTGCGAGGAGCTCGACGGGCCAACTGAGGCTGAACTTGAAGCGATTCGCGCTGCCACGGCAAGCGCTGAGCAGGTCGCTGAGCGCGAGAAGCTGCTCGATCACGACGTCGCTGCCTTCGTTGACGTTCTCTCCGCCAGCGCTGGCCAGCCAGCCGGCCGCTGGATTCACTACGGCCTCACCTCAAGCGACGTGCTCGACACTGCGCTGGCGGTCCAGCTGCGCGAGGTCGGTGCGATTGTGCTGGCTGGAGCGGAGCAGTTAACTCAGGCGCTGGCCGCGCTCGCGCGCGCGCACGTAAACACGGTCTGCGTTGGTCGCACACACGGGGTCCATGCCGAGCCGACAACCTTTGGCGTGAAGATCGCTGGCTTCGCTGCCGAGGCGGCGCGCAACCGTGACCGCCTGCGCCGCGCTTTTGATGGCGCCGCCGTCGGCGCGCTCAGCGGTGCGGTCGGCACCTATTCCGCGACCGACCCTGATTTTGAGGCGCGCGTGCTTGCCCGCCTGGGCCTCAAGGCCGAGACGATCTCAACCCAGGTCGTTGCGCGCGACCGCTTAGCCGAGCTGCTGCAGGCGATTGCGCTGGCCGGCGCCGGCCTCGAGCGGCTCGCAACCGAGATCCGCCACCTGCAGCGCACCGAGGTGCGCGAGGTTCAAGAGCCGTTTCGCTCCGGCGCGCAAAAAGGCTCTAGCGCGATGCCGCACAAGCGCAACCCAATCACTAGCGAGCGGATCACCGGCCTCGCCCGCGTGCTGCGCGGCAACGCTCAGGCAGCTACAGAGAACGTCGCGCTCTGGCACGAGCGCGACATCAGCCACTCCGGCGCTGAGCGGATCATCGTCCCCGACTCAACGATCCTGCTCGATTACATGCAGCAGCTCGCAATCGGCCTCGTCGAGGGTCTCGTCGTTGACCCTGAGCGGATGCTCGCCAATCTAGAGATCACCTGCGGCGCGCTCTTCTCGCAGCGGGTGCTGCTGGCGCTGGTTGCCAGCGGGATGAGCCGCGACGAGGCCTACCGAATTGTCCAAGAGGACGCCCAGCGAGCCTGGGATCAGCAGACGCCGCTGCGCGGGCTGCTCGAAGCGCGCGGGCTTGAGATTGATCTCGACGAGGTATTCGACTCCTCGGCCTACACCGCCCACGCGCAGGCAATCGTCGCTCGCCTCGGCGACGTCGTCTAGTCGCCGGCGAGCTTTCTCAAACGCTCCGCCTCTGAACAGCCGCGTCTAATTATCGCTCTCACTAGAGCCCGCAAATAGCGTCTTTCGCTGCCCGTTTCCGCCTCCCCGCCTATTAGCATCGGGGCTATGTCAGATGCCCTTGATTTGCCCCTGCTTTCGAGTGGAAAGGTTCGCGAGGTTTACGAACTCGGCGACGACCTTCTTATCGTCGCTTCCGACCGCATTTCAACCTACGACGTGATTCACCCGACGCCGATTCCCGGCAAGGGTGCCGTCCTGACAGGCCTCTCAGACTTCTGGTTTGAGCGCACCACCGCGATCGTCCCAAACCACCTGATCTCAGTTACAGACGGCGTGCCGGACGAGGTTCGTGGCCGCGCGATGGTCGCCAAGCGGCTCGAGATGCTGCCAATTGAGTGCATTGTTCGCGGTTACATCACCGGCTCCGGTTGGAGTGATTACCAAAGCAGCGGCCGAGTTTCGGGGATCGAACTGCCCGAGGGGCTCGAAGAGTCCCAGCAGCTCCCTGAGCCGCTCTTCACGCCTTCGACAAAGGCTGAAGTTGGCCACGACGAGGCGATCAACTTTGAGCAGGCCGCCGAGCTCGTCGGTGACAGCGAGCTAACCGAGCGCGTCCGCGAGGCGGCAATCGAGCTTTACCGCTTTGCCGCCGAATATGCGCGCGGCCGGGGGATGATTCTGGCCGACACAAAGTTTGAGTTTGGGCTTGACGCCAGCGGCGAGCTAACCGTTGGCGATGAGGTTCTAACGCCCGACTCCTCGCGCTACTGGCCGCTTGAGGGCTACCAGACGGGCCGCGGCCAGCCGAGCTTCGACAAGCAGTTTGTGCGCGATTGGGCCACCGCGAGCGGCTGGGACAAGACGGAGCCAGCGCCGGCGCTCGCGGAAGATGTGGTCGCAGGAACGACTGCCCGCTACGCCGAGGCCTACGAACTGATCACCGGCGAGCCGCTCTCCGCTTGGCTCGCGCGCACCGGCGGAAGCATCTGATGCGCGCGCGGGTTCTCGTAAGGCCAAAGCAGGGAATCCTCGACCCGCAGGGAGTCGCTGTTGAACGTGCTTTGCCGGCGCTCGGCTTCCAGGGCGTAACTGAGGTGCGGATTGGCCGCCTCGTTGAACTTGAGATCAAAGATCCGGCGCAGCTTGAACAGATCTCGGCGCAGCTGCTGGCAAATCCGCTAATTGAAGACTTTGAAATCGAACTGCTCGAAGACGCTCCCGCCGCGTGAAGACCGGAATCCTCCGCTTCCCTGGAAGCTGCGACGAGCTTGACGCGCAGCTCGCCGCCGCACTGGTTGGCGAGACGGTTCTGCTTTGGCACGGCGACCGCGACCTCCAGGACGTTGACGCCGTAATCGTTCCGGGTGGTTTCTCCTACGGCGACTACCTGCGCGCCGGCGCGATCGCCCGCTTCTCGCCGGTGATGGAATCGGTTATCGAGTTCGCTGGCGACGGCGGCCTCGTGCTTGGAATCTGCAACGGCTTCCAAGTGCTCTGCGAGGCCGGGCTGCTGCCGGGCGCATTACTGCCAAACGCCAACCGCCGTTTCACCTTCCGTCAAGTTGAGTTGGAGGTCGTGGAGGGCGGCACAAAGTTCACTTCGGCCTGCCCGCCCGGGGAGCTTTTAAGCATTCCCGCCAAGCACGGCTCGGGCCGCTTCTACGCCGACGAGGCGACGCTTAGCGAGCTTGAAGAGGGCGGCCAGGTAGTGGTCCGCTACCTCCCAGGCCAGAATTTCAACGGTTCGCTGCGCGACATTGCTGGCGTTCGCAACGCGGCCGGCAACGTCTTTGGACTGATGCCCCACCCCGAGCACGCCGTTGACGCCCTTACCGGCTCAACCGACGGCCTCCGAATCTTTGAATCGATGCGCTCCGCTGTAGATGGCGCGCATGTCTGAGCAGCTGCCCGAGCTGCAAGAGGCAATTGCGCTCGGCCTTACCGAGGCTGAGTACGAGCTCGTCTGCGAGAAGCAGGGCGGCGCTCCCAATCAGGTCGAGCTGGCGATGTACTCACTGCTTTGGAGCGAGCACTGCGCCTACAAGCATTCGAAGAAGCTGCTCGCGACGCTGCCAACCGAAGGGCCGGCCGTTGTGATGGGTCCGGGTGAGAACGCAGGCGCAGTTGACGTTGGCGACGGGCTGATCTGCGCCTTCAAGGTCGAGTCGCACAATCACCCAAGCGCAGTTGAACCGTTCCAAGGCGCAGCCACCGGCGTCGGCGGAATCCTGCGCGACATCTTCGCGATCGGCGCGCGGCCGATCGCGGTGCTCGACTCGCTGCGATTTGGCGAGATCGAAGAGAGTGAGCGCTCGCGCTACCTGCTTGAGCACGCCGTCGCTGGGATCGGCCATTACGGCAACTCGATCGGCGTGCCAACGGTTGGCGGCGAGGTTTACTTCGAAGGCCCTTACGAGCAGAACTGCCTTGTCAACGCGATGGCGTTGGGGCTCGGCCCGCGCGAGCAACTGATGCGCAGCGCCGCCGCCGGCGTCGGCAACGTCGTGCTGATCTACGGCGCATCAACTGGCCGCGACGGGATCGGCGGCGCCTCGGTGCTCGCGTCAGCTGAACTTGGCGAAGCCGACGATGACAAGCGCCCGACCGTTCAGGTCGGTGATCCGTTTGAAGAGAAGAAGCTGATGGAGTGCTCGCTTGAGCTGCTTGAACTTGGGCTGATCGTCTCACTGCAGGATCTCGGCGCCGCCGGGCTCACCTCCTCGGCCTGCGAGATGGCTTCAAAGGGCGAGGTTGGAATCGACATCGACGTGCGCAAGGTGCCCTTGCGTGAGGCCGACATGGAACCGTTCGAGATCATGGTCAGCGAATCGCAGGAGCGGATGCTCTGCGTGATTGAACCCAGCGACGTAGATGCGGTGCGCGCGATCTGTGACAAATGGGAGGTCAGCTCGGCGGCGATCGGCGAGGTAACGGACACGCGCCTGATGCGGATCTACTCCGGCGACGAACTCGTCGGTCAGATGCCGGTCGAAGCGCTCGTCGATGACTGCCCGATTTACGACCTTGCGCCGCAGCAGCCCAGTCAGCCGATTTACCCGCCGCCGGCCGCGCGGCTCGACGGGGCAGAGAGCCTGGGCGAGACGCTGCTCGCGCTGGTCGGCTCACCAAACGTCGCTTCGCGCCGCCCGCTATTTGAGCAGTACGACCCGATTGTTCAGTCGCGCACCGTGCGCCGCCCGGAGCAGGCCGACGCGGCGGTGCTGGCGCTAGCGAACGGCACTGCTCTGGCCGTCAGCATCGACGGTAACGGTCGCCGCGTCGCCGCCGACCCTTACCGCGGCACGCTCAGCGTCGTGCTCGAATGCGCCTCGAACTTGGCCTGCGTTGGCGCCCACCCGCTCGGCACAACCAACAATCTCAACTTTGGCAACCCCGAAAAGCCGCACGTCGCTTGGCAGCTAACGGAGGCCGTGCGCGCGATCGCGGACGCCTGCACGGCGCTCGAAGCGCCGATCGTCGGTGGCAACGTTTCGCTTTACAACGAAGGGGCGTCAGGGCCGATCTACCCAACGCCGGTGATCGGCATGGTTGGCCTGCTACCTGACGTAACGCGCGCCGGCCGGCTTGGTTTCACCGAGGAGGGTGAGGCGATCGCGCTGGTCGGCCAGTTCAAGCCTTCTCTCGCAGCCAGCGAGCTCTCAAAACTGCGCGGCGAGCAACTTCCCGATCAGCTCGAGGAAGTTGACATCGAATCGGTCATTGAGGTTCAGGACGCCGTCCGCGGCGCGGTCCGTGAAGGGCTGATCAACTCTGCCCATGACGTCGCTGAAGGTGGAATCGCAACCGCGCTGGCCGAATCTGCGCTGGCCGGGTCGATTGGCGCGGCGGTCGAGCTTGACCCCGCCGGCGACAGCTGGCAGGCCTGCTTTGGCGAAGCGCCCGGCGGCTTCATCTGCTGCGGCCACGCCGCCGCGCTGGCACAGCTCGCGGAGCGAACGAGCGTGACTGTGATCGGCAAAGTTGGCGGCGACCGCTTGGAGATCGATCTTGGCTCCGAGAAGATTGACCTGACGCTCGGCGAGCTGCGCGAGCGCCATCGCGCGCTGGAGGCAGTATTCCAATGATTACAGCGCTTAAATGGGGCGAACTTGGCGACCGGCAGTGGTACTCTTTAGAGACTCTGCCCCGTATGGCAACCGGACGGGATTCATGACCGAGCAGCCCTCTTTCGATGAGCGCGACGGACCCCGCGATGAATGCGGCGTCTTCGGCATATACGCCCCCGGCAAAGACGTAGCCCGGCTGACCTATTTCGCTCTCTTCGCGCTTCAGCACCGTGGTCAGGAGTCGGCCGGGATCGCTGCCGCCGACGATGGCGGATTCATAATCACGCAGCGAGCGCTCGGCCTTGTGAGCCAGGTTTTCAAGGAGCACGATCTGCGCGCGCTCGACGGCGACCTCGCGATCGGTCACGTTCGCTACTCAACGACCGGCTCAAGCGGCTGGGAAAATTCGCAGCCGGTTCATCGCACCGGAAGCGCCACCAGCAGCGGCCGCGAGCTAGCGCTGGCACACAACGGCAACCTCACAAACGCCGTTGAGCTGCACGCTGAGCTGCGCGCGCAGGGGGTTGAGTTCAGTTCGACCTCCGACTCCGAGATCATCGCCGCGCTGATCGCCGATGATCCAAGCCCGACGATCGAAGAATCTGTCTGCGCGATCATGCCGCGGCTGCAAGGCGCCTTCTCGACCGTCGTGATGACAAACGAGCGCGTCGTCGCGTTCCGCGACCCGGCCGGGGTGCGCCCGCTGGTGCTCGGCCAGATCGATGACAACTATTGCGTTGCCAGCGAGTCTTGCGCGCTTGACATCATCGGTGCGACCTACATGCGCGACGTGCTGCCGGGCGAGATGGTCTCGATCGGCGCCGACGGGCTGCGCACAAGGATGGTCATTGAAGGAGCGCGCGAAGCGTTCTGTCTCTTCGAATACATCTACTTCGCCCGCCCGGACTCAAAAATGAACGGCACCGTGCTGCAAGCCGCGCGCGGCCGAATGGGTGAGGCGCTCGCGCGCGAGCATCCAGCCCCTAGCGCCGACCTTGTGATCGCCGTCCCCGACTCCGGCAACGCTGCCGCCCGCGGCTACGCGCGCGAAAGTGGCTTGCCCCAGGACGATGGGTTCGTCAAGAACCGCTATGTCGCCCGCACCTTCATCCAGCCCGGTCAGGAGCTGCGCAAACAGGGATTGAGGCTGAAGTTTAATCCGCTGCCGGAGATTGTTGGTGGCAAGAAGCTGGTAGTCGTCGACGATTCAATCGTTCGCGGTAACACGACACGCCAGATTGTCCAAATGTTGCGTGACGCGGGCGCACTTGAGGTCCATCTGCGGATTTCAGCGCCGCCGATCCGCAACCCGTGTTACTACGGCGTTGATATGTCAACGCGCGAAGAGATGATCGCCCACGGCAAGACGGTTGAGGAGATCGCAGAGATCCTCGGTGCCGACTCGCTGGCCTATGTTTCGTTGGAAGGCGTCTACGGCGCGATTGAAGGCGCCCCTGCCAACCACTGCGACGCTTGCTTCTCCGGCAACTACCCACTTCCGGTAGCCGAGGAAGGCAAGAAGTTGGCGCTTGAGCCGCAGCTTCCAATGGCGCCATCATCGGCTTGACAGCGTCGATGACCGATCCGCATTCAGCGCTAACCGAGATTTTCGGTTTCGATCACTTTCGCCCAGGGCAGCGCGAGGCTGTCGACGGCGCGCTGGCTGGCAGTGACGTCCTGCTCGTGATGCCGACAGGCGCCGGCAAGTCGCTCTGCTACCAGCTGCCGGCGCTACTGCGAGGTGACCTTTCGATCGTCGTCTCGCCGCTCGTCTCGCTGATGCTTGATCAGGTTGAGTCGCTGCAGCGGCGCGTCGGCGACAAGGTCGCTTTGATCAACGCCCAGCAGGACGCGGCGACCAACCGCGAGGTCTTAGAGCGCGCGCGCAGCGGTGAGCTGCGGCTGCTTTACGTGGCGCCAGAGCGCTTCGCGTCGCCGGGCTTTCTTGAGGCGCTCAAAGAGGTTGAAATTGGCTGCTTCGTCGTTGATGAGGCGCACTGCGTGTCGCAATGGGGCCACGATTTTCGCCCTGACTACTTTCGCCTCGGCGACGCTGCCCGCTGGCTTGGAGCCGATTCGATCTTCGCTTCGACGGCGACCGCCACGCCGCAGGTCGCGCGCGACATCGAAGAGCGGCTTGGCTTGAACGAGCCGGTCAGCGTCGCGACTGGCTTCGATCGCCCCAACTTGACTTTTGCCGTCGCACCGTCGAAATCGGCCAGCCATGCCCGCGTGCAGCTCGCCGCCGCTCTGGCCGCGCCCGAGGCGCGCCCCGCAATCGTTTACGCCGGCACGCGCAAGCAAACAGCTGAGGTGGCCGCCAACCTTTCCTCCGATCTGGGCATCAAGGTCGTCGCCTACCACGCTGGCTTGGACCGTGATAAGCGCGCCAAGATTCAGCGCAGCTTCATGGACGGCAGCGTTGACGTGGTCGTCGCGACCAACGCCTTTGGCATGGGGGTTGACAAAGCTGATGTGCGAACCGTTGTCCACGTCAGCGTGCCGCAGTCGATTGAGGCTTGGTATCAGGAGGCTGGCCGCGCCGGCCGTGATGGCGCGCCGGCGCGCGCTTTGCTGCTGGCGCAGAACAAAGACAAAGGGCTGCACGTCTTTTTCATCGAGCGCTCCGAGGTCGACGAGGCTGAGCTCGACCGCGTTGCAAAACGAATCTTTAGCTCCTCGCCAGATGGCCGCTACGACGCTGAGATAAGCGAGCTTGGCAGCAACGCCGACCAGGTTCGCGCAATCATCGGCCACCTCGCTCGGGCCGGAGTCCTCAGCCCCTCGCCGGCCCCCACCGACCGTCAGATTGGGCGCATCGACGGCGCCTACGACGGCCGCGCCCGCAGTCTCTGCCAAACGTCGGCCAAGCAGGCAACGAAGGCGCGCTGGGCCGCCTACCGTTCGGTCTGGCATTTCGTTGAAACGCCGAGCTGCCGCCGCGCCGCGGTGCTGGCCCACTTCGGCGACCGCGAGCGCGACGCTGCGCCACTGCTGGTTCCTTGCTGCGACGTTTGTAATCCCGAATCGGTCGCCGACGTCGTCTCCGTAGAGGTCCGCGCAAACAAGAAGGGCGCGTCATCGGCTGGCCGCTCGCTCGCGCCGCGCGCCGCGCTTGCCGATTCAAGCGAGCTCGATCAAGCGATCATTGATCTCGTCGCCAGCGCCCACCCGCAGCTCGGGCGCACGCGCGCAGTTCAAGTGCTGCGCGGCGGTCGCTCGAAAGTGATCGCGTCAAACCACTATGACGAGCTCGAGCACTACGGCGCCTTTGGTGACCTTCACGCCAACGACGTCCTTGGCCGCGTCGACGCGTTGCTGGCCGAGGGCTTAATCGTCTCCTCCGGTGGGCGCTTCCCCAAACTTCAGTCGCCCGCCAGCCAAGCAGTAAGACGATGAGAATCGCAGTGATGCTTTCCGGCCGCGGCACAAACCTGCAGGCGCTGATCGAGAAACTTCACGGCTTTGACGCCGAAATTGTTGCCGTTGCTTCCGACCATGACGATGCGCCAGGGTTGCGCCACGCGCGGACCGCGAACATTCTCACGCGCAGCTTCGAGGTCGACAAATTTGAGCGCCGCGCGGCGCGCGACAACGCGATCGCCGACTGGCTTGATGAGAACGACGTTGAGCTCGTAGTCCTGGCGGGCTACATGGCGCTGCTGGATGATTCGTTCATCGCCCGTTTTCGCGACCGCATCATCAACGTCCACCCGTCGCTGCTGCCGGCCTTTGCGGGAACGCGCGCCGTTGAGCAGGCAGTTGACTACGGCGTAAAGGTTTTCGGTGTGACCGTTCACCTTGTTGATGAAGGAATCGATAGTGGCCCGATCCTGCTGCAGCGCTCAGTCGAGCTTCCCGGGTACAGCGACCCGACCGAGGTTCACCAGATCTTGCAGAAGATTGAGCACGAACTGCTGCCCGAAGGCGTCCGCTTGATGGTTAGCGGCGCAGTCAGCAGAGACCCTGCAAACCCTCAGCGGCTGATCATCGAGCCCTGAGCTGCGCTAGCCTCGCCCCATCAACGCTGAGTTTTCAGACTTCACTGCGCGAGCGCCTGGCACGGCGCCCGTGGCCCGCGCGCTCTTATCGGTTTCTGACAAGAGCGGCGTAGTTGAATTCGCTCAGGGGCTCGCAGCGCTCGCTGTTGAGCTGGTTTCAACCGGCGGGACGGCGGCCGCGCTTCGCGAAGCGGGGCTCAAGGTTCGCTCGATCGACGACCTCACCGGTTTTCCAGAGATCATGGACGGGCGCGTTAAGACGCTGAACCCGCGCCTCTACGCCGGGCTGCTCGCCTCGCGCGACAACGCGGAGCACTTGGAGCAGGCGGCCGAGCACGAAATCGAGTTCGTTGATCTGGTCTGCGTAAACCTTTACCCGTTTGAACAGACCGTTGCCACCGCGGGAGTAACCGACGCCGAAGTGATCGAGCAGATCGACATTGGCGGACCAGCGATGGTTCGCGCGGCGGCGAAAAACGCGGCCTACGCGGCCGTCGTCACCGACCCTGCGCAGTACGGGCCGCTGCTTGACGAGCTAGCGCGCAGTGACCGCCTGCTCTCGCTTGCCACCCGTGAGCAGCTCGCGGCCGAGGCTTTCGCGCTAATTGCCCGCTACGACGCCGCGATCAGCAACTGGTTTGCAGCGCGGGCCGGCGGGATGCCGGCGACGCTGGCAGCGACGTTTGAGCGCGAACGCGAACTGCCGTATGGCGAGAACCCCCACCAGCAGGCCGCTTACTACCGCCAGTCCGGCGCCGGCGGCGAAGGAGTCCTCGGCTCGGCCGAGCAGCTCAGCGGCAAAGCGCTCTCGTTTAACAACATCCTCGACCTTGACGGCGCCCGCGCCACTCTCGCTGAGCTTGGCCCTGAGCAACCGGCCTGCGTGATCGTCAAGCACAACAATCCTTGCGGCGCAGCCCGCGGCGCCGATCTCTTAGACGCTTACCGCAAGGCATTTGCTGGTGATCCGGTCAGCGCTTACGGCGGCGTGATCGCGCTCAACCGCCCCGTTGACGAGCAGAGCGCGGCGGCGCTGGCCGAGCAGTTCATCGAAGTGCTGATCGCGCCCGCTTACGAGCCGGCCGCGCTTGAAGTTCTCTCAGCGAAGGAGAAGGTCCGGATCCTCCGCTCAGCCGGTGACGGCGCGGCGCCCGCTGGGCCAGAGCTGCGGCCGGTTGCCGGCGGGCTGCTCGTTCAGGAGCGAGACAGCGTCAGCATCGCGCGGTCGAAGCTGCAGGTCGTGAGCGACCGAATGCCCAGTGATGACGAGTGGCGCGACCTGCTCTTCGCCTGGCAGATCTGCCGCCACGTGAAATCAAACGCGATCGTCGCCGCACGCGATCAGGCGACGCTCGGGATCGGCGCCGGCCAGATGAGCCGCGTTGATTCCGTCAAGATCGCGCTCGGCCGCGACTGGATTACCGATCGCAGTGGAATCGTGCTCGCCTCCGACGCTTTCTTCCCGTTCGCCGACGGCGTGATTGGCGCGCTAGAGGGCGGGGCCTCGGCGCTGATCCAGCCCGGCGGCTCTATTCGCGATGACGAAGTGATCGCCGCCGCCAACGAGCGCGGCGCGGCGATGGTCTTTACTGGCCGCAGGCACTTCCGCCATTAGCGGCGCAGACTCGCGACAGGCTCCTGTAATCTTCGATCCGATTTGCCGCGCTCCTGTGGCATCCAGTTAGGAGAAGGTTCGTGCCGCGCAAGATTTTCGGAGTCATTGCTGCCTTGGTGAGCCTCGCGGCTCTTCCCACCGCTGCCAGTGCGAACGCGGCTGCGCCCAGCGCCACCACGCCGATCAAAATGCTTTCCGCCAAAGCCAACAGTGCTGGCGACCACGTTGTTGTTCGCTTGCGCTGGGACAGTGCGCTGATTGCCCGCGCCGGGAAGGCCGATCGCTTCAGGCTCCGCGTTCTGGCCCACCCCGCAAACGGGCACACCACTCAGCTCGGAACGCTGGTCCGCAGCGCGCCGCGCAGCGCAACTGAGACGGTCACCGTTCGCACCAATGCTAAGCGCCTGCGCAGCTCGCGCCGCGTCACGGTCACCGCCACGCAGCAATACGACACACCTTCCGATAGCGACGCCCGCTACGAGCAGAACCGCGTCGCGATCCGCGCGCTTAGTGGCAAGAGCTCCGGCCTTTCACTTCGCCCTTGCAGTCTCTCGTCGATCGCTCCTGGCGCAGACATGAGCTCCTGCGACCTTCCCGGCGCAATGCTTGTCAGCGCCGACCTCAGCGGCGTCAACTTCACCGACGCCAACCTCAGTGGCGGCAGCCTCGCTGGCGCGAAGCTCGTCACGACCAACCTCAGCGGCGCCGATCTTGTTAACACTTCGACCGCCGGCGCTGTTTGGCCAAGCAGCGAGCAGGGCGCCCTCACCCTTCCTGCCGACGGTCCTGACATCGTCAGCGCAATCGCGAAAGCGAAGAACCGCGTTGACGTGATCAGTTACACCTTTGGCGGCCCGGACATCGTCGGCCAAGCGAGCAAGCCTGGCGCGCTGATGAACGCCGTCCAGCGCGGCGTCGACGTGCGGCTGATTCTCAACTCAGGAAACAAGGGCTGTGCTTCGCTCAGTCCGTCTGACCAGCAGGCCTGTGTAGCTAAGACCAGCTTTGATTCGACCTTCGCGATCAAGAGCTCGCTGGCGTGGGCTAAGGCCAATCCGCTTCCTTCTTCGCAGGGTGGGACCGGCAGTGGCGGCAACTTCGAGATCCGCTCCTCCTCGCAGAATTTCCAAATTAGCCACCAGAAGACGATCCTGATTGATGCGCTCAGTGCCGACGGATCAAAGCCGCTGGTCAGCGCTGCGTCACTGGCGCTCGTCTCAACCGGCAACCTCGGCTCCTACAACTGGGGCAGCAGTTACAAGAACGCCGCTTACCTGACGAACCCCTCGGCTGGCTGCGGCGCCGCTGGCTGCGACGACGACTGGTCGGCGCGCGATTTCACGATCCTCGTCAAGGACCAAGCGATGCTGCAGCGGATTGCGACCGTCTACGCCTCGGACGCCGCCTGCGACACGTGGGCCAGCAGCCTCGTCTACAAGGATCTGCTCGGCACGACGATGGCTGACACTTGGGCCAACGGCACGCTGCTCGCCGACGGAAGTACCTATCCGTCGATGGGTAATGCTGCCTTTTACGGCGGTGATGCGATCAACCCTGGCCTTCAGCCCGCGCCGCAGGGCAACTCGCGCGCCCGCACCTTGGCGCTGATCGCCAGTGCCAGCAAGAGCTTGATCGTCTACAACGAGGAGATGGCTGACCCGGACGTGATGAACGCGCTCGTTGACGCCAAGCGCGCCGGCGTCGACGTGCAGGTCGTGATGGCCTCGGCGATCTGCGACAAGTACGCCAAGGTGCCGTGCGTGATCGGCCAACCGGTACCCAGCGCGTCGTTTGACTATCTCACCGCTTACGGGGTGAAGGTGACGCTGCTCAATAGTCAGCAGGGCCTCTACATTCACGCCAAGGCGATCGTTGCCGACGGCACTGACGGTTTTATCGGGTCGGAGAACTTCGGTTACGGCTCAATGAATTACAACCGTGAGCTCGGCCTAATGCTGACCAACCGCTTCGATCCGTCGAAGGTCGCCAGCGGCCTACCGAGCTTGCGCAGCGTTGAGGGGATCGCGGCGATCGAAAGTGCCTTTGCCGCCGACTCTGACGTCACTTCGTCGGGCGGGATTATCTACAACACGGCCAAGGTCTACGCCTCACCACCGGTCGTTCAGCCCTACCCGTGGCCTCTTAACAAGCCGGGCCATGCTTTCCCCGGCTTCAACGTCGGCTGCGGCCTATTGCCAGACCGTCCGGCTGGCTGAGCGCCGCGCGAAAGCGCCACCGGCAGGATTCGAACCTGCGCTTCGGGTGAAGCGTCATGCCGCGCAGCCTTCACAGCGCCGTGACTGGGCGGCAGATGGCTGCCGTGGTTACGGCAGCGTGCGCGGCGGCGAGAACGGGCAGCTCAGGTCAATGCTTGGCGTTTGCGCTGAGACGAGGAAGTCCGCAATCGCCGAGTTCACGCACTCCGACTCGCTTAGACCGAACGTCCCGTGGATGCCGCCGACCAGCGTCAGCATGCGCATCTTGCGGTAGGTGCGCGCCATGTTGACGGCCCACTGGTACGGCGTTTCGCCGTCGCGTGTTGCGTTGGCGACGATTCCCGGCACGTCGGGCCCGTAGTTCTTTGGCCGCGGTACTGGGTGGGGCTTGGCCTTGCCGTAGCCGACGCAGGTTGACAGGTAATCAACGCCAAGCGAGCCGCCGTAGATCGGGCCTTGCTGGACCGCCCAAGCAATGCCGCTGCGCCGCGCGGCTGCGTTAGGCCGGTCGGCTAAGTCTTGGCAGACGACCGCCGACCAGTAGCTCCCGGCGGTGCCGGTGCTTGGGCTTTGCAGCGACTTGTTCGTGAGCGCCTTCAGTGCCTGCTGGCGCGCAGTTCCCGACCCGGTCAGCGCCGTGTATGCGCTTTCGATCACCTGCTCAGCTTCGACCCAGTCGCCGCCTGGGTCAATAAAGAACGGGACGTCATCGTTGAGTACGTCGAGCACGTCCCAGCGGCTGTAGTTAGTGCCGTCAGGCAGCTTCAGTGTTTTTGAGTCAAGCGACTTCATCACAGCGCGGAACTTCGGCGCTAGCGCCGGATTGGCCTCAAGGAAGAAGCCGATCGAATGGTCGGGCGCTACCGAGCCAGCGTTGATTCCATAAAGCGTTGTCTGTGGATCCATGTTGCCGTCAAAGACGAGCGCACGGACCTTCTTTGGGTAAAGCTGCGCGTAGGTTGAGCCGAGCAGGGTGCCGTAGGAGATTCCCCAATAGGTCAACTTTGCGTCGCCAACAGCCTGGCGCAGAGCATCGAGGTCGCGGGCGTTGGCGAGCGTGCCAGAGTTTTCGATCACGTGGCTATTAGCCCGATAGCAGCGCGCGTTGTAGTCGGTTACCTGCCGCACGCGCCGCTCGAGCACTTGCTGCCAATTGACGGAGCCGGTCGTCGGCCTCGTCGGCTTGGGAATATTGCAGCCGGAGCCACTGATTAGCGGCGTTGAGGCGCCAATCCCGCGCGGGTCCCACGTAACAAAGTCGAATGAGGCGTGAATCTCTGGCGGCAGCAGGCCAATGATTGACGAGAGCGAGAGCCCCGAGTTGCCGGGGCCGCCGGGGTTCATGAACAGCGTCCCTTTGTACTGAGCTGCGGTGCCGTTGGCTTTTAGCCGGGCTACGGCGAGGCGCACCTTCCTGCCGTCGGGCCGGTTGGCTTCAAGCGGCCGCGTCAGCGCCGCGCAATCGAAGCCGGTCAGGCTGGCGCCGTCGGTGTCGCGCCAGCGCTTAAACGATGATCCGCTGCAGGCTTTCCAGTTCAGCGCCGTTGCCGCCGAGCTGGCAGGTGCGGCAATCGCCGGCGCGTAGCCCCCGATCAGTAGCGCTGCCGCGGCTCCCATGACTGCCGTTAAAACGACTGGCGCAGTCGATCGCCAAGCTGTCGGGCAAGGATCGATCATTTTGCGCCACGCTACCAGATATGGATCGCCGCCGCGCCGCAATTGGATTCCGAACAAGCCGCTGGCGTAGCGAACTACGGCCAGCTTCGCCAGAGCTGGGGCTCGGGGCTGACCCGCCCGCCAAGTGACGGCGGTGGAGGCCTCTGTGCGGGCAGCGCGCCGGCCCAGCCGCTCAGCTCAAGCCAGCCGTCGCTGCGCTGGGTGACGGTTGGCATGCGGCCGTTGATCTCGTTCTCGGCGATTACTTTTGGCGGCGCGCAGCTTGATCCGCTGCGGCAGCCTTCGTCACCGAGCCCGAGCGAATGATCGGCGCCGCCATCGAAGATTGAGTTGCCAACAATTCTCAGCCCGTCGTCGGCGCGGCGACCACTGGGCACGCCACCGCTGCGGCCGGGCCGCGCGCCCGCAACCGAGAAAACCTGCCACTGGCTGGGGCTGCTTTCTGGGTTGGCAATTACGTTGTCGTAGATCAGCACGTTGCGGTTTGGAATCCGGATGAAGTTGTCACCGTCGTCAACGACCGTTGTTCCCCAGCCGCCGGCGCGCAGGAAGGAGCTGCAGCGGCTGCGGCCTGCGTCGCCGGGCCGCCCGTCGCAGGAGCGGCTGCCGTAACCGACCTCAATCACGTGCGAGCGTGAACCGATTCGCGTGGCAATGTTGCGGCGGATTAGAACGTTGGCTGAGCCGTTGACGCCGAAGGCAGCGCCTTCGATGTCGCGAAAACTGTTGTCCTCAACCAGCACCGAACTGGCTTCATAGTGAGTGAAGGGCGCGCTCATAAATTGCATCCCGGTGCCCTGCCCGGCGGTGAAGCCGCCGGTGCCGCAGTCGGAGAATAGGTTGCCTCGCACGATCACTTCGGTTGAGCCGCCTTTTGCGTAGGCGCACCAGTCACCAGCGTCATGGAAGTGGTTGCGCAGCAGTTTGATGCGGCGCACGGCGACCGCGTCGAAGGCGTTGTCGCCGGCGCCGGAGACGTCGGAATCTTGAATCGTCACGTCGCTTGACTGATTGATCTTGATCGTCTCTTGCGCGCCGTCGCCACGCAGCGTTACATCGTCGAGCTTCACTCTCTTGCAGAGCTCGCAGTGGAATACGTCGCCGCCATCGTCGAGCCGCAGTCCGCGCAGAGTCAATCCGTTGACGCGGTAAACGTTCATGCCGGAGAGCCTCGCTGCGCCTTGGCCGTCAACGCTTTCGATCGTGATCGGGCCGCCCCGTTTCTCCCAGTAAACCGGCGCGCCAGTCCGATAATCCCCGGCCTTCAGCCGCAGTCGCCAGGCGCCCGAGTTACCGAGCGGGATTTTTCGCCAGGCGGCGCCAAGCGTGCGTAGCGGCGCCGAGGCGCTGCCGCTCGCTGAGTCAGAGCCACTCGGCGACAGCGTCAATTCCCGCGTGGCTGCGCTGGCGGATGGCGCCGTTAGTAATACGGCGACGATCGAAACTGCCAAACCCACCACTAGTCGCCTTTGAACCCTCATCAACCAACTATTGCAGGCCAAGCTGTAAATGCCGCCGGCAGGATTCGAACCTGCGCGCTTCGGGTTAAAAGCCCGCTGCTCTACCGGACTGAGCTACGGCGGCGCGCGGCAACTGTAGCCCGCATTGAGCGATTAGGGCTGGCGGTCGATCACTTCAAGCCGCTCGACCTTTAGCTCGCCGACTTCAAGCTGGTCGATTCGGAGCCGTTTTATCCGGCCGCGCCCAATTGACAGCCTGCCGACCGATAGCGCCCCGATTGCGAAGGCACCAACTGCCAGCGCGCCAATTGCAAGTGCGCCAACCGAACCGGCGCCAAGCGAAGCGCTAGCTATCTTCGCGGTCGTGGGCTTTGAGCTGCTGCCTGAGCGAAACGTCATCGCCGCGATTATGCCATCCACATTGCGGCGCTGCAGCCGGTAGCGTTGGCGCTGTGATTGTCGACGCTTGGATGCAGCACCCGACGCTACGCCTAGTAAGCAGCCCGATCTTTGCGTCGCTGCTGAACTGGCTCGACGCCGAGTTGCCGACCGAGGAAGTACCGATTGAGGTGACGATTGCGGCGATGGACGCGGCGGGGGTTTCGATCGCGACGCTGTCGGCTTTGAGATCGCCGCAGTACGGCGAGATGATCAGCAATGACGAGGTTGCTGGCTGGGTCAGCGAGCACCCAGATCGCTTTGTGGGCTTGGCCTCAGCTGACTTGGGCAGTCCGATGGCATCGGTTCGCGAGCTGCGCCGCCGCGTCAACGATCAGGGCTTCCGCGGCCTGCGGATGTTGCCCTGGCTTTGGGAGGCCCCGCCGACCGACCGCCGCTACTACCCGCTTTACGCCGAGTGCGTTGAGCTGGGCGTGCCGTTCTGCACGCAGGTTGGCCACACCGGCCCGCTGCTGCCAAGCGAGCCGGGCCGGCCGATCCCTTACATCGACCAGGTTGCGATTGACTTTCCTGAACTGGTGATCGTCTGCGGACACGTCGGCTACCCGTGGACGGAGGAGATGGTTGCCGTCGCGCGCAAGCACACCAACGTTTACATCGACACCTCTGCCTACAAGCTGGCGCGGCTGCCGGCCGAGCTGGTCAGCTACATGAAGACCGGCAGTGGCCGCCAGAAGGTGCTGTTTGGATCGAACTTCCCGATGGTCACGCCAGCCGACTCGCTGGCGGCGCTCGACTCACTGCAGCTCGACGATGAGACGCGCGGCCTGTTCCTCGCTGCCAACGCGCAGCGGATCTTCAAGCTCGGCTGATCGGCGCAGCGCCTCCGCTACTACAATTCGCTTTCTCACCCAGCCCCCATGGTGTAGCGGTTAGCACGCCAGGTTTTCATCCTGGTAGCAGCGGTTCGATTCCGCTTGGGGGTATCGAGCACCAGTCAGGTGCTGCTGCGACCGCGGTAGTAGCAGTGGCTAGTTCAACGCGCGGAATGAGCGCTGCTGCTTGGGCGCCGGATGATAGGCCGCTCGCTGCACTCGCTTACTTTCCGTCACACTGCTGCCAGCAGGCCGATTGTTTACGAGAGAGGGAGCAGCGATGGCTGATTTCAGCGTGATGAAGATCGATCAGATGGAAACAACCTTTGGCGGCGGGCTCAGTAAAGCGCGCGCAGCGCTGGGCGTTAGCTCCTTCGGGATGAGCATTCTGAACTTGCCAGCGAACTACGACCGTTACCCAGACCACGACCACACTCACGACCACCAGGAAGAGGTTTACGTTGTACTTGCAGGCAGCGGCGCGCTGACAGTTGAGGGCGAGGAGTTTGCGCTCGACGGCGAGACGATGGCGCGCGTAGGCCCCGGCGTGAAGCGCAAAGTCGTCGCCGGCCCGGGCGGCATTCGCATGCTCGTGCTCGGCGGCGTTCCCGGCGAGGCCTACCAGCCGCCGGAGTGGGGCGAGCTCGGCGCAGCCGATCCGATGGCGAGCTGACGATGGCACTAGCAATCCCCAACCTTCTTTTTCAAACCGGCCGCATAGTGGTCGGCGTGGCCTTTCTTGCCAACACTGAGCAGGCAAGTTCACGTTGGATCGGCGACGAGGCAGCCGGCGCCGATGGAGGCGTGATGGCGCGCGCGTTTGGCGTCCGTGACGTGGCGCTTGGCGTGGCGACGATCTCCGCCGCGCGCAGCGGCAACCTGCGCACGCTGCTGGTGCTTGGCGTTCTCTGCGACGTTGTTGATTGCGCGGCAACGCTCGCGGCCGGTGAGAGGATTCCTCAGCAGGCCCGCATCGTCACAGCCGCAGTTGCTGCCGGCGCGGCGCTCAACGGCGTGGCGCTGCTCACGGCAACGCGCGAGTAGGCAGACTAAGCCGATGACTGACTTCCTTGTTCGCCGTGACAGCCTCGAAACCGTTCAGTTCACTGAAGGCGCAAGCGGCGACGAAGCTCAGCTTGCCGCCGGCGAGGTGCTGCTGCGCATTGACGGCTTCAGCTTCACTGCCAACAACGTCAGCTACGCAACCTTCGGCGACTTAATGTCCTACTGGAACTTCTTTCCCACCGAGGACGGCTGGGGGCGGATTCCGGTCTGGGGATTCGCCGAGGTGGTTGCCTCGCAGTGCGAAGGGATTGAGCCCGGGCAGCGCTTCTACGGTTACCTGCCGATGTCGAGCTACCTCGTGGTCACCCCCGGAAACGTCACGGCGAGCGGCTTCTCTGACTTCGCCGAACATCGCAAGGAGCTTCACTCGGTCTACAACAGCTACATGCTGACCAGCGCCGACCCAACTTACGACGCTGCTCTGGAAGGCGAGATCATGCTGCTGCGCCCGCTTTTCTCAACGTCGTTCCTGATCGACGATTTTTTTGCCGACAACGACTGGTTCGGCGCTAAGGCTGTTGTGCTGTCGAGCGCCTCCAGCAAGACCGCTTACGGCACAGCCTTCATGCTCGCTGAGCGAGATGACGTGAATGTGATCGGCCTGACGGCAGCGAGCAACGTCGACTTTGTCGAGCGGCTAGGCCTTTACGATCAGGTGCTCTCCTACGATGAGAACGGTCAGCTCGATGCTGACGTGCCGATCGCTTACATCGATTTCTCCGGTGACGGCGGCATTCGCGCCGAGCTCCATCACCATCTTGGCGGCGCACTTGTTTACGACTGCGCCGTTGGCGCCACACACGTCGACGCGCTTGGCGGCGCCGACGGGCTGCCAGGCCCGGCGCCGGTTCTCTTCTTCGCGCCAACTCAGGCCAAGAAGCGCTCTGATGATTGGGGCAGCGAGGGGCTGATGGAGCGGATTTCCGGCTCGCTCGCCGACTTCATCGCGTTTGTTGCCGATCCGGCCAACAAACTGCTTACTATCAAACAGAGCTCAGGCCCGGAGGCCGTGGAGCAGGCCTACCTCGACGTACTGAAGGGCCGCGCCGCGCCCGACGCCGGCAGCATTCTGTCGCTGCCGGCGTAGGCGGCCGAACTGAACTAACTGCTTAGGGAATGTCTTCGCAGTCGCGCGGGTCGGGGGCGTTGGCGAGGCACTCTTCCTTCTGTTTCGCGACGCTCTCGTTGTTGTTGTTGTTCTGGTTGTTGTTGTTTTCGTTGTTGTCGTTCTGGTTGTTGTCGTTCTCGTTGTTGTCGTTCTGATTTTGATCTTGGTTTTGGTTCTGGTCGTTCTGCTGCTCTTCGACGGTTGTTGTTGTCGTCGTCGATGAGCTGCTGCCGCAGGCCGCCACGCCAAAGGCCAACGACGAGACGCAGAGCAGGGCGATCAGGAGATGGAAAGGGCGAGTCATTGGTTCCTTTCGTTTGCGGTTGATCCGCAGGGTCGCGAAAACCCTACCTATTTCGGCGGCGCGCGTTGCTAAACGGAGCGCATCATGCCGCCGTCAACGACCAACGCGACGCCGGTGACGTAGCTGGCCTGAGCGGAGCAGAGAAAGGCAACTGCGGCAGCGAATTCCTCAGGGCTACCTAGCCGGCCGGCTGGGATCTCTTCGCGCGCCATCGCGTCGGCGCCCTGGCGCGAGCCGTAAAGTTCGTAGAGGCGGTCGGTTGCGATACGGCCAGGCAGCACACTGTTGAGCGTCACGCCGTCGCGGGCAACTTGATGGGCAACCGTCTTGATCGCCGCGAGCGTCGCGGCGCGGTTGGCGTTGCTGAGCATCAGCCCGGCAGCGGGCTCACGGATTGTCGTTGAGCCGACGTTGACTATCCGCCCCCAGCTGCGTGAGCGCATGCTTGGCATCACGGCCTCAATGAATTTAAGCGGCGAGCGGACGAGATCCTCGTAGGCGTCGTGCCACTGCTGGTCGCTGAAGCTGAGCGCGTCTGGGTCGAGCGGTGGGCCGCCGGTGTTCGTCACAAGAATGTCGATCGGGCCGAGGAAGTGCTCGATCTCGTGAACGAGGACGGGGATCCCTTCAAGGTTGCCGCTGTCGTGAGCAAAGCCCGTGGCGCCAATCTGCTTGGCGGCCTTCTGGATGTTCGCCTCATTGCGCGAGGTGATCGCGACTTTCGCGCCTTCGGCCGCCAGCGTCTGCGCAACGGCGAGGCCAAGGCCCTTCGATGCTCCGGTAACGAGCGCCACGCGCCCTTCGATTCCAAGATCCATCAGCTTTTGATCTTACGCGCCGTGAGCCCTCCGCACCAGAGCGCGAAGCAAATAATTGCGAGCAGCGCGCCAAGCCAGTGCGCGCCTACCACGGTTGCGACCGCGCTAGGGATCCCCGCGAGCACCGCGCCGAGCCACGCTGGCGGCAGCGGGAGTTGAACCGCGAGCGCAGTGATCGTCGCCGCAACCATCCATGCCAGCGGCCCGATCAGCCAGCCAAAGCTCTCGAACGCGAGCTGTGGCAGCAGCAGGCGGCTAATCAGTGCCAGCACGCCTACCGCGACGAGCTGAACGAGACCGGCGCGCAGCGCGGCTGAAGTATTGATTTTCATCGAACTGAGTCTGGCGGATCTTCGTCGGTGAGGATTATCAGGTCGGCGCGCCCGCGGGTTTGCTCGCGCTCGAAAAGCTCGCGCTCTTGCTCAGCCCAGCTTTCCCAGTGCGGCGCGAACATTTCTCCGTCGCGCTCAAGCGCGCGCTTGCGCCGCAGCGCCGCGTCCGCGTCGAGCCAGATGATCATGCTCAGAAACGGCGCCGCAGCGCGGCTGGCGCAGCCCGCGCCATCAACGATCAGTAGTTCGCATGGGGGTAGGGCGCGTGGCTCGCCTTCGCTGCTGGCGGCCCAATCCCACGGCCGCACATTCGCCACCGCTCCCTTGCTGAGCGGCGTGAGGACGTCATCGACGAGCCGCTGCGCTCCCTCCGCTAGGCCATCCCAGCCGGGGTAGAGCTGGTCGGTGTTGAGCAGATACGAGCCAGCGAGCTGCTCGGCGAGCTCGGCAGCGAGCGTTGTCTTGCCGGAGCCCGCCGGCCCGTCGACAGCGACCACGCTGGTCGCGCCCGCGCGCGGCTCTAGCGCTCTGATTCGCTCTGCCAGCGCTGCGATCCGGGCATCCATCGCAGGCCGCCGCTTACCCGCCGGGCAGGAAGTTGTTGCTGTAGAAGGCAGCCCAGTCTGGCTCGCTTGCCAGTGGTTTGCCGTCCGCTCCGGTCAGCAGCTTCGAGGAGTAAAGGAAGCTGCCGTAGTTCTTCCAGATCGCCGGGTCGACCGGGCCGATCTTGCCGCTGGCGCCGGTGTAGTAACCGCCCTGGGCGAGCAGCAGCGCGCTTTGCTCTGCCAGCTTGGGGTCTTTGATTGTTTGCGGGTTGGCTTTGACGAGTAGTTTGGCCGCCGCGGCTGGGTTCTCGGCCGCGTACTGGTAGCCCTTCTGCGTTGCGGCAAGGAACCGCTTTGCTGTATCCGGGTTCGCTTTTAGGTACTTGTTGCTTGATTCGATCACCGACGAGTATTGAACCGGGAAGCCGTAGTCGGTGAACTCAAAGAAGCGCATCGGCTTGCCGAGCAGCTTCGCCTGAACCCCTTCCCAGGTTGTGACGGCGATCGTGAAGTCGGCCGCGCCTTTGTAAACGGCTTCGTAGGCGGTTGTGTTGAGCGTGACCGTTTTGAACTTCCCTGAGCCGCCGTCGGCTTTGATCACGTACTCGAGCTCCGGCCCTTCGTCGGGGGTGCCGAAGCCGGCGTAGGTTTTTCCGTCTAGATCCTTTGGCGACTGGAGCGCCTTGTTGCTCGCCTGAACGCCAATCGCGTACTGCGTTTTTGCGATGTTCGCCATCACCTGGAGCACGTCCTGGCCCGATCCGCGCGCGTAAGCGATGCCGGCCTGATTGCCGACGCCAAAGTTGGCCTTGCCGCGTGAGACGAGCGTCTCCGGAGCGGTGTTGGCGTAGGGGAGAATCTTTACGCTCAGCCCTTCGTCGCTGTAGTAGCCGAGCTGGTCGGCGACGAAGATGCCGATGTGGTTGGTGTTCGGCGTCCAGTCGAGCGCGATGCTGACAGTCTTCTTGCCGCCGCCGTCCGAGTCCTGCGAGCCGCAGCCGCTGGCGCCGACCGCAAGCAGCGCGGATGCGATCAGCGTGATCATGAATAGTCGGCTCGGCTGCTTCATCGGACGGCTCCTTAAGGTCTCATTCCCGAGGACTCTACGCACTTTGCGTAGCGGCCAAGCGTCAGCCGCGTGGCTTCACGACCGGTACGCTGACGAGGCCGATGAGACAGTTAGGCAGGGTCTTCCCCGCACTCCTCGTAATCGCCCTGCTGCTGATCGCGTGGCAGCTCTACTCGACGCTCGGCGCGCTCGGCAACGAGCTGCTGCCGGCGCCAAGCCGCGTTGCCAGCGCTGGCTGGGCCGACCGCAGCTCGCTCTGGGACAACCTGCTGCCGACGGTGCGCGAAGTTCTGCTCGGCTTTGCGCTCTCGCTGAGCTTTGCCTTTTCGCTTTCGATTCTGCTTGATCGATCGCAGGCCGTCCGCCGGGCACTCATGCCGGTGCTGATAGGTAGTCAGACGCTGCCAATAATCGTGCTCGCGCCGCTCGTCGTGATCTGGTTTGGCTTTGGCCTCACGCCAAAGATCCTGCTCGTCGCGCTGGTGACCTTCTTCCCGCTGCTAGTAGGGCTGCTCGAGGGCTACGCCTCGACCACGCGTGACGCGATGACTCTGATGGAGACGATGGGCGCTGGCTGGTGGAAAACTTGGCGGCTGCTGCGCCTGCCCTCGGCGCTGCCGAGCTTCTTCACCGGCCTGAGAATCTCCGTCACTTACGCCGTCGTAGCGGCGATCTTTGCTGAGTACGCTGGCGCTGAGCTTGGCCTCGGTATTTACATGCAGTCGGCGAAGAATTCGTTCCGCACCGATCTTGTGCTGGCGGCAGTAGTTCTCTGCGCGCTCTTAACGCTGGCGCTCTACGCGCTGACCTTTGCCTTGCAGCGGCTCGTGATGCCGTGGTACGCGCAGTCAAGGGAGCGGCCGTCATGAAAAGGATTGAGCTCGAGCGGGTTAGCAAAAGCTTCGACGGGCGCGAAGGCAAGCTGGAGGTTCTAAGCGATCTTTCGCTCAGCGTCGAGCTGGGCGAGTTCGTTTCAATCCTCGGCCCAAGCGGCTGCGGCAAATCGACGCTCCTGTCGCTGCTAACTGGAATCGAAGCGGCCGACACCGGAACTTTGCGGGCTGGCGGCCAGCCGCTCGCGGCCGGGCGCCAGCCGTTCGCTTGGATGCCGCAGAACGACGTCCTTTTCCCTTGGCGCACGGTGCTCGGCAACGTCGCGCTCGGCGCTGAGGTGGCTGGCGGGCTCTCGCGCGAGGCGGCCCGAGCGCGCGCGCTTGAGCTGCTGCCAACCTTTGGCCTTGAAGAGTTCGCTGACTCGCGCCCGTTCCAGCTTTCCGGCGGGATGCGCCAGCGGGCCGCGCTGGCGCGCACCGTCGCGCAGGGCCACGACGTGCTGCTGCTCGACGAGCCGTTTGGCGCGCTCGACGCGCTAACCCGCACCGACCTGCAGCTTTGGCTAGAGCAAATCTGGGAGCGCGAGCGCTGGACAGTCGTGCTGATCACCCATGACGTGCGCGAAGCGGTGCTGCTCTCCGACCGCGTCTACGTGCTCGGCCCGAGGCCAGCGAGCGTCCGGCTGGAGCTTGAGATTCCGCTGGCGCGCCCGCGCACGCTCGAAACGCTGACCGATCCGCAGGTTGCTGCGCTTGAGCAGGAGCTGCTGACAGCGCTCGAGGTCGGCGCCGACCGCGGCGACTGACGCGTCAGGCTCGGCGAGCAACACAAGCGTTTAGGGCTCACCTTGGCGGCTGAGCATGCCTGACAGGCCGAATTGACTCGCCAGCTTTTGTATCGTGAAAAGCGCGAGTGACTGCCACGAGCGCCGAAGTGCTTGACCGTCTCGATGCTATTCGCGTCTGGCCTTATCGCCGCCGTGTGCTCGCGGTTCTCGGCGCCGCTTACTTCTTCGCCTTCTACGACATCGTCAACATCGGCGACGCGCTGCCCGCGATCGCCAAACAGTTCGACCTCAGTTCGTCGACCTCGGCGCAGGCGATCAGCATCGGGCTGCTTGGCAACATCGTCGGATCGCTTGCCATCTCGGTCGTTGCCGACCGCTACGGCCGCCGACTGGCGTGGACGATCGCGCTTGTGATGCTGGTGATTGGCTCGCTAATTATTGCCTTCAGCGGTTCCTTCACGATGCTGCTGGTTGGCCGCTTTCTTTGCGGCATGGGCATCGGCGCCGAGATTGCTTCAGCGGCGGCCTACCTGAATCGGATCTCGCCGACGCGGCTGCGCGGACGGGCCGGCTGCGAGGCCGCTGTCTGGGGTTACGTCGGATTCGCCATTACCCCGTTTATCGCCCTTGCGCTGGTGCCGAACTTCACCGATGGCTGGCGCGTGATGTTTCTGCTCGCCGCTGTAGGTGGGTTCGCAGTGCTGCCGTTCCGTGCGAAATTGCCCGAGTCTCCACGCTGGCTGGCTATCAAAGGCCGGGAGCAGGAAGCTCTCGCTGTCATTGAGCAGGCTGAGAGCTTCGCCGCAGCTCAAGGCCCGCCGCCAGAAGTTGAGCAACTAAAGCCAGCGATTACCAGGCGTCCCTTCGGGGTCACCGCGCTGCTGTTCTTCGTGATCTGGCTGATCTACTACGTCGCGAACTACGGCTGGCTGACGCTTGCTCCAACCCTGCTGACCAACCAGGGCTTCTCGCTCACCACGAGCCTCAGCTTCGTCTGCGTCACCGGAATCGGCCTGGTAGTAGGTGCCGCTGCGTCAGTTCGTTACAGCGAGCGCTTCGAGCGCAAGTTCATGATCTCGATCGGGCTTCTCCTCTTTGCCGCCGCGATGATCGTGATCGGGCTTTTCCCGGTCGGCGCCGTGATTGCGACCTTTGGCTTCATCGCCTCGATGACGACCGGTTTCGCCGTTCCGTTGATGTACGTCTACACCGCCGAGCAGTTCGCCACAGCGCGCCGCGCGCGCGGAGTCGCGGTCGGCGGCGGGCTTGGCCACATCGGCGGCGCGGCAGCTCCGCTACTGATCCTGCCCGCTGCAGCCGCCAGCTTCTTCGCCGGCGTGGGAGTGATGGCGCTCGCCAGCCTAATCGCCGCGGCGCTGGTTCTGTTCGGCCAGCGAATGACCGGCCGAGCCCAGTAGCTCAGGCCAGTGGGCGGTGTCGGATTCGAACCGACGACCCCCTGCGTGTAAAGCAGGTGCTCTAACCAGCTGAGCTAACCGCCCACAGGCATGATCGCATGCCGCGGCCGCGAGGCGCTTTAGCCAGCGGGTTTGTCGGCCTCGGCAACGGCAAAGTCAAAGAAGTCGGTGACGACTCTGGTCTTCGGGCCGACCGAGGAGCGCATCACGTGCCAGGGCCTGCCGGGTGGCACGTTGGTTAGTGGGATCACGGCCAGCGCGCCGCTCTCAAGCTCGCTGGTAACCGAGTCGCGGGCGAGCAATGAGATCCCCAGCCCTGACCTGATCGCCTGTTTGATCGCGCCGTTCGAGCCGAGCGTCAGCGTGTTGACGGTTAGGCCGTTGGCGGCGATGTAATCCTCGTTCGCGGTCCTTGTGCCAGAGCCTTGCTCGCGCAGCAGCCAGCGGCTGCCGTTCAGCTCGGCCGCCGTGACCGTTGATTTTTTCGTCAGCGGTTCGTCCGGCGCGCCGGCCAGCACCAGTTCGTTCGGCCGCACCGACTGCGATTTGATTCTTCCCTCGCGGCCGCCGCTTGGCGGGCGGCCAACGAAAGCTATGTCGGCTTCACGCCGCAGTAGAAGCTGGAGCACGCGTTCGCGGTTGCCAACTGCGAGCGTCAGCTCAACGTCGTGGTTGCGCGAGGCGTAACGCTTTAGCAGCAGCGGTACGAACGATTCGGCCGCCGTCGTCACGGCGGCTATTCGAAGGCCGCTGCCGCTGGCCCCCGACGCTTCGACGGCGGCAGCGCGGCCGCGGTCGAGCAGGCCGATGATGTCGGTCGCGTAAGGCGCGAAGGCGCGCCCGGCGGCGGTAGGCGTTACGCCGCGCCCGTCACGCTCCAGCAGCGGCGCGCCGATCTCACGCGTTAGCGCGCGCACCGCGGCCGAGATCGACGGCTGCGTGACCACGAGCTCCTCAGCGGCAGCAGTTACGGAGCCTGAGCGGATCACGGCAAGGAAGCTGCGCAGCTGGGTGAGCGTGATCGCCACCGGCCAAAGATAGACGACTGCCTAAGAGTTATGGCGAATAGTTCGTATAGGTAGTGAATGCGCCCGACAGGATTCGAACCTGTGTCTGACCGATTATGAGTCGGGGGCTCTAACCGCTGAGCTACGGGCGCGCCAAGAGTATGGCGCGAACCGGTGCTCAGATGTAGTGTTCGTGGCCGGTTACCAATTGCCTAGGAGGCGAACGAACGCAATGTCAGACGACACAACGAAGTACATGCTTACAGAAGACAAGATCCCGACCCACTGGATCAACATTGCGCCCGACCTGCCCGGTGATCCGCTGCCGCCGCTTAACCCGGCGACCAGAGAGCCCGCTGGCCCGGAGGATTTCCTTGGCATTTTCGCCGAGCAGCTGATCATGCAGGAGGTTTCGCCCGAGCCGGAGATCGAAATTCCCGAAGAGGTGCGCGAGGTTTACAAGCTCTGGCGGCCAACGCCGCTCTACCGCGCCCGTCGGCTCGAGAAGGCGCTCGACACGCCAGCCCACATCTATTTCAAGTACGAAGGCGTTTCGCCGACCGGTTCGCACAAGCCAAATACGGCTGTTCCGCAGGCCTATGAGAACGCCAAGGCGGGGATTAAGAAGCTGACGACCGAAACCGGCGCCGGCCAGTGGGGCTCAGCGCTGGCCTTCGCTTGCGGCATCTTTGGCCTTGAGTGCGAGGTATTCATGGTCGGCTCGTCCTACGACAGCAAGCCCTCACGCCGCTCAATGATTGAAACCTTTGGCGCCACCGTTCACCGCTCGCCCTCTGATCTGACCGAAGCTGGCCGCGCGAACTTGCAGCACCCCACCGGTTCGCTCGGAATTGCGATCTCTGAGGCCGTTGAGGTCGCCGCCCAAAGCCCGGAGGTCAACTACGCGCTCGGGTCGGTCCTTAGCCACGTGATCCTGCACCAGACAATCATCGGCCAGGAGTCGATCCTGCAGATGGAGATGGCCGGCGAAGAGCCGGACACGATCGTCGCCTGCTTCGGCGGCGGCTCAAACTTTGGCGGCCTCGCCATCCCCTGGCTGCGGCGCAACCTGCGTGACGGCGCAACGACGCGCTTCATTGCCGCCGAGCCAGCCGCCTGCCCGAGCCTCACGAAGGGCGAATACGCCTACGACTTCGGTGACACGCAAGGGCTTACGCCGATGATGCCGATGTACACGCTCGGCCACGATTTCGTTCCGCCGCCCGTTCACGCAGGCGGCCTGCGCTACCACGGCGCTGCGCCGCTGATTTCGGCGCTGGTGCATGGCGGAATGGTTGAGGCGCGGTCCGTGGCGCAGACCAGAACCTTTGAAGCAGGCTTAGCGTTTGCTCGCACAGAGGGAATCATCCCAGCGCCCGAGCCAACCCACGCAATTAGCGTGGTCTTAGAGGAGGCTGAAGCGGCCAAGCGGGCCGGGGAAGAGCGCGTAATCCTGTTTGGGCTCTGTGGCCACGGCAACTTTGACCTCGCGTCATACGACTCATATCTATCGGGCCAGCTCGAAGATCTTGAGTTTTCTCAGCAGGAGATGGATGATGCAATGGCGAATATGCCAGATGGTGTTCCAGCTATCTAAGTGTTTTCAGCCTAATTACGGCAACCAAGGAGCAATCTGAGATGACAACCGCAGGCACAGAGCCCGGCCACATTGTGGCTGGGAAAGTTCTAACCGACACCGGCGAAATCCTCAAGAAGTCTTTCGGAACGATCTGGGTTATCGCTCTGATCCTCTTCGTTCCGGTCGCCATTCTCAGCTATTTTTCCCAAGACAGCGGAATTATTAGCCTAATTTACAACCTCGCTCTATTGCTCGCGAGCCTTTATATGACGGGCACGATGGTCCGCGTTGTTCAAGACGTTGAAGCTGACGGCAGAGTTGACGCAACCGTCGGCGACCTGCTCGGCAGCATCAGCGCCAAGCTATGGCCATTGTTTTTGCTGGGCATCGTCACCAGCGTCCTGATCGTTATTGGCTTTGCTCTCCTTATTATTCCGGGAATTATTCTCGGGTTGATGTGGTTTGTTGCGGTACCGGTTCTAGTTGCCGAGGACAAGGGTGTCTTCGCCTCAATGAGCCGCAGCAGCGAACTGACGAAGGGCAATCGCTGGCGCTTGATTTGGCTCTTCATCATTATTTACGTGCTGCTCTTCATCATAATTATCATCGTCGGGCTGCTCTCTGCAATTACGCCCATCCTTGGTGTTATCGGGGGCGTCTTGATTGCGATCGTCGCCTATCCCTACCTCTCGATCATCATCGCCGTTACCTACTACGAGCTGCTTGAGGCTCATGGTGAATCGAAGCCTGGCCCAGGAGTCGCCACAATGGCGCCGCCGAGTGGCGACATGCCTCCGCCTAGCGGAGAGATGCCCGCCTAAGCGCAGCACTTCAGTAGCCGCAATTGGCCACGGGCCGTCGCGCAGCAGCGCGGCGGCCCGTTGTCGTTTTAAGCAGCTACTTCGACTTCGGCCTGCGGCTTGTTGCTGAGCACCTGAGCTGGCGCGGCGCGGTGAACGGTCACCGGCATTCCCTGCGTCGGCGAGATTGTCGGTGCTAGGCGGATGTTCAGCTCGTAGCCGGGCAGAACCTCAAGCCGGCAGCGCTCAAGGATCGCGCGCATGATCGCGCCAACCTCAGCCTTGCCAAAGCGCATCCCAATGCAGGTTCTTGAGCCGCCACCGAAGGGGATGTACTGGCCTTTTCGCATTGCCTTCTTGCCCGCCTCGGTGAAGCGCAGTGGATCAAAGATCTCTGGCGAATCCCAAATATCTGGAAGGTGATGGCTGGCCCACGAGCAGTAGTTGACGTGCGCCCTGCCGGGCACCGTCGCGCCAGCAAACTCAAACGGATCGACCGAGCGGCGCGGGCCGATGTAGGCCGGCGGGTACATCCGCAAAGTCTCGTCAAAGATCATCTCTGGCGTGATCAGCGCGTCGTCGAGCAGCTCGGGGTTACGTGACAGCTCGTAGAACATGAAGGTGATGCTGGAGCTGGTTGTGTCGTGGCCGGCGAACAACAGTGTCATCACCTGGTCGCGGATGTGGCGGTCTTCGAGGCTTTGCCCGTCCTCGTCGCTGGCATCGAGCAGCAGCGACAGCACGTCCTCGCCGCGCTCGCCTGTCTGTCGGCGCCGTTCGATCTCGCCGTAGATCAGCCGGTCGAGCCGCTCGCGTGACTTCAGCAGCTTCGTGAAAGGCGTTAGCGGCCCGCGCGCTAGCTGCAACGCGAACGAGCGGGCGTGAAATGACAGCGCACTCTCAAACTCGGTTACGGCATCAAAGTCGCCGGCCCGCGCCTTGTCCGGGTCAAGCCCGAAGAGCGCCCGCAGCGCCACTCGCAGGGCTAGGTGACGAACCCAGTCGTAAAGGTCGATCACAGCACCGGGGACTAGCTCCTCGGCGGCGCGGTCAACCTCGTCGTTGATGATTTCGGTCGCACTGGCGATCTTCTTACTGTGGAAGGCTGGCAGCATCAGCTTGCGCGACGAGCGGTGGAAGGCGCCGTCGATCGTCAGTAGCCCGTCGCCAAGCAGCGGGATCAGGTCGCGCATGTAACCGTCACGCCAGGTGAAGTTGTCAGCGTGCGAGACCAGCATGTAGTGGTTGGCCTCGGGGCCGAGCATCATCACGGCGTTGAAGTGCAGCACCTTGATTGTGAAGACCGGCCCGTAACGCTCGTAGTAGTCGAGCATCAGCGGCAGCGGATCGTCGGAGAAGCGCTTTGTGTTGGTAAAGCTGAAGCGCGTCGTGCCGGGCGGCCAAGGGGCGGTGGCGGCGCGGTCGTCGGCGATGTCCTGACGGATCAGCTTCAGCGGGTTAGGACTGTGTGGCGGCGGGCCTTTGAGCATCCACGAGTGAGGCTACCTCACCGCTCGCGCGCAGACGGACGACCCCGTCGTGGCGGGGCCGTCCGCTAGTGAGCTTGCTGTGGCTAGCGCTGGCTGCGCAGCTTGGCAAGCAGGTCTGCTAGACGCTGCTGCAGGTTTTCTGAAACAACGTCGGCATCTGCTGTGCGCGGTGCTTCACGCTTGACGGTTTCGCATGAGCCGTTTGGCGCATCGACCGTGGCATCGCTGATTACGTCGGCGTTATCGAGCTTTGCCGTGTCAACCCCGTCGCCGCAGCTGATCGTGTCGACTTCGCCGTCACGAGCGTTCAAGCGGTCATCGCCGGCGCCACCGTTAAGCGTGTCGCCAACTGTGTCAACTGAGCCGTCGGCGCCCGCTACGACATCGGCGCGGGCAGCAGCCCAGAGCCGATCGTTGCCGTCGCCGCCGCTCAGTACGTCAACGCCGGCGTTGGCGAAGATCAGGTCGTTGCCGCCGTCACCAGCCAGCGCGTCGTCACCGCGGCCGCCGACCACAAGGTCATTGCCGTCGCCGCCAGCGACGCTGTCGTTGCCATCAAGCGCGAATACGCGGTCGTTGCCGCCAAGCGCTGAGATTGAGTCAGCGGACTTTGTGCCGACCAGTCGCTCGGCGCTGTCGGTGCCGCCGATCGTCGCAGCCGATGCGACTGCCGCAGTGATTGCAAAAGCCGCGACTGAGGCGCTAAGGATTGGAATAAGTCGATTACGTTGCATGCTGGGTCCTTCCAGTTGGGGTTAATTGCTTAATGTCCCCTATAAACCCGTCGCGGCGGCAAGAGTTGCGCGCAGCGCGCCGCGACCGCGACGATAGGTTGTAATACTTGCGTTGCGCCACGGGGGCGTAGCTCAGTTGGTTAGAGCGCCGGCCTGTCACGCCGGAGGTCGCGGGTTCGAGTCCCGTCGCTCCCGCTGCTGTGCGAGCTACTCTCAGACTTTTGCCAGAGCCCGCTGGAAAGCTGACGCTTATGAATAACAACCGCATTAGCAAGTTTCACTTCGTCCCGGTCGCCGCCGCCCTCGCATTAGCGGTGCTCACAGCCTGCGGCGCTGCCGCTTCTGGCAGCGGCGAGGGCGACACGGCCGTTGCCGCCGCCAGCACCAGCGCCGCCAGCAGCAGCGGCTACTCCACTACCGCCAGCGGCCTCAAGAAAGCCAAGTGGGGCAAGAACATCAAGCTCACCTATAGCTCCAGCAGCGTCAAGCTGAGCTCCGACGGGCTGCCTAATCACAGCCGCCTAGCGCAGTATGCCGTGCCGAAAAACGGCGGCGGCGGGCAGGGCGCAATCACGGCGGCAAACGCCGTGATCGCCGACGACCCTGCGAAAGCGCAGACAACTGCGTTCAGCATCACAACGAAGCCAAAGAAGATCTCAAAGACAACCGCCGCGCCGCTCGGCTCGATCGGAATGATGATCTCTGGCGCAGTGCTGTTCAACCCTTACGAAGGCGACGGAACGACAGTCGCCGCGGCCAGCAACTTCTACTTGACCGCCAGCGACGGCACGAAGGTGCCCTTCATCGACGACTGCAGCGGCCACTCAACGCCGGCGATGGGCAACGGTGGTGGTCAATACCACTACCACGCGCTGCCGAGCTGCGTTGCCGCGGAAACCGACACCAAGAGCGGGCCCTCGCGGATCATCGGCATCGCGCTTGACGGCTTTCCGATCTACGGCAACCGCGACATCAAGGGCAAGAAGGTCAGCGTCAGCAAGCTCGATAAGTGCAACGGCATTACCAGCGCCACGCCGGAGTACCCGAAGGGGATCTACCACTACGTGCTGCCCGGTACCAGCGACAAGACGTCCTCAATCCGTTGCTTCCACGGCAAAGTCGACGCTTCGCAGATCCAGCCGATGCCGCCAATGGGAGGCGGGCCGCCGCCGGGAGGCGGGCCACCGCCGGCGACCGTGACCGCCAGCGCCGCTAAGCGCCTGATCTGCAAGCTGCTGGATCTAGGCCTCTAACTTCAACGCCGCGCCGCCATCGCTGCGTTTGCTCGGTCGAGGTCGCATCGCCGGCTCGCTCTGGGCTACGATCGGTTGATGACGACAATCGATGAAACACGCCTTCCCGGAGTTGGCGTTAGGCACGAGTTCACAACCCACCGCGGCGAGCGCGTCGGAGTGCTCAAGCACATGGCCGGCGACCGCGAACTTCTGGTTTACAGCCGCGACGACCCTGACAGCTGCGAGCGGACGCTGAGGCTCGATGAAGCCGACGCCGAGGCGCTCGCTGAATTACTTGGCATTTCGCAGCTTGCACAGAGTCTTGGTGAGGTTCGCGAGGCTGTCGGCGGGCTCGTGATCGAGTGGGTTGAGATTGCCGCGGGGACGCCTTTCGCGGGCCGCACAATTGCCGATACCGAGCTGCGGACGCGAACCGGAGTCTCGATCATCGCTCTGCTGCGTAGCAGCGGCGCAATTCCCGCTCCGACTCCTGACCAGCGGTTCGAGGGCGGTGACACGGTGATTGTGGTCGGCACGCTTGACGGCGTGCGCGAGGCAGAAGCGCTCTTCGAGGGCCGCTAGACCGGTGGCGCTGGCCGCCGCCGCTCCGGGCACCGACATTGCCGTAGTCCTGCTACAAATCGGCGGATTGCTGCTGCTGCTCGGGCTGCTTTCAAAGCTCGCCAAGCGGCTGCGAACCAGCCCGGTCGCTTTCTATCTGGCGGTTGGCGTGCTGCTCGGCCTCAGCCCGATCGACGTTGAGCCGCAAGTGATTGATGTAGGAGCAGCAGTCGGCGTAGTCCTGCTGCTCTTTTTCATCGGCCTTGAGTACACCGGCAAGGAGCTGCTCGGCACGCTGCGCCACCAGGCCCGCTCGGGCGCGGTTGACGCCGCGCTCAACGTGATTCCGGCAATCGCGATCGGACTCTTAATGAAACTTGAGCCGGTAGCGATCTTCGCCCTTGTCGGGATTGCTTGGGCGTCATCGTCAGGAATCGTGGCGCGCACAATTGAAGACCTTGGCCGGATCGGTAACCGCGAGACGCAGGGCGTGCTCTCTGTGCTCGTGATCGAGGACGTGGCGATGGCCGCTTATCTGCCGCTGCTGACGGTGCTACTCGCGGGCGGCGCGCTGGCCGCGGCGCTCGGTTCGATGGCTGTTGCGCTGGCCGTCGTTGCGCTGGTCTTGTTTTTCGCCGTTCGCGGCGCTTCGCACGCCGAGCGCGCCTTTGGCTCCGCTGCCGGCGAATCGCTGGTGCTGATGATGCTTGGCGTGACGCTGCTGGTGGCCGGGTTCGCTGAGCTGGTTCAGGTTTCGGCCGCGGTCGGGGCGTTTCTTGTGGGAATTGTCGTCTCCGGCCGCCTTGCCGACCGCACGCGCAGCACGCTGGCGCCGCTGCGCGACCTTTTCGCCGCTGCCTTTTTCGTTTTCTTCGGGCTACAGATCGACCTTGGCGGCCTGCTGCCCGAGATCGGCTGGGTCGCGCTGCTCTGCGCGGCCGGGATTGGCGGCAAGATGCTGACGGGCTGGTACGTGGCGGCGCGCGCTGAAGGCAAGTTCGCCTCGCGCCTGCGCGCCGCGACGGTGCTGATTCCGCGCGGCGAGTTTGCGATCGTGATCGCCTCGTTGGCGGTCGCCGCAGGCGTTGACGCGCGGATCGGCCCGATCACCGCTGGCTACGTCCTCGCGCTCGCCCTAATCGGCTCGCTCGCCACGCGCTTTGCCGACCCGTTCTCGCGCCGCTGGACCGCGCGCCGCTCACGGCTAGCCGCAGCTGGTTCAATCAGCTGATGACTAGTGATGCTTTGAGCAGCGAGAACGATGCAGATGTGATCGTCGTCGGCGCCGGGCTGGCGGGGCTGGTCGCGGCGCGCGAGCTTGAAGCGAAGGGTCTATCGGTGATTGTTTGCGAGGCTCGTGAGCGAGTTGGCGGGCGGCTGCTGAACGAACCGCTACCGCTTGGAGGTCAAGCGACCGAAGTCGGCGGTGAGTGGATTGGGCCTACGCAGCTAAAGATCAACGCGCTGGCCGACGAGCTCGGCTTGGAGCGCCACGCCACCTATAACGAAGGTGACAACCTGATCGACTGGGATGGCAAGACAGTCCGTTACGAGGGGACGATCCCGCGAGTGAATCCTGTCGTCCTCGCCGACATCGGTCAGGCGCAGCTGCGCCTCGAGCGGATGGCCCGCACGGTTGATCCTGCTGAGCCTTGGGCATGCAAGTCGGCTGCGCGCTGGGATCGCCAGACGCTCGGCTCTTGGTTTGCGCGCAACACGGCCACCTCGGGAGCGCCCGTAATGTTTGAGATCGCCGCCGAAGTCATCTGGGGCGCTGAGCCTGCCGACATCTCCTTGCTCCATGCGCTCGCCTACATTTCGGCCGCCGACTCATTCTCAGCGCTAATCGACGTGACCGGTGGCGCTCAGCAGGATCGCTTCGTCGAAGGTTCGCAGAGCGTGCCGTTGAAACTCGCCGAGCAACTGAAGGCGCCGCTGCTGTTCGAATCGCCGGTTAGCCGGATTGATCACCGCGACGGCGGCGTCTGCGTTCACGCGGGAGATCACAAACTGACCGCGCGCGCCGTGATCGTCGCGATCCCGCCGCCGCTCACCGGCCACATTGATTGGCGGCCGCTGCTTCCCGTCAAACGCGACCAGCTGGTTCAGCGGATGCCGCACGGGGCGACGATCAAGTGCCTCGCGGTTTATCCACGACCATTCTGGCGCGAGGCTGGCCTCAGCGGTCAGGCGATCGATCCGGCTGGCCCCGCGCGAGCGACCTACGACAATTCGCCAGCCGACGGCAGCTGCGGCGTTCTGCTCGGCTTCGTCGTCGGCAACCGCGCCCGCGAGCTAGGCGAACTTGACGCTGACGCAAGGAAGGCAGCTGTACTAGCTGGCTTTACGCGGATCTTCGGAGAGCAGGCATCGAAGCCCGTTGCCTACATTGAGCAGGACTGGGCAAAGGAGCGCTGGAGTCGAGGTTGCCCGGTCTGTTACATGCCACCCGGCGCGATAATCGCGCACGGTGAAGCGCTGCGTGCGCCGATCGGGCCGATTCACTGGGCTGGAGCTGAGACAGCTACGCGCTGGACCGGTTACATGGACGGCGCCGTTAGCTCCGGCCAAGATGCCGCCGCGGCTGTCGCGCTGCAATTGGCCGCCCCGGTTAAAGCCGCGCTGCGCTGATCACCAGCCGCGCGTTCCGGGCCCACCCTTGAGTGGGCCTTCGATTTCATCGGTTACCCAGCCGCCGTAAAAATCGCCTTCCTGCGCGCGCACGACCTCGTCGCCGAGCAGGCAGCGATCCATCTTCTCCGGGTAGACGGCTACGTGGCCAGCCAGCGCGCCGTAAGCGTCGACCGGGCGGGGGTAGGTCCAGGCGGCGGCTGGGGCAACCTTGCCGCCGGCGCTCACGTCGAGGTAATCGGCGACGCCTTTAAACTCGCAGAAGGTTGAGCTGGCGTCAGAGGCGACCAGCGCGCCGGCAATAAAGTCGTCGGCCGGAATGTAGATCACAGGAGGGTGGCTGGTTTCGAGAACCCGCAGCGCGCGGCTGCTGTCAGCGATTAATTGGCCGCCAAATTCGACCCTCGCGCGCCGCTTGCAAGGCTCCAGCCGCGGTGGCCGCGGGTAATCCCAAACGTTCTCGCTCATCGATCATCTGAGTCTACGGCGAGCGCTTTTGCTGCGATCAGCGCCAGCAATATTTAGAAGCTGCGAGAATAAAATGATGAGTTCTTCCTACACGCCGCCAAACCCAAATAAGCGCCGTAATGTGATGATCGCCGCCCTCGCTGCCGTCGTCGTTGTGGTCGCTGCAATCTTGATTCTCGTCAGCTCCGGTGACAGCAAAACTGACAGTGCTGCCCCGTCAGCCAACGCGCCGCTCAGTGGCATCAAAGAAACCAAAGCGATGCTCGACGGAATCCCGCAAGACGGCAACACTCTAGGAAAGAAGAATGCGCCAATCACGATGATTGAGTTCGCCGATTACCAATGCCCGTTCTGCCGCGATTTCGCGCTTGAAACGATGCCGATCCTGATCAATGATTATGTCCGCACTGGCAAGCTGCGGATGGAGTTCGAGCCGCTCACATTCATCGGCCCGGACTCCGAGACTGCGGCGCGCGCTGGCGTGGCCGCTGGCCAGCAGGATCTCGAATGGAATTACGGCCATCTCCTCTACTTCAACCAGGGTGAAGAAAGAAGCGGCTACGTGACCGATGCTTTCATCGACAAGCTTTACGCCGGCGCCGGCGTGAACGCGGCCAAAGCGAACGCTTATCGAAAGACTCCGGCTGCCGCTGTACCGATCGCCGCGGCCAGCGCCAGTGCCCAGAAATATGGCGTCGCTTCAACCCCATCGTTTGTGATTGGGCCGACCGGTGGCCCGTACACGAAACTTGAGGTTGACATCACCAATGCTGACGCCTTCCGATCAGCGTTTGACGCGCTGCTGAAGTAAGCCGCGAGTGCTTGATCGTCGGCTCTACCGGACCGCCTTGGGCCTCGCGGCCGTCGGCATCGCGGTCGCCGCTTACCTCACCTACGTTCATTACGCCGGGATTGAGCCGGCCTGCAGCACAGGTGGCTGCGAGGTCGTCCAGACCAGCGAGTGGGCCGACGTCTACGGCGTGCCGGTTGCGCTGCTCGGGCTTGCCGGTTACATCATGATCCTGATTTCGCTGCTGGCTCTGCGCGGCGACGCGCAGCTTTTTGTTAGCGCCGCGCTCAGCCTCGTCGGTTTTCTCTACAGCGCTTACCTCACCTACCAAGAGCTATTCACGATCAAGGCGATCTGCCAGTGGTGCGTCGCCAGCGCGGTGGTCTTGACCCTGCTGGCAATAGTCACGCTCTGGCGGCTGCTCGCCAGCGGCGGCGGATCGGAGCCAGCCGATGCCGGTTAACAGCTTCGGCGCTCGCTCAACGCTTGAGGCCGCCGGGCGCGAGCTCGAGATCTTCCGCCTTGACGCGCTCGCCGATCGATTTGACATAGAACGCCTGCCGTTCTCGCTCAAAGTGCTGCTCGAGAACCTGCTTCGCAACGAAGGTGACGGCGACGTGACGGCGGCCGACGTTGAGGCGCTTGCTGGCTGGGACGCCGCTGCCGAGCCAAGCGTAGAGATCGCGTTCAGCCCAGCTCGCGTGCTGATGCAAGATTTCACCGGTGTTCCTTCGGTCGTCGACCTTGCCGCGATGCGCGACGCCGTTGCAGAGCTCGGCGGCGACACTGCTTCGATCGAGCCGCTGGTTCCGGCCGAGCTTGTGATTGATCACTCGGTGCAGGTTGATTCGTTTGGCGCGGCCGACTCGTTTGCGATCAACGCGCAGCGCGAGTTTCAGCGAAACGGTGAGCGCTACAAGTTCCTGCGCTGGGGGCAACAGGCATTCGAGCAGTTCCAAGTTGTGCCGCCGGACACCGGTATCTGTCACCAAGTCAACCTTGAGTACCTTGCGCGCGTTGTTTGCGTCAGCGACGGGCAGGCGTTCCCCGACACGCTCGTTGGTACCGACAGTCACACCACGATGGTTAACGGCCTTGGCGTGCTTGGCTGGGGCGTCGGCGGAATTGAGGCTGAGGCGGCGATGCTCGGCCAGCCGGTCTCGATGCTGATTCCGCGCGTGCTTGGGGTTCGGCTCGACGGCGCGCTGCCGGAGGGCGCGACCGCTACCGATCTTGTGCTGACGATCACCGAGCTACTTCGCGAGCGTGGCGTTGTCGGTTCGTTCGTTGAGTTCTATGGCCCGGGGATCACCGAGCTTCCACTAGCCGACCGCGCAACGCTGGGCAACATGAGCCCTGAGTTTGGTTCAACCTGCGCGATCTTTCCGATCGACGCCGAAACGATTCGCTACATGCGCTTCACCGGCCGCCCCGATGACCAAGTTGAGATTGTTGAGAGCTACGCGCGCGCGCAGGGGCTGTGGCACGACGCTGATGCGCTTGAGCCAAACTTCTCTGACACGTTGTCGGTCGACCTTTCATCTGTTGTGCCGTCCATTGCCGGCCCGCGCCGACCGCAGGACCGCGTTTCGCTGACGGCCGCGCAGGCCGACTACCGCGCTGAGCTGCCAAGCTTTGAGAGCGACATCGTCGCCGACGAAGATGCGCCGGTCAGAAACGGCGACATTGTGATTGCTGCGATCACGAGCTGCACGAACACCTCTAACCCCTCGGTGATGGTCGCCGCTGGCCTGCTCGCTCAGAAGGCCTGTGAGCGCGGTCTTAGCGTCAAGCCGTCGGTTAAAACGTCGCTCGCACCGGGCTCCAAAGTCGTTACCGATTACCTCGTTCGTGCCGGTCTGCAAGAGCCGCTCGACCAGCTCGGCTTCAACCTCGTTGGCTACGGCTGCACGACCTGCATCGGCAACTCCGGTCCGCTGCAAGAAGATGTCGCGGCGACGGTTCGCGCCAACGGCCTAGCGGTCTGCTCGGTGCTTTCCGGCAATCGCAACTTCGAAGGGCGGATCAACCCTGACGTCAAGATGAACTACCTGGCCTCGCCGCCGCTGGTAGTCGCCTACGCGCTGGCCGGGACGATGGACACCGACCTGATCAACGACCCGCTCGGCCAAGACGCCGACGGCAACGACGTGCTGCTCAGTGAGCTTTGGCCTAGCGGAGCTGAGATAGCCGCAGCGGTTGAGCAGGCGGTTCAGTCCGACATGTTCCGCAAGAGCTACGCCCAGGTTTATGACGGCGACGTCAATTGGGCTTCGCTTGAAGCACCGACAGGCGATCGATTCGCTTGGAGCGACGATTCCAGCTACGTGCGCCGCCCGCCTTACTTTGACGGCATGCCAGCGGAGCCGCTGGCGCTGACCGACATTGAGGGCGCGCGCGTGTTGGCGATGCTTGGCGACAGCGTGACGACAGACCACATCTCTCCAGCCGGGGCAATCAAGCCCGACAGCCCGGCCGGGCTCTACCTCCAGTCGCTCGGCGTAAAACCGGCAGACTTCAACTCCTACGGCGCGCGCCGCGGCAACCACGAAGTGATGGTTCGCGGAACGTTTGCCAACATTCGCCTGCGCAACCAGTTGGCGCCCGGAACCGAAGGCGGCGTAACGCGCCACCAACCAGATGGCGCCGAGATGTCGATCTACGACGCCGCGATGCTTTACGGCGAGGAAGCAACGCCGCTGGTCGTGCTCGGCGGCCGCGAATACGGCGCCGGTTCCTCGCGCGACTGGGCCGCGAAGGGCACCTTACTGCTGGGCGTGCGCGCCGTCATCGCTGAGAGCTTTGAGCGGATTCACCGCTCGAACCTGATTGGAATGGGAGTTCTGGCGCTCGAGTTTCCTGCCGGTGAGAACGCAGCTTCGCTGGGCCTCAAAGGCGACGAACTTTTTGACATAAGTGGCGTTGCGCAGGCACTGAACGCTGGCGAAATGCCGACAGTAGCCGCTGTCACTGCCGGCGAAGTTCAGTTCGAAGCGGTTGTTCGGATCGACACTCCGAAGGAAGCTGATTATTTCCGCCACGGCGGAATCCTCCCTTACGTTCTGCGTCAGCTCGCGGCGCGCTGAAGAAACTGCGCCAGCGCCTCGTGGTACTCGGGCACGTCGAGCAGAAACGAATCGTGACCCCACGGCGAGTCGATTTCGCTGTGGCTGGCAGCTAGCTCGCGCGCTTGCAGTTCGCTGACGATTCGCTCCGAGTGGGGCGCCGCGAAGCGCCAGTCGCTGCTGAACGAGATTGCGAGGAACTCGGTCGGGTTACCGCGCAGCTTTTGATCTAAGTTTTGCTCGTCGAACGGCGTGAAGTAGTCCATTGTTCGCGTTAAGTAGAGGTAGCTGAGCGCGTCGAAGCGGCTGAGGAAGCTGGCGCCCTGATGGTGGAGGTAATGCTCAACTTCGAAGTCTGGGCCTAGCCCTGGCTCGGAGCCTTCGATCCTGCGTGCGCGGCCAAACTTGTGCGCGAACGATTGCTCCGAGAGGTAGGTGATGTGGGCCATCATCCGGGCCACGGTCAGGCCAATGTTCGGCCCGCGGCCGCTCTCGTGGTAGCGGCCACCTTGGAAATCAGGGTCGCGCATGATCGCTTCGCGGGCGACTGTCGAGAAGGCGACGTTCATCGCGCTTAGCTCAGCGCTGGCGCAGATTGCTGCGCAGCGTTTCATCGCCAATGGGTAGTCGATCGCCCACTGCAGCGCCTGCATGCCGCCGAGCGAGCCGCCGAGCGCGGCGTGCAGCCGCTCAACTTCGAGCTTCTCTAAGAGTCTCCGGTGAACCGTATTTAGGTCGCGCACGCTGACCATCGGGAACTCAAGGCCGTAACGCTCCCCAGTCTCGGCGTTGATCGACGACGGACCCGTTGTTCCTTGGCAGCCACCCAAAAGGTTCGGTGAGATGACGAAGAACTGCTCGGTGTCGATCGGTTTGCCGGGCCCGATCAGCCTGTCCCACCATCCGCGCCGCTCGCGGTCACCGTGGTGGCCTGCGGCGTGCGCGTCTCCAGTTAGTGCGTGGCAAACAAAGACGGCATTGCTGCGGTCGCTGCTTAGCTGACCGTAGGTTTCGTAGGCGACCTCAACCGGCCCGAGCGTCGCCCCGGATTCAAGAACAAGCGGTTCGTCTTCGGTGAAGCAGACGACCGATTTGGTCTTGACCTCGCCGAGGCCGCCTGCTTCCACGGGGTATGGCTCCTTAAGCGGTAGCGGCTACGCGCGACTTCGCGAGCGCTTGGTCGATGTCGCCGAGGATGTCATCGATGTTCTCAATCCCGACCGAGAGGCGGACCGTCTCCTGCGTCACGCCTGCGGCGGCGAGCTCATCGGCGTCTAGCTGCGAGTGCGTAGTTGAAGCAGGGTGGATCGCCAGCGACTTTGCGTCGCCAATGTTGGCGAGGTGGCTGAATAGCTCAAGGCCTTCAATGAAACTTTTGCCGGCGTCGAGGCCGCCCTTTAGTCCGAATGTCACGAGCGCACCGTAACCGCCGGTCAGGACTCGGTCTGCAACTTCCTTGTACGGGCTGTCTTCGAGGCCCGGGTAGTAGACCCACTCGACGTCCTCGTTTGCATCCAAGTGCTCGGCAACAGCTTGGGCGTTCGAGTTGTGGCGCTCCATCCGCAGCGGCAATGTTTCGACGCCCTGCAGGAAGAGGAACGAGTTAAACGGTGACAGCGCCGCGCCGGTGTTGCGCAGCAGCACCGTACGGACGCGGCCGATGTAGGCCGCTGGCCCGAGCGCGTCGGCCCAGACCACTCCGTGGTAGCTGGGGTCGGGCCCGACGAGAATCTTGAACTTTTCCGGCTGCGAGCTCCAGTCGAAGTTGCCCGAATCGATCACGATGCCGCCGATTGAGGTGCCGTGGCCGCCGATGAACTTCGTCAGCGAATGGACGATGATGTCAACGCCCTGATCAAAGAGCCGCGCGCCTACCGGCGTTGCGACGGTGTTGTCAATGATTAGCGGAACGCCGACGCTGTGAGCAGCCTCAGCCCAAGCTGGAATGTCGAGCACATTCAGCCGCGGGTTGCCGATCGTCTCGCCGAAGACGGCCTTCGTCCTTTCGTCGGCGGCTGCGGCTACCGCGGCTGGGTCGTCGGCGTCGACCCAGCGAACCTCAATCCCGTACTGGGGCAGGGTGTGAGCAAAAAGGTTGTAGGTGCCGCCGTAGAGCTGGCTGACCGAGACAATATTGTCGCCAGCTTGGGCGATGTTGAGGACCGAGTAGGTCACCGCTGCCTGGCCGGACGCGACGGCAACCGCGCCGATGCCGCCTTCAAGGTCGGTCAGGCGCTGCTCGAGCACAGCGGAGGTCGGGTTCATGATCCGCGTGTAGATGTTTCCCGGCACGGCCAGCGCGAACAGGTCGGAGGCGTGCTGCGTGTCATCGAAGACGTAGGAGGTCGTTTGGTAGATCGGAACGGCCCGGGCGTTGGTCGTCGGGTCGGGCTCCTGACCGCCGTGAAGGGCGATTGTTTCGGGGCGCTGAGTTGGCTCTGACATCTGAGTATTAGCTCCTTATTGCGGACGAGGGAGATAAAATAGCGTAAATCCGATTGGATTCGCACCTAATGGCCTTCCGCCACTCCCTGCAGGCGCATTGTGCCTAACTGCGGACCTTCATGCGATGGGCCTACGGGCAGGGGCGGCACGACATACCGAGCGGCAGGGGGGGGCGCGCGAGCCTTGCAATGCCCTCGGGCGATGCGGCATGACCCTTCGACGTTCTCGCCGACGCCGAGGCCGGGCGGCTGCTCGCCATATCGCAGGTGTCCACCACCGCCGGCGGGCGTGAGCGCAGCACCGAGCGCAAGCGCTGGGACACGGCCATGCTTGCGCTCGATGCAGGGTTGCGGGCCCATTAGGTTATGGGCCTCAAGGTGCGACGGGACGCCCTCGCGCCGCTCTCCGGGCATGGGGCACGCTGGCGTGTGGTGGGGTCAACGCGATGGCTGAGTCGTTTTTCTCGGCGCACGGGTACAAGAGGTCCAACGATGTCCAGCGCGATGATGTTGTCGGATGCCCATCGGGCGGCCCTCGCGGTTGTAAAGCCAGAAGGTGGCCTCGGCGTTGACGCCGGGGTAGCGCGATGTAGCCCGGGTTGTCGGACTCTGTGTCGCGCCGGCGATGCACAAGAACGATCGCGTGTTGGGATTAACCGGGATCGTTTGTGCGGATGAAACACACTCCTTGCTAGAATCTTCATTTCAAGCGTGCACCTTTCAACGTGCACGTTTCCCTAACGCTAGTGCTGAGGTTGGGGAAGCCGGGATGGCGTCCAGTAGTCAAGGGAATCGAATGGCGTCGTTTCGAATCGGAGCACCGACTCGTGCACTCCGCGCTGCGGCAGCGGCGCCCAGCAGTGCCCGACAACCACGGCTCGGCATCAGCATTTCGGCGGTTCGCCGTTCGCTGTTCTCTGAGCACCTTCCTATCGAAAGACCCCAGATGAAGAAGACAAGGCCCCACATTAAGAAGACGTTTGCTGGTTTCACAACACTGCTGCTGGCCGTCGGATTGCTGTCGGTGCCCTCGCTGGCGACCGCGGCAAGCCCGGCGACCGTTAACTTGGGAACTGCGGCAACCTACTCCGTGCTGATGGGTGGGGCCCTCACCAACGCTGGCGCGACCACGCTCAGCGGCGATCTCGGGATGAGCCCTACTGCCGCTATCACCGACAGTGGCCCCATGACCGTTGGCGGCGCAACTCACAACGGTGATGCGGCGGCCTCTCAGGCGCTGATAGACATGCTGGCTGCCTACGATGACGCCTTCGCGCGCACTCCGGACGGCCTTTTTCCGGCAACCGGTGGCGGGACGTACACCGCTGGCGTGTACAGCGTAGGTGGCGCGGCCGCGCCAGCCGGGACTATGACCCTGGATGGTCAGAACAATCCGAACGCGGTCTTCATCTTCCAAATCAACGGGGCACTGGCTCCGGGCGCATTAAGCGAGGTCCTTCTGATCAACGGTGCTCAGGCGGGCAACGTCTTCTGGCAGGTCAACGGCGCCGTGGCGCCGGGTGCGGGCGCCAACTTCGTGGGGACGGTCATGGCGAAAGGCGCCGCGTCGCTCGCTGCGGGTGCGACCGTCCACGGCCGCGTACTGGTAACTGCCGCGGCCACGCTTTCCACCAATACCATTATTACTACTACTCCGTCGACCGTGCCGGGGGTGCCGACCGGTGTGAGTTCTACTGCAGGTAATGGTCAGGCTTTGGTGTCGTGGACAGCGCCGGTTAGTGATGGTGGTTCGGCGATTACTGGGTACACGGTCACCTCTTTGCCTGGCGTGCACACCGCGACCACGACTGGGGCGACGACTGCCACGGTGACCGGTTTAACGAATGGCACCGCGTACACGTTCACCGTGGTCGCAACCAACGCGATCGGCACCGCGCCGGCCTCGGACGCCTCTACCACGGTCACTCCGTCTACTCCGCCCACAGTGCCGGCGGTGCTCGCTGTGCCGGCGATGCCCGCTGTGCCGGCGGCGCCCGCTGTGCCGGCGGCGCCCGCTGTGCCGGCGGCGCCCGCTGTGCCGGCGGCGCCCGCTGTGCCGGCGGTGCCCACAGTGCGGGTGATTACCTTCACGATGAAACGCGCGAAGGGTGATGCCCGGAAGATCACTACACAGCTGAAACTCCCCGGGAAGGGCAAAGCGGTTCAGGTGATCACCACCAAACTGTCGAAGAAGGCCCGCACAATGATCGTGTGCAAAGTACGAAAGACTGTTGCCAAGGCGGGCTGGGTGACCACCCACTGTCAACTGACCGCAAAGGCACGCGCAGCCAGGAAGAAGCACTCACTCAAGCTGCGCCTTGTCACTACCTTCACCCACACCAATGGCACCTCCAAGCGAGTGATCAATACAATGGTGCTCAAGAAAACCCCGCACCGTCACCGTCACCCCCACCGGTGGAACCATCACCCCACCTATCTCACGATGAAACCGGCGAACGGTGATGCCCAGAAGATCACTACACGGCTGATCCTGCCCGGGCCGGGCAAAGTGACTCACGTTCACACCATCAAACTGTCGAAGAAGGCCCGCACAATGGTCGTGTGCAAAGTGCGAAAGACTGTTGCCAAGGCGGGCTGGGTGACAACCCACTGTCAACTGACCGCAAAGGCACGCGCAGCCAGGAAGAAGCACTCACTCAAGTTGCGCCTCGTGACCACCTTCACACCCGCCAATCGCACCTCCAAGCGAGTGACCAAGACAATGGTGCTCAAGAAGGTCCGGTAACGGCACCAGTCAGCAAGGGCATGTGAGGTTGGCTCCGGGACCATTGACCGGACCGCATCCTTCGGTCCACCTGATCCTCGACCACTACTCACCTCACAAGCATGCCAACGTCAATACGTTGCTGGCCAAGCATCCGCGCTCTCATCTGCACTTCATCCCGGCCTTCAGCTCCTGGCTGAACATGATCGAGCGATGGTTCGCCGTGCTCGACTACAAAGCAATCCGCCGCGCCATCTTCCAATCGGTCGCCGACCGGATCGCCGCGATCGCGTCGCCCTCAACACAACCACCAACTAAAACCCCTACACTGCAATAGGCTCGCAGGCGATGATCATTCCTCCCGTTCTGAACTCGCTGCTAACCGCCCACGGACCGTCCGGCAATGAGGCAACGCCAGCAGCCGTCTGGCGCGAAGCGGCCGCCGCCTTTGCCGGCTCAGTTGAAGCCGACGTGATGGGAAGTTCGATCGCCCGCGTCGCCGCAACCGCCGACGGCCCGTCGCTGGCGATCGTCGGGCACATCGATGAGATTGGCCTGATCGTCACGCACATTGAGGACACTGGCTTCATTCGCTTCATGGGCGTCGGTGGCTGGGACCCGCAGGTGCTCGTTGGCCAGCGGGTCGAGCTGGCAACGCGCGATGGCTTGGTGCCAGGCGTCGTTGGCAAGAAGCCGATCCACCTGCTCGACGCCGATGACCGCAAGAAGGTCGCGGAGATGAAGTCGATGCACATCGACATCGGCGCCGTTGACGGTGACGCGGCGCGCAAGCTGGTCCGCGTTGGCGATGTCGCAGTGATCGCCGGTGAGCCGGTCGAACTGCAGGGCGGCCGAGTTGCCTCACGCTCAATGGACAACAGGCTTGGCTGTTACGTCGCCTACGAGGCGGCGCGGCTGGTGGCCAAGGCGGGCGGCGCAGCGGGCGAAGTGATCGCCGTTGCGGCGGTACAGGAGGAGACCGGCTTTGGCGGCTCGACGACGACCGCCCATTCACTGGCGCCGGGACTGGCGATCGCCGTTGACGTGACGCACGCCACCGACGCGCCAGGCGTTGAGGAGCAGCAGCTTGGTAGCCACGACTTTGGTAGCGGCCCGGTGATCGAGCGCGGCACCAGCCTGCACCCAATGATTTCCGAACTGCTGATCGAGGCGGCCGAAGCCGAGAAGATTCCGTACACGCTGGCCGCATCGGGTCGGCATACCGGCACCGATGCTGACGCGATCTACCGCTCGCGCGGGGGTGTGCCGACTGGGCTTGTTTCAGTGCCGCTGCGTTACATGCACTCGCCGGTCGAGGTTGTTCAGCTCGACGACGTCGAGAACGCAGCAAAATTGATCGCAGCTTTTGCGCTGCGGCTGCCGGCTGACATTTCGTTCGAGCGCTGAGCGGCGGTCGGACTGCCGCCGTGTTGTTGCTCTTCGATATCGACGGGACGCTGCTGCTGAAGGGCGCTGAAGCGCACGCCGCTGCCGTGATTGCCGCACTGGCGGAGGTCTGGCAGGTCGAGCCAAGCGAACGCGCTCGCGGCGTCGAGGCGGCGGGGCGGACCGACCAGGCAATCGCCCGCGACATCGTTCGCTTCTCCGGCGTTGACGACGCCGGCTTTGACGAGCGGCGCGAACAGTTCATCGCCGCGACGGCGGTCCACTACGAACGGCTGGTACCCGGCAGCCTGGCCGACCGTTTGGCGCCGCAGGCGGCGCAGACACTGGCTGAGCTGGCCGCTGATGATCGCTATCGCTGCTCGCTCGTGACCGGCAACATCCAGCAGGTGGCACGGCTGAAACTCGCCGCCGCCGGGATCCTCTACCCGTTCGCCGCCGGTCAAGGTGGCTTTGGCTGCGACAGCATCGATCGCAACGATCTGCCGCCGATCGCCCGCCGCCGCGCCGGGCAAATGTGGAATGGCGGCAGCGACTGGGCCGCCGCCCAGACCGTTGTGATCGGCGACACGCCGCGCGACATCGCCTGCGCGCGGGCCGACGGCACGCAGGTGATCGCCGTGGCGACCGGCCCGTTCAGCGCCGACCAACTTGCCGACGCCGACATCGTGCTTGAAGATTTGCGCGGGCTCGCCGCGGCGCTTGACTCGCTGAGCTGACTACAGCGACCAGTAGCAGTCGCTGCCGACTTCGCGGCGCTGCGCAACCTCTGCCAGCGCTGTCGCCGCCTGATCGTGCTCGATCCCCATCACGACGGCCACCTCACGCGTTGCCAGCGGCTCGCCCGCCCACTCCAGCAGCTCGCGTGGATCATCGGGCGCGGCGCGGCGGTTTGCTGTCGGCGCGAGGTTGGCCAGCGCAACGTCATAGACCGGCCACGGCTGGAAGCCAGGGATTGCGATCGGCTCGCGGCCTTCGGCGCGCAGCTCGTATGACGGGCAGCTGTAGCGCCGTCCGCCTTCCCAGTCGGCGAGCCGCTCGTCCATAACCAGCGCCGCGGGCAGCGGCTGGCGGGCGCGAGCCAGCTCGGCTGCAAGCGCCGCGGCGGTCTGCTCGTCGGCCGACCACTGCCGAAGCTCGCGCGGATCTAGCCCGGCATCGACAGCGGCTGCGGCAATCGTTGCCGGCTCGTCGATCAGCTCGCCGCCAAAGCCGCGCACTTGGATTGCGCGCAGCAGCGTCTGCTGGCAGCCGGGGGCGTTGAGGCCGGCTGCGACAACGGCGCGGCAGGCCGGCAGCGTCGCCGTCAGCCGCTCGCGCTCAGCGCTGTTGATCGGCATGCCGTGGGCGCCGGCGATCGTCTTTGTGCCTGCTGCCAATTTTCCCGGCGTCAGTCCCCTGGCGGCAAACTCGTTCGGATCTTCGGCCAGTCCGACCATCATCAGCTGCCAGGCGATCTGATCGCCGTAGAGCCACTCGATCTTGCGTCGGAACGGTTCAGCTGAAAAGGCCCACGGGCACCCTGGGTCGGTGAACAGCGAGATCTCAATCATCGCTAGCTCAGTCCCTTGTCAGGCGTTTGTAGCTGATCCGGTGCGGCCGGTCGGCCTCGTCGCCGAGCAGCTCATGGCGGTGCTCCTCGTAGGCCTCAAAGTTGCCTTCAAACCAAGTCACCTGCGAATCGCCCTCAAAGGCCAGCACATGCGTCGCGACGCGATCAAGGAACCAGCGATCGTGCGAAATAATAACGGCGCAGCCGGCAAAACTAAGCAGCGCCTCTTCCAGCGCGCGCAGCGTGTCGACGTCAAGGTCGTTGGTCGGCTCGTCCAGCAGCAGCAGATTGCCGCCGCTTTTGAGCACCTTCGCGAGGTGCAGCCGGTTGCGCTCACCGCCCGATAGCGTCCCGACCTTCTTTTGCTGATCGGAGCCTTTGAAGTTGAACGATGACGTGTAGGCGCGCGAGTTCATCTCGCGCTCACCGACCATGATCTGCTCGTCGCCGC
>Ga0335398_10000204_pt1 | contig 100175 bp, 97 predicted proteins | sample BON03_FD_205742 | JGI IMG/M metagenome (GOLD analysis project Ga0335398, IMG submission 205742) | Freshwater microbial communities from Lake Bonney liftoff mats and glacier meltwater in Antarctica - BON-03 (spades assembly) (version 2) | ecosystem: Environmental > Aquatic > Freshwater > Ice >... | reverse complement strand
TTCACTTGTCGGCACGCGATTATCGGCGCTCTGTCTTATCGACCGAAGCTGATGTGCGCACAGGATGCGGAAATTTCCCCGCAACAAGGAATAACACTACGCCCTCGCTACTTCCCTGGCAAGCCCTGATGGCAGGAGCCACACGTCCCATAGATGTCGACAATGTGCTGGGGGTCCAGAAAGCCATGTTCACTCGCAACTTCGCGCGCCCAGGATTCAACAGCGGTGGCTTCAATCTCTTCGGTCTTTCCACATTTCCGGCAAATCAGATGGTGGTGGTGGCCCGGGGAGCAAGCTCTAAAAAGGTTCTCCCCTTCGAGGGCGAGTGCGTCAGCGCTCCCCTCATCAGCTAGGGCGTTGAGAGTGCGATACACGGTTGCCAGGCCGATCGTAGACCCACTCGTTCGCAACACGTGATGCAAATCTTGCGCACTCACGAAGCGTGGAGTGCGCTCTAGTGCTTGCCACACTTCTTCCCGTTGCTTGGTATTTCTCTTCATCACTCTATGCCTCGTGGGAATGAGGCGCGTCGTGTGCGTCATCAATAAGAGTGAGGGAGGGAATGTTCTCGGGGTGAAGAAGCCCTAATCCATAAGCACTTGCCAGGTTTTCTGGCGTCAGCACCTCCTCGGGTGATCCGTGCGCAACCACGTAGCCATTCATGAGAATTACATAATCAGCCGCTTTGGCTTCTTCCAAATCGTGAGTGGTGAACACCACCGAGCATCCTCTCGCGGGTTCCTCGTGGATGATTTCGTCAATGGTCTGCGCGGACCCGATGTCGAGACCGGTCAGTGGCTCGTCCATAAGCAAAATGGAGTGCTCTTGGGCAAGAGCTTGCGCCACAAAAACTCGCTGGCGTTGGCCGCCTGAGAGCCTAAACACTTGGCGGTCAGCTAAATCGGCAATATCAAGAAGCTTCATAGCATGCGTTATCTGGGCGCGGTCTTCCCGCTTAAACCGGGTGAGAATTCCGGTGCTGGGATAGCGCCCCATGGACACCACTTCACGCACCGTCATAGGGATTCCAGGATTCACGTTCATGTGTTGCAGAACATAGGCCACGTCTCGCCGAGATTCCTTGGGGGGCTTTCCCTTCACCTCTATGTGCCCTGAGGTAAGGGGCAACAGTCCAGTGATGGCATGCAAGAGAGTCGATTTTCCGCTCCCATTCGGGCCAATCACTGCGGTGATCTGTGCCTCAGGAATGCTGAAATCCGAGGTTTTTAGGGCGACGCGGCCATCGCGTTCGATGCCGACACCGGTTCCGACTATTGCGTTCGTCACCTATCTCACCAACGCTTTCAGGCTCTGCGTGAGTTGTTGAACAATCAGAACGACGAAAAAGGCCACAATCGGGATGATCGCCATGGTCGCTGAGGCGGCGATTCCCCCGTAATAGCTCAGCGTGAGACCAATCCAGACCGAGAGCACCCCAATTATCGCCGCAATAATCATCATGCGAGCGATCGTACGTGACAGCAGGCTTGCCGTCGCAGGAGGGCCTACTAAGAGGCCAAAGACCAGCAACGTTCCCACTGACTGGTAGCTCCCGATGACAGCAAGAGCAATGAGAACCAAAAGTGCCGCATGTGCCAGACCCGGATGCATACCCAGGAGCTCGGCCTTATCGCGATTGAGACTCAAGGCGACAAGAGGTCGATAAAGAACAAGAGACACGACCAAGACGATTCCGAGCAGAATTGCCTGACCCGTGATATCGCCAGTGCTGACGCCAAGCGCGTCGCCGAAGAGAATGCTGGTGAGGGACCCCGAGTAAGAATCAAGACGGGAAATGATGATGACGCCGAGCGCCAACATCCCAACAAACAGCAGCCCGATGGATGTGTCTTCGCCAAGAACCGTTTTGCGCTGAACGAGTTCAATGGCGACGACCATGACAGCCGCCGCAACCGCAGCGCCTATGAGGGGGTTGATGTCAAGAACGACCGCCGCTGCAACCCCCGGGATCACACCGTGAACGAAGGCGTCACCGAAAAAGCTCATCCCGCGCAGAATGAGCCACGTTCCCACGGTGGACGCCATCAGCGCCGCTAATATTCCACCCACGAGCGCCCGTTGCTGAAATCCCAACTCAAAGGGCGCCAACCACCAGTCCACTGGCTTAGTCTGCCAGTGCTTGAGAGATCCGGGTTGCGTTTGTGGTCATCATGTCGATGTAAGTTTCTGCCTCTGAGCCAGGTCCGCCCAGGCTTCCCACGAAGACTTCCGTAACAGAGACCCTGCTCCCCACTTCATCGGCCAGGACGGCCAGGATGTCGGCGTTGGTCGCCTGGTTGCCAAAAATCGCGCTCACCTGACGGTCTCTCATCACTGACACCAAGGTCGCGAGGTCTTGGGAACTGGTTTCCCCCAGCGTTGAGCCACCAGGAATAACGACACCGACCACCTCAAAGTCGTAACGATTGGCAAAATATGCCAGCGCGTCATGGTCAGTGACGAGAATGCGTCGCTCCGAAGGGACCGCCGAGAGGATCCTGATGATGTTGCCTTCCGCCACACGAATTTCCGCGCCAACGCTCTCGCCACAGATCACATACTGTTCACCACCCACTGCGCCGAGGCGCACTCCGACGAGTTCGGCAGCTGTTGCCATCCGGTCCATGTCGAACCAGAAGTGAGGGTCGAAGCCGCCATGGCCGTGTTCGTCTTCGTTAGCGTGGTCATCGCCCGCTTTTTCTTCCCCAGCGTGTTCATCGGCAGCATGGTCGTCGCTCGCTTTTTCTTCCCCGGCGTGGTCGTCATCGGACCTACCGAAAGGCAACGGGTTGACTTCGCCCGCAACCTCGAAGATAGGGTTACCTTCTGCGCTCAACGTTTCAAAGGTGGAGACGAGGCCCGCTTCCAGCCCAAGACCATTCACCACCGTGAGGTCCGCACCCACCATCAGCGCCACCTGCTCTGAAGATGCCTGAAAGTCGTGCGGGTCAACTCCCATAGGCATGATCACGGAGAGTCCCGCATCGTCTCCCGCGGCACAGGTGACGATGTCACGGACCACACTTCCCAGAATGGTGGTCGTTACTACGACAGACAGGGTCTCCAGTGCGGTTTTTTCCGGTAAAGCAGAATCGGAGGTACCGACGCACCCCGTTAGAGCGAGAAGACCAGTAAGGCCGAAGGAGAGGGAGGAAGATGCCGTCGTTTTCTTCATAAGAGCGACTGTACGCCTTAATGATAATGATTGTCAAAGTCAGTCAAGCAAAAGGGCTGGCTCTTCCATCACACTGGCAACATCTGCAACAAAACGACTGGCAACATCGCCGTCCACCACGCGGTGGTCAAAGCTCGCCGCGACCGTGGTGACCATACGAGAGCGCACTTCGCCCTCCACGATCCAGGGCTTTGGCTTGATAGTCCCCAGCGCGACAATGCTTACCTCACCCGGGTTCAAGATGGGTGTGCCAGTATCCACGCCAAACGAACCCAAGTTGGTAATGGTGATAGTCCCGTTGCTCATCTCCTCCGGTGACGTCTTGCCTTCTCGAGCCGTCACCGTCAGTTGCTCCAGCGCTATCGCGAGCGCGCGCAGACTCAACGTGTGGGCTTCTTTGACGTTTGGCACGATTAAACCCCGGGGGGTCGCTGCTGCGACACCCAGGTTCACATAGTGGTGGACGATGATTTCCTCATCCGTCCACGTGGAGTTGACCATGGGGTTTCTCTGTACCGCCCAAATCATGGCTTTGACCATCACCAGCAGAGGGGAAACCTTGATCTGAGCAAAATCAGGTGACGCCTTGAGGCGCTTGACGAACTCCATGGTTCGCGTAGCGTCGACATCGACAAAGACCGACACGTGAGGAGCAGTAAACATACTCTTGACCATCGCCTGGGCAATGGCCTTGCGAACACCCTTCACCGGGATCCGGTCTTCGCGGATCTCCGGCCACGCCGGAGTTTCCAGGTTCTTAAACACCGTGGCCTGACCAGCATGGCGCACCACGTCCTCGCGAAGGACTTCGCCAGAAGCGCCGGTGGGGCTCACAGCGTGAAGATCAACGCCTAAGTCCTTGGCCAATTTTCGAATAGGAGGCTTTGCCAGAACAGTTGTTCCCTCTGCTGCCGGTGCGCTGGGAGCTGTCTGTGGCGGAGAAATTACAGGACCTTTTGCCAGGGGCTTGGTCCGGCGTCGACGGGACACGGATTCCGTAGCTCCCGTGCCATACCCCACCAGATTTTTCACCGGAGGCGCCTCTTCATCACTACTGACACTGCCTGCGACGTCGGCCACGGCCTCGATCACCCCCGTATCGGGAGCAAGGTCAGGGCCTTCGCCCTCAACAGAGATGATGGGGGAGCCAACCAAAACAGTGTCCCCTTCCGCGACAAGGAGTTCTCGAACAATGCCCACAAACGGTGACGGCAGCTCGACGAGAGATTTGGCGGTCTCAATTTCACAGACCACCTGATTGATGGCTACGTGATCGCCAGGCTTGACGCGCCACTGCACGATTTCGGCTTCGGTCAAGCCTTCACCCACATCGGGAAGAGGGAAGGTAAAATTGGTCACAGTGACTCCTTATCCTTGGCTCATCAGTAAGCCAGGCTTCTATCGACAGCCTCAAGTACGCGATCAGCATCGGGCAAATACTGGTTTTCCAGGCGCGCCGGGGGGAACGGAGTATTAAAGCCGCTGACACGCAAGACGGGGGCCTCCATGACATAAAACGCTCTTTCGGTGAGTGTGGCCGCAATTTCGCTTCCCACACTCGCATTCTCTGGCGCTTCCTGAGCAACGACCAGGCGTTTGGTCTTGTTCACCGACGCCACAATGGTGTCGTAATCGAGGGGGGAAAGAGATCGCAGGTCAATAATCTCCGCACTCACACCTTCAGCTGCTGCGATCTCCGCCGCCTGGTGCAACACCGTGACCATCGCACCGTGGCCTACGAGTGTGACGTCAGTGCCCTCGCGGGCAATACGCGCCTTATGCATCGGTGCGCCAGAGGCCTCTAGGTCAACCGGGCCTTTATGCCAGTAGCGGCTCTTCGGTTCCAGATAAATGACTGGGTCAGAAGAGGCGATTGCGTCTTGAATGAGCCAGTAAGCATCATGGGGGGTTGCGGGCGAGACCACACGTAAGCCCGCCGTGTGGGCAAAATACGCTTCCGGGCTCTCCTGATGGTGCTCCACAGCACCAATGTGGCCGCCGTAAGGAATGCGGATAACCACAGGGAAGCTTTGGGTTCCCTCGTGACGGGCAGTTTGCTTCGCAAGCTGAGTCACAATCTGGTCAAACGCAGGATAAAGGAACCCGTCGAATTGAATCTCGCACACAGGCCGATAGCCGCGCATGGCTAATCCAATTGCGGTCCCCACAATTCCTGATTCTGCCAGCGGGGTATCCACGACACGGTTGGGACCAAACAGCTTCTGCAAACCTTCGGTCACCCGGAACACACCACCGAGCTGGGCAATGTCTTGGCCCATCATCATGACCTTGTCATCGGCCGTCATCGCAGATTTCAGACCCTCATTGATGGCTTTAGCCATAGGGAGCTCATTCATTTATGCTCCCTCCTCAAAGGACTCGCCATACTGCTTCAGCCACGCTGCTTCTCTCGTAATCACCGGATGGTCTTCCATGAAGACGTTGCGGAAAATGGCCTCTACCGGCGGATCCTCAATCGCAAGCGTTTTCGCTCGGATATCCGCGGCATAATCTTCAGCCTCTATTGCAACAGAGTCGAAAAAGGATTCTTCGACTCCGAGGATCTCTAAGTGGTTCTTCAAACGATCAATCGGATCGTGGGCTTGCCAAAACTTCAACTCGTCTTCGTCGCGATACTTCGAGGGGTCATCACTGGTCGTGTGTGCGCCAATCCGATAGGTCAACGCCTCGATGAAGTGTGGGCCCTGGCCGGACCGCGCTGCATCCATGGCAACTCTGGTTGCCGCATAGCTCATCAATACGTCGTTGCCATCAATCTGAACGCTGGGGAGACCAAAGCCAGCGGCCCTTTCATACAGCGGAGTTCTGGACTGGACTCGAACCGGCACAGAGATAGCCCAATGGTTGTTTTGCAGAAAGAAAACCTGAGGTGTTTGAAAGCTTTGAGCAAAAATGAGCGCCTCGCTCGCATCGCCCTGGCTAGTAGCACCGTCGCCAAAATACACCAGGACCGCTTCGTCCTTATCGAGATCACCACTCGCGCATGCCCCGTCATACCCAATCCCCATCGCCAGACCGGTGGCATGCAGGGTCTGGGAAGCAATGACAAGCGTGTACAGGTGAAAGTTGTTGGTCTTCCTCGGGTCCCACCCACCGTTAGTCACTCCGCGCAGCATGCGGATGATGTCGATGAGATCCAGGCCGCGGATGTAGGCGACGCAATGTTCGCGGTAGGCCGGGAAAATGTGATCTTGTGCTCGGCTCGCGAAAGCTGAACCCACCTGGGCCGCTTCCTGCCCAATGCTTGGCACCCACAGCGCCATCTGGCCCTGCCGCTGGAGGTTGCCCGCTTCAACGTCGAAACGACGGACCACGCTCATGATGCGAAAAAACTCGCGAAAATCCCCTTCGTCCAGATGAGAAATCGCCTGCGTGTACTTTTCGACGCGATCGTCTTGAACCAGCGCGCCATCTTGACCCATTAGCCGCAGGGTCGCATCCGTATATGGCATGCTTCTAATCTAGCGGGGGCTCTTTCCTAGCAAGACCAACGGCACTAGACAACAGCACCCCTACCCGTGCGTCTCCCCCACAAGGCGGTGGCATTTTTTCGCTCAGGCGGGCATAGTTAGGGGATGCTGCGTTTTATTGTTCGTTTGTTAGTCAACTCCACCGCCCTAGCTGTTGCGGTATGGGCGGTCCCGGGACTCACCATGCAAGCCTACGAAGAAGGCCCTGCGCTCTTCGCCGGTGGCCCCAGCGTCCCCCTGCTCCTGAGCTACATACTCTTTGCTTTCGTCTTCGGTCTTATCAATGGGATTGTGGGAAACGCGATTCGCATTGTCGCCTTCCCCCTCTATCTGCTCACGTTGGGTCTCATTTCTCTCGTCATCAATGGTGTCTTGTTGCTCCTGGTAAACCTGGTATCTGAAGCTCTGGGCTTTGGTCTTTTTGTCGAAGACTTCTACTGGGGCATCATCGGGGCTTTAGTCCTGAGCCTCACCAGTTGGATTATCGGCATGATTTTGCGCCCGCTAGTCACACAACGCCGCTAAGGACTCGTTCTCTTCGCGGTAAATAACCGTGCGGTGGCCATCTCAGAGCTCTTCCACTGCGGGAGGGAGTCTCGCACGGGTGACGCATCTATGCGTTCTGCGGTCGCCCCGTAGCGGTCCCGGGAATGCGCACCGGCAACATCTAGGGGTGCTGCTCCACTGCTGGTCTCCACCCGGGTAATCCCCGAAGGTTTGGCGGCGCCCCCCAGACCGGGAACCAGGTCGTCAGTGTGAGCAATAGCAAGAGCCGGATAGTTCCCTCGAAGGGGTGCGGTTCCCAACGGTGCGCCCACCGTCAATAAACTCGTAGTCGCGTAGCGGCCAGACTCTGCAAGTCGAGCTGCTATCAGCCCCCCTTGGGAGTGACCGACGAAACTTACACGGTCACCCGGTCTGACCCCGGCTCTCCTCATCGCTGCTTCCACTGCCACGAGTGATGCCGCGGATATCCCGGCGATAAGCGCAATGTTGCTTTCCATATCGAAGGGATCCTCGGAGGTCCCCACGCTCCAGGATTGTGTCCCCGCCAGATACACGTCGGTCTCGTCTGCGCCTGACTCGCTCGAGAAGGTTTCAATGCGAATAGGGGTATCCCCCTCCGGGATGCGGGACACCCGCTCCGCCAGGCTCACAGCACGTTCCACAGGCGCGGTTTCATCCTGAACAATCTCACGCACGGCGATGCTGTGTTCGCCACCTTCTCCCAGAGCGGCCTGGCCCGCTTCTGCCATATCCCAACTGCTGAAGGGTCTGGCGGGGTCGCTTCCCCGAATTGTCACCGCGATGAGTGCAATCAAGCGATCTCTGGGAACCTCCCAGGCCTGCACCCGGGCGCGTTCTTGTTCTGCTGTGTTGTGTGCGTACTGCTTCACCTCATTGCACAGCCGGCGTGCGTCTTCCACCAAGGCATCAAGTGTGGCAACCAGAGGCGCCAAAGAAGCAGTTGGGGCGCTGCTGAGTGCCCGGGTAAAGGGATCCCGCTCAGACACTGTGATGTGTGCCACGCTCTCACGGATCTGGCGCAGGTTTAGTGCATACCCGTCCAAGTGGGACGCCAAAGAAAGAACGAAATCTTCGGATACCCAAAGGGTGCCAGGGGTGATGACCCATAGCTCGTCACTCACAGCAACTCGGTCAATAGCGAACGCGAGCCCTCGGTCTCTGCCCACAGCTCAAGTCTCCGCGCGACAGCTCTTGCGTTTTCTTCCATCGCCCACAGTTGTGCCTCACAGCGATCTTTGGCGGGAGACCGCCACTGGGCACCAAGGCTCTGGGTGCCCATCTCCGCCGCGAGCGCACGCAACCGAGCAGCGCATTCCCGTGCGTGAGCGCCAGAGCTTGTTTCCAAGAGTCCCCCTACCCGGCGCATCTTCTCGCTATATGGCGGCCCAAGGGGAAGAGAAATACACTGTCGGGGCAATGGCGAAAGGGCCAGGCTAGGTGGACAGCAAAGAATAGGGAAGAATGGACGATGGGTAATGTTTCAGAACGGAAGGTGACCATGTCAGGTTTGGGCCGCCAACCCTTGAGCCCTCTCGATGGCCGCTATCGCGAAGCCACCCAAGACCTCACCGAATACTTTTCCGAAGGCGCTCTCAACCGCAAGCGGGTGCACGTTGAAATCGAATGGCTTATCGCCCTGTGCGCAGAGGGTGTTGCCGGCTCACGTCCGCTGCCCGCAGACACCGTGTCTGCGCTCCGCGCGGTCGTCACTACTTTCGGAACTGCTGAGCTAGAAAAAATTGCGGCCTTCGAAGCCACAACAAAACACGATGTCAAGGCCGTCGAGTACTTTGTTCGCGACGTCTTAGTTGAGCACACACTCGAGGAACTCATTGAATTGGTGCACTTTGGGTGCACGAGTGAGGACATCAACAATGTCTCTTACGCCCTCCTCACGAGAGACGCGATGTCCCGGGTGTGGTCCCCCGCTCTTGCTCAGGTAACGGGGCGTCTAACCGAGCTTGCCAAGCAATGGCGTGGTGAGCCCATGTTGGCTCGCACCCACGGCCAGCCCGCAACACCCACGACGTTTGGAAAAGAGCTCGCTGTCTTTGTTCACCGCCTTCGTCGGGTGTCGAGACGTGTCGACGCGATTACCCTCCCCGCAAAATTCAGCGGTGCCACGGGAACCTTCTCCGCCCACGCTGTCGCGGAGCCCACCCTCGACTGGCCCTCAATAAGTAGAAGTTTTATCGAGGGCTTGGGACTCGAGTGGAACCCGCTGACAACCCAGATCGAGTCTCACGACGGAATTTCTGAGCTCTTCCAAGCGGTGTCCCACGTGAATCGTGTGCTGCACAACCTCTGCACTGACATCTGGACCTACATTTCTCTTGGGTATCTCACTCAGATTCCCGAACCTGGCGCAACCGGCTCCTCAACCATGCCTCACAAAATCAATCCCATACGCTTCGAAAACGCCGAGGCGAATCTTGAAATCTCGAGTGCCCTGCTCGATTCCCTTGCTGCCACCCTGGTGACCTCTCGGTTGCAACGCGACCTCACAGACTCCACGTCCCAACGCAACATCGGTGTCGCTTTGGGCCATTCGCTGCTTGCGCTGAGCAACCTCTCAAGGGGCCTTCACGAGATTGCGTTAAACCACGACGGTCTCGCCGCTGATCTGGACGCGAACAACGAAGTTCTTGCTGAGGCGATCCAAACTGTGATTCGCGCAGAAATTGCCCGGGGCAACTCGTCAATAGCAGACCCGTATGCCGTGGTGAAAGACCTCACCAGGGGTCGGCGGGTGGATCAAGCCGCCCTAGCTTCGTTTATTGCCGGGCTGGATGTTTCGGTAGAAGCCAAAGCTAGGCTGTCGGCCCTCACTCCCGCGAGATATATTGGGCTTGCGTCCGAGCTCGTGGACTTTCTTGACTAAGACTTAGTCGTTACCTGTTTCCGGTTTATCCCATTCCCCTTCGGGCTTTTTATTGGGGCTCATAGCTAAGACCATCATGGCAAGCCCCAAAATCACCACGACAAATACGCTCCCCGCAATCACGCTGGCAACAACAAAGTCTCTGGTCACCATTAGGAAGATAGCGCCCGCAAAGAGTGCGACTACCCCGGAGAGACCCACGTACTCCATAGGGCGCATGGAACTAAATGATGGGGCCTTGCTCATAGTGTGAGTCCTTCCCTCATCGCTTTATCCACACTCTTGTGGCTGATGCCCGCAATGCCGAGGTAGACACCCAGCACGATAGCCCAGGCTCCTAGGAATCCCACGACTGCCACGCTGTCCCCGCTCTGGGTGAAAACCACCAAGGCCAATCCGACGGTCAAGAAACCCTGGGTAATCCAGTCTCGACGAAGAATGTCCTTCTTTGGTCGTCGCGTTCCCGCAAAAGTCTCCGCACCACCGATCAGCGCCGCCCACACCACAACAGCCCATAAAAGCAAGGCGATACTCCCCGCAGACATCACCACGGCGATAAGCCCTACAACCCCGGACACTGCTGCCTGGAAAAGATGCAGCCCGCGGCCGGGGTGGCTTCGCTCCAGAGTCAACGAAAGCCAGGCTAGGGCCGCGGCGCTCACCAGCGCAGTTATGCCAAGTGCTACCAGGCCGAACTCAGCGGTATGTCTGGGGGTGAACGTAATAAACAGCCCTGGAACCAGAATTATTATGGCCCGGGTGAGGGAAACAACCCAGTAGGGGGTTGCCGTCTTTGATTCGGTCATTTCCACGCCATCAGCCTAATGAGAGTTCACTCCGAAAGTGCCGGGTCACACACGGGGCAAATCGGCAAACCGAGAGTAATGGCCCTGGAACCCCACCACAATGGTGTCCGTGGGACCATTACGGTGCTTGGCCACAATTAAATCTGCCTCGCCGGCTCGCGGATTATCCTTCTCGTAAGCACTTTCCCTGTGCAAGAGAATCACCATATCGGCGTCTTGCTCGAGCGAACCAGACTCACGAAGATCGCTCAATTGGGGTTTCCGGTCCGAGCGCTGCTCGGGTCCACGGTTGAGCTGCGACAGCGCGACGACGGGAACTTGAAGTTCCTTCGCAAGCAACTTCAGAGCTCGGGAGAACTCGCTGACCTCTTGCTGGCGGGACTCAACTCGCTTGCCCGAGGTCATCAGCTGAAGGTAATCGATCACAATCATTTTCAAGCCGACCCGCTGCTTGAGCCGACGTGCTTTGGCTCGAATCTCGACCAATGTCATGTTCGGGCTGTCGTCTATATACAGCGGGGCAGATTCAATGCGTCCGCGGGTGGCAGCAATTGTCTTCCAGTCATTAGCCTCAATCATGCCCTTTCGCATCTTCTGCAAAGGAATAGAGGTCTCAGCTGAAAGTAACCGCATCGCAATCTCAGATTTTCCCATTTCCAAGGAAAACAGAATCGTGGGCTCCTTGTGTTTAATGGCTGCGCATCGCGCCAAGTCCAGGGCGAGCGTCGACTTACCGAGGGCTGGGCGGGCGGCAATCAAAATCAGCTGGCCTTTGTGCAGGCCATTGGTCAGAGAATCGAGTTCCGCAAAGCCGGTGGAGACGCCAACCATCTGGCCATCGCGCCCTCTCGCCGCCTCGATTTCATCGACAGCGGCTGTCACGGCATCCGTCAGAGGAACGTAATCTTCGGCCTCCACCCCTCCAGCAACCTGATAAATCTCCGTCTGGGCCTCGTTCACCAAATCGGATACCTCGCCCTCACTGGCATACCCGAGGTTCGCGATGCGGGTTCCCGCATCCACCAGCCGGCGAAGAACAGCTTTGTCGGAGACGATGGTTGCGTAGTGACCCGCACTCGCTGCGGTGGGGACCAAACCGACCACCGTGTGCAGGTAGTCGACACCTCCGGCTCGAGAGAGAAGGCCTGTCTTCGTGAGTTCGTCAGTAACGGCGATGACATCTGTGGGCTCGCCGTGGGAATAGAGGTTTAAGACGGCATCAAAGATGATTTCGTGCTTGGGCAGGTAGAAATCCCGGCCTCTCAGAACCTCGATAACATCGGCCACCGCATCTTTGCTTAAAAGCATTCCACCGAGAGTTCCTTGCTCGGCGAGAACGTCATGGGGCGGTGTTCGTTCGCCACCGTAAGACCGGTTTGCGGACGATTCTGGAACTAATCCCAGCTGTGCAATTGCCATTCCTCGCCCTTCCTCTACGCGCAACAAACATCACTTTCTATCCACCTCGTTACAAGGTTTATCACCATCGACTGACACCCGTTACGAAGCTTTATGTCCCAGATATATGGGACCTCCTGCAAGCTTTCCCCAACCCTAGAGAGTCGCTCTTGAGACAACAATTCGCCCTGTGGACAATCCTGTGCAAAAATCCCAAGACACGCCGGGCCTTATGTGGATAAAGTGGGGACAAACGGGTGTCTTTTCGCGAATTTCGCCCTAATAAACCCCAATTTACCGCAGTTAAGCGCTCACATTGCTGGCAGAAATTTTCTGTATAAAGTAGCGGTCTAGAGTTTTGCCAGAAAGCTGCAGGTGTGGAAAACGCGCCGACAAAAACTTAGGGGCCCACCGCATTGGCGAGCCCCTAAAGTGTCCAAACGTAACTTACTTCCCGACTACGACGCTCAGCTGTGCCGTGGCCGTAACACCTTCGTGAATGGTGATGAGGGCGTGCCAGTCACCGACAGCCTTGATGGCCTTGGGGATTTCGATAGCGCGCTTGTCGACGCCGTGGATTCCTGCAGCTTCAATCGCCGCAGCAATATCACTACGCGTCACAGAACCAAAAAGACGACCGCTTGTTCCCGCCTTTACCGCGATGGTAATGGAGGCTTTTTCAAGCGCGTTTTTCAATGCCAGGGCATCCTCTGTGCTAGCTAGAACTTTCGCCTGGCGTGCGGTCTTGATCTGATCAACTTGCTTTTGCCCGCCGTTGCTCCACGTAATAGCAAAGCCCTGGGGGATAAGAAAATTACGTGCGTAGCCGTTTTTGACCTCCACCACATCGCCTGCGGTACCGAGACCCTGGACTTCATTGGTCAAGATTAATTTTGCCATGATGTCCCCTAGCGCCCAGCACCGGCGTATGGCAACAAAGCCATCTCGCGTGCGTTCTTGATCGCCTTGGAAAGAAGGCGCTGCTCTTGAACCGAAACGCCGGTAATGCGCCGAGCGCGGATCTTCCCGCGCTCGGAGATGAAGCGACGAAGGGTCGCAACATCCTTATAGTCAATAACTCCCACGGTGATGGGCTTGACGGGAGCCTGAGGCTTGCCACCTTTACCAACACGGGGCTTGCGGCGGTCGCCGCTGGATTTTCCTGCCATGGTTTGTTCTTTCTTGTTATGGACGCCAAAGCGCCTCGAAGGTCAGTCTTAGAAGGGTGCGTCCTCGATAGGGGCCGCGTCCGAGGTTGCGGCTTTAGCCCAAGGATCTTGCGTTGCTCCACCGGCATCTGGTGCACTCCAGGCGCCATCGACAGAAGCCTGTGGTTTAGCGCCAGCGGACTGGCGCTGAACCTGAGCGGTCGCGTAGCGGAGGCTGGGTCCCATTTCGTCCACCTCAAGCTCAATAGAGGTTCGCTTTTCTCCCTCTTTGGTCTCGTAGGAACTCTGACGCAGACGCCCTGAGGCCACTACCCGTGTTCCCTTGGTCAAAGATGAAGCCACGTGCTCCGCAAATTCTCGCCAGACGCTCGCACGCATGAAGAGGGTCTCGCCGTCTTTCCACTCGCCAGACTGGCGGTCAAAAGAGCGGGGAGTGGACGCAATCGTGAGATTCGCTACCGCGACGCCATTTTGGGTGTACCTAAGTTCGGGGTCAGCGGTCAAATTACCCACCACGGTGATGATGGTATCGCCAGCCATGGTCTACTCCGGCTTGCGGCGCTTCTGGCCGCCTGAGAGAGAGACTTTTTGGGCCATAGGTGACTCTTCCGGAGCCCCGAGGCGAACAACGGCCTCGTCCTGACGCATCACCTTGGTGCGCATCACTGCCTCACTCAAGCGCAACTGGCGATCCAACTCTGCCGTTGCCTCGGGTAGGGAGGTGAAGTGAGCGACGGCGTAGATGCCTTCGCTCTTCTTGTTAATTTCATATGACAACCGACGCTTGCCCCAGATGTCGAGGTTCTCCACGGTGCCACCGGACTGCCGGATGACCTCGAGAAACCCTTCGAGACTGGGAGCGACAGTGCGCTCATCTATGTCTGGGTCAAGAATGACCATTAGTTCGTAATCGTGCACGGTTACCCCACCTCCTTCGGACTAACGGTTACAGGATTTCTGCAACAGGAGGGATAGTGCTGTGTCTGCAAGCAGACAACCGGCATAGTCTAAGCGGAAACGAGCCTGCGGGGCAAGAACGCTATCGCTCGCTCCACCATGCAAGGAGACGCTTAGTCGCCTCCTGAGTTCCAAGCTCACCTTCATCGAGACGAAGCTCAAGCAAAAATCGATAGGCCTGGCCTACGTCGCGACCAGGGGCAATGCCCAAAATTGCCATAATCTCCTCCCCATCGAGGTCTGGGCGCATCTGATCAAGCTCTTCCTGCTGGGACAACTGCTCGATGCGTGCTTCTAAATCGTCATAGGCGAAAGACAATCGATCTGCTTTGCGCTTGTTCCGGGTGGTGACATCCGCGCGAACCAAAATGTGGAGTCTGGCCAACTCCACTCCCGCGTCTCGGACATAGCGGCGAACCGCGGAATCGGACCATGCCTGGTCGGCATAACCGAAGAACCGCAAATGAAGCTCAACCAGCTTCGCCACAGAACTAATCGTGTCGTTGTCAAAACGCAAAGCTTTCAGACGCCGCTTGGCAAGTTTTGCCCCGACCACATCGTGGTGGTAAAAAGTGACCCCACCCCCTTCAAAGCGCCTCGTGGCGGGTTTGCCAATGTCGTGCAGCAGGCTCGCGATCCTCAGCGCCATGTCAGGTTCGCGCCCGGGATAGCGGCGCTGTTCTTCATCAATGGCCTGTTCCAGCACCGTCAGCGTGTGTTGGTATACATCTTTGTGATGCGCGTGCTCGTCGGCTTCTAAGCGCAGCGCCGGGAGCTCGGGCAAAACTCGCTCCGCGAGCCCCGTGTCCACGAGGATTTCCAGGCCGGCTCGAGGAGCAGGAGAGGCGAGGATGCGCACAAGTTCCTCGCGGACACGTTCGGCAGAAATGTCCGTAATCCGATCCGCCATTTTTGACATGGCTGACATCGTGCGCTCGTCCACAACGGCTCCGATCTGGCTCGCAAACCTCGCAGCGCGCATCATCCTCAAAGGGTCGTCCCCAAAGGACACCTCAGGGGCGATGGGCGTCTTGAGGGTGAGGGATAAAAGATCATCAAGCCCGTTGCAGGGGTCGACCAATTGGAGACCCGGAAGCGTCAGTGCCATTGCGTTCATGGTGAAGTCTCGCCGAAGTAGGTCAGCCTCAAGAGAGGTTCCAAAAGCCACCTCAGGTTTACGACTTGCTCCGTCGTAGACGTCCGAACGATAGGTCGTAATTTCAAAAGTATCGTTCCCGATTTGGCACGCTATCGTTCCAAACGCGCGGCCCACATCCCACACCGCCTGAGCGAGGGGGGAAACAAGTTTCTCGATTTGCTCCGGGGTGGCAGAGGTAGTGAAGTCGAGGTCATGGACTTCCCGGCCCAAAAAAGCGTCCCTCACAGGCCCGCCGACCAGGGCCAACTCAAAGCCTGCGGCGTCAAAGGCTCCGGCGAGGCTTCTAATGGGCTCCGTAGCGACCAGCTGGCGCAGTTTTTCTACGGCTTCGACAACGCTCGACATGGTGTTCAGAGTCTAGACTCGAAAGCATGCCAGCTCTGGGGACGGTGACACTCAGGCGTGGATAAATCCCCTTTTTCTGCCAAGCCTGGGCGGTGGGCGCGCTCGTGTGCTGCTCTGGCGTTGACTCTGAGCTTTATGAGCGTGGGAGCCTCGAGCGCCACAGCCGCCAGCGACCGCGCCGCCGCCCGAATCGACATCGTCGTCCAAGGCGGTGTGATTGTGGACCCTTTGCAGGGCGCGCAGGTAAGCGTCATTCTGCGCTCCGATGAGAGAGGAACCCTAGGTGAGGGCGTCTTGGCTCTGTCCCTTACTGACTCTCCCTTTGGCAGCGAAGAGCAAGTGCGTCGTTTCATCTCGGGCGTCAGCGATCCGGTCCTCAGCGAAATCGCGTCACTCGGCACTCCCGAGGTGCCCCAGCTTGAATCTCGAGAAATCGGAGTCGCGCTGAGCTCTGATGATCTGCCAGACCTCGGTCTGGCTCCTCCCGGCCCCGACCAAACTGAAGAGATGGCCGTATCTGCGCCCACTTCTCTTGCCGGGGTCTACGGACTGGAGGCGACCTACTCCCACCCCGAAAACTCAGTCCCCGGCCTGCGACAACTGACGAGTCGCCAGCTCATCGTAGTCAAGCCGGCAGGAGAGATGATCGGAACCTCGCCTATCGCCCCCATCGTCACTCTCACCACCACCGCCACCGGAGGAATCGCTCTCCGACCAGAGGAACTGCAAGCACTCACCATTTCTGGTGGCCCGCTGGATGTGGTCACCGATGCCGTAGAGAGACATGCGGCCACCCTCGCCATCGACAGCCGCATCACCAGCTCTATTGCAGCGCTGGGTAATCAAGCCCCCATCGAATCCGTGCGGTGGGCGCAGGGTTTAGGCGCACTAGGTCTTGCGCAGTTCAGCTTGCCGTGGGCGGATGCTGATCCTTTGGCGTCCTTAGACATCGACACCCTGGTCTATGCCAGGCTCGGCGAGTACCCGTGGGTCCATGGCGCCGCGATTAGCGATGAACAGCTGGCCACTCTTGCGACGCGCTCTGCCTCGGCGGTTCTCCTCTCCAGTGACAGTTTGCCCTCAGACCGTGCGGTGGTCGCAGTCGGCAACGCCCGGATCATTCGCGTGGATGAGCAGCTCTCCGGGCTTGCGCGAGATGCCCTGCAGGCCCCGACGTTGATTGAGGCACAGGCGGACCTGCAGCGCGCAGCCGGAATCATCGCTTTTCGAGCAATTGTGGAAAACCCCGACATCCTCGTATTCAGTACCGGGCGACTACCGGCCACCGCGATTGCACCGCGAATTGACGCTGTGTTGGAGGGCTTTAGCTCTCTCTCCATGGCGGAGGTCGTGGCCGTTCCCCTCACGGAGCCCGCCACAGAGGTGCTCCCAGGGGTGGTCACCGTTCCCTCTAGTCGCGAGCGCAGTACCTTCGTCGCCGATATCAAAAAGTTGTGGGAAAGCGATGTTACTTTCGCCACGATTGCTGCCGACGCAGAGGGGGCGGTCTTTGGGCGATGGACGAGGTACCAGGCTTTGCTCTCGTCTACGTGGAGCGAAGACCCGAATGGTCTCGCTACCGAGTGGGAACGCGCGCAGGAAAATTCCCTAGAGTTCCGTCATTCTGTGCGCGTCGAGCAGGGCAGTGACATTACGGTGCTTGCAGATCAGACCTCGCTACCCGTCACCGTGCAAAACGACCTCCCCTCGGACATCTTCGTCACACTTTCTGTTCGCCCCACTACCGCCATCCTCGCCATTGAAACTCCCACCATTGACTTACTCATCCCCGCCAACAGCTCGGTGCGGGCTCTCATCCCCGTGCAGTCGTTGGCCAATGGCACCACTCCGGTGGAATTCACCCTTCTGTCCCAAGCCGGTGACACGGTCGGGGACGTCGTCACCATCCCGATTACTATTCGCGCAGGATGGGAGGGAGTAATTTCTCTCGTGTTGGCAGCCTTGGTCGGAGGAACCTTCGCTTTCGGGATGATTCGTGCCATTCAGCGCCGCCGCAAAGAACCGGAGGCGACACCGTGATGGCCGCCCCGGAGAGTTCAGGTGTGGGTCGCGCCAGCATGATTCTCGCCTCTGGCACAGTCGTCTCTCGGGTGCTTGGCTTTCTCAGTGCCATCATCCTGGCGAGGACTTTGGGCATTGTGGGCGCAGGCGCAGACACGTTTGCTCTGGCCAACCAAATTCCCAACAACATCTATGCCCTCGTTGCTGGGGGCGTTCTGAGCGCCATTCTTGTGCCACACATTGTGAAGGCCGGCCTGGATCAAGATGGCGGGCAGAGCTTCATCAACAAAATCGTGACGCTGGGTTTCGTCGTTTTTCTTGGTCTCGCCATTATTGCCACCCTGTTGGCTCCCGCTTTGATTGCCCTCTATGCCCAGCAAGGCAGCGACGGGGGTCGAGGTCTCTCGCCGGAAGAAATGGCACTTGCGACAGCGTTCGCGTATTGGTGCCTGCCTCAGATTCTTTTCTACGCGCTGTACAGCTTGCTCAGCGAAGTCCTCAACGCCAGGAAAGTGTTTGGTCCTTTTACGTGGGCGCCAGCTCTCAACAACGTGGTGGCAATCACGGGCCTTGTGGCTTTCGGCATCGTGTTCCCTGTGGCGGATCCCTCTCAGGCGCTGTCTTGGACTCCAGGAATGGTATCGCTGCTGGCCGGCTCGGCGACTGTGGGTGTGGCTTCTCAGGCTTTCATTCTTTTTATCTTTTGGCGCAGAGCTGGTCTGGAGTATCGACCGGACTTCCGATGGCGTGGAGTAGGTCTTGCTCACACGGGCAGAGCGGCGTCCTGGATGTTCGCGATGATTGTTGTGTCTCAGGTGGCCGGAGTTGTTCAGGCCAATGTGGCGTCACTGGCGGCAGGGTCTGACGCTCCTAGCCTCGCGATTTTGCGTTTCTCCTGGTTGGTGTTCATGCTTCCCCACTCCGTCGTGGCTGTTTCTTTGGCCACCGCATATTTCACTCGCATGTCTCTCCACGCTCGGGACCGAAATGTGGAGGCGCTGGGCCACGACATCCGCGAGTCCCTCTCCCGTATTGGAGTATTTATGGTCTTGGCCTGCGCGGGGGTCATTACCGTAGCTTTGCCCTTTGCCAGGCAATTTGGTGCGAACCAGGAGTCACTGACAGACATGGCTCTGGTGATCTCCCTTTACGCCGTGGGTGTCGTCCCATTTAGCGTTTTGTTTGTTATCCAACGGGTCTTTTATGCCCTCGAGGACACCCGCACGCCATTTTTCCTACAGCTTTCTCAGTCGAGCATTTTTGTGGGGCTGGCTCTTGTCGTGGCGACTTTCCCCACGGGCCAGATTGCTTTTGGGCTGGCGCTTTCCACCACCATCGCCGGTGGGATTCAAACCGTGCTCTCCCTGATGGTGCTATCCAGAAAATTGGGTGGTTTCACCTTTGGCCCCGTTCTCGCATCATATGCGCGGTTTGGGCTGGCGGCCTTGCCAGCCTCTGTGGCTGGCGTGAGTATTTTAATTGCCTTCGGGGGTGCTGAACCTGGCGCTGTGGCCACGGCTACGGCGCTGTCTGCGATGGGTGTGGGGGCGCTTATTACGGTGTCCATGGTTGTCGTCTACTTTCTGATGCTGGTGCTGCTGCGCGACAGAGAGGTCAGGGATCTTCTCGCAGCTATTCAACGAAGGCGCGCGCCACAGTGAACGCTTAGAAAATCTAACTAGACTTATTTCTCAGAAACGGGAAGTAGGAAACTGTGCGCGAGCTAGTCATTATTGGGTCCGGTCCGGCCGGCTATACCGCGGCAATCTATGCAGCTAGAGCAAGTTTGAACCCTCTGGTTATCGCGTCATCAGTCGAATTCGGTGGCGATCTGATGAACACCACCGATGTGGACAATTTTCCCGGATTCCCCGAAGGAGTTATGGGTCCAGAACTCATGATGTCGATGCAGAAGCAGGCAGAACGGTTTGGGGCTGAGATTGTCTACGATGACGTCCTCACCGTGGAACTGAGCGGGTCGATAAAGAAAATCACCCTCGGAAACAAAGATGTTGTGGAAGCCAAAACAGTCATCGTGGCCATGGGATCGGCCTATCGGAAGCTTGGTATTCCTGATGAAGACCGGTTAAGCGGATACGGGGTGTCGTGGTGCGCTACCTGTGACGGTGCTTTTTTTCGTCAGAAGACTGTCGCTGTGGCTGGGGGCGGGGATTCCGCCATGGAAGAAGCGACCTTCCTGACCCGCTTTGCGGACAAGGTGTACATCGTTCACCGCTCCGACAAGTTGCGCGCCTCCGCAGCCATGCTAGAACGCGCCCACGCTGATCCCAAGATTGAGTTCATCTTGAACGCCACCGTGGAACACATCTACGGTGATGACCTGGTGAGCGGTATCGGAATTGTTGATACCGTCTCCGGGGCGGAAACAACTCTCGACGTCGCAGGGTTGTTCATCGCCATCGGCTCTGATCCCAGGACACACATTGTCCATGGCCAACTGGACCTCACCGCGCAGGGCACGATTGTCGTGGAGAGTCCTACTTCTGTGACAAACATCCCCGGTGTCTTTGCTGCCGGTGACGTGATTGACTCGTCCTATCGTCAAGCGGTCACCGCGGCAGGCTCTGGCTGTATCGCGGCCCTGGATGCCCAGCACTACCTCGAAGCGTTAGCACCTTAATCTCACCCCACCTAAGGAGAAAATCATGAGTGAAGCCCGATCCGTAACCGACGCCACCTTTGCCGCCGAAGTCCTCGCAAGTGACAAGCCGGTGATGGTGGATTTTTGGGCTGAATGGTGCGGTCCTTGTCGCGCGGTGTCACCAATCCTGGATCAAATCGCCAGCGAATACTCGGACAAGATTGATATCGTGAAGTTGAACGTGGATGAGAACTCCGAGATTCCTATGAAGTATCAAATTACCTCCATTCCCACGATGAAGGTCTTCCAAGGCGGCGAGGTCGTCAAAACGGTCATCGGAGCGAAGCCGAAGCCTGCTTTGGAAGCAGAGTTGGCTGAGTTCCTGAAATAAATCCTGGGGTTATCAGCTCCTCAGGCGTAACCTTGGGTCTTTAGGCCTTCCAACACCAAGGGGTACCATGATGTCTCCCGGCTCAGGGATTTCGCTCGACCCGTGGTTTGATACCTATGCCGATCGGGCATCAGGTCTCACTGCGAGCGAAGTGCGAGCGCTCTTCGCTGTGGCCAATCGGCCGGAAGTAGTTTCTCTCGCCGGGGGAATGCCCTTTGTCGCTGCCCTGCCTTTTGACAAGGTCAGCCGCACCGTCGAGCGCGTCCTGAAGCGTTCCGGGGCCAGCGCGCTGCAATACGGCTCAGGACAAGGCTTGCCCGCCCTTCGTGAGCAAATTGTGAACATCATGGCGTTGGAGGGAATCCGCGCCGGTGCGGATGACATCGTCGTAACGACGGGCTCGCAGCAGGGTCTTGACTTGGTGAGCAAGCTGTTTATCAACCCCGGGGACGGCGTCTTGGCTGAGTCCCCGAGCTACGTGGGGGCCATAGGGTTGTTTCGCTCTTATCAGGCCCACGTGGAGCACGTGGAGATGGATCAAGAGGGCATGATTCCCGCAGCCCTGGAAGAACGCATTGGCCATCTTCGTCACGCGGGAATCCCCATAAAGTTTCTCTACCTCATCCCCAACTTCCAGAACCCTGCTGGGGTGACGCTCTCCGCAGCCAGGCGACTCGAAATCCTCGATATCGCCAAGGCCGAGGGTATTCTTGTGCTAGAGGACAACCCCTATGGTCTGCTCTGGTTTGATCAGCCTCCCCCTCAAGCCATCCGCTCCGCTGATGACGCAGGCGTGATTTATCTCGGCTCTTTCTCCAAGACTTTTGCGCCAGGGTTGCGTGTGGGATGGGTGGTGGCCCCGCATGGTATTAGAGAAAAACTCGTATTGGCGTCCGAAGCAGCCATTTTATCTCCCAGTTCCTTCTCCCAGATGATTCTGACCGACTACTTCGAAAGTAACGACTGGAGAGGCCAGATTGATGTCTTCCGCGACCTTTATCGCGAGAGACGGGACGCCATGGCGAGCGCCCTCGCTACCTATTTGCCCACCATCGCCCACACGAACCCCACGGGTGGTTTTTATATGTGGCTCACGTTGCCCGAAGGGCTTGACTCCAAAGAGATGTTGCCCAGGGCCATCAAAGAACTGGTTGCTTACACGCCGGGGACCGCTTTTTATGCCAACGGGGGCGGGAGAGCCAACCTGCGTTTGGCCTTCTGCTACCCCACCGCAGAATTTATCGAAGAGGGCATCAAAAGGCTGGCACGTGTGATTACCGAGGAGGTCGAGCTCATCGACACTTTTGGGCCCACCTCGTCTGAGACGCCGCTGGCGAACACCTTGGATGCGCCACCGCCTGAGGTTCACTGACATGGCCGCGGAACGCAAAGTTCTCGTCCTATCCGGGGGAATTTCCCACGAGAGGGACATCTCGTTGAAATCTGGCCGCAAGGTCGCTGAGGGCCTTCGCGCCCACGGCCTTAATGTCACGTTGAGGGACCCCGACGCCAGCCTGATCGATTTCATCAGCGCTTATGCCCCCGATGTAGCGTGGCCCGTCCTCCATGGCGCCTCAGGGGAAGACGGAGCCCTTCGAGGACTGCTGGACATGCTCGGAATTGCCTACGTCGGCTCCGATGGCGAAGCCACCAGAATCGCCTGGAACAAACCCGTTGCTAAGACTCTCGTGGAGCGTGCGGGTGTCGCAACTCCTGCGTCCATCACGCTCTCCCGCGACGCCTTTCGCGAACTCGGTGCCGAAAGCGTCTTGGACACGGTGGCTGAGCACCTCGGGATGCCCTTAGTCGTCAAGCCTGCTTTCGGAGGTTCTGCGCAAGGCGTGAGCTGGGTCGACTCCACCGAAGATCTCCGGAAGGCCATGGTTCATGCTTTCACTTATGCCGATAGTGCATTGGTAGAAAGTCGCGTCATCGGGAGGGAAGTCTGCGTCACAATCATCGACACCGGAGACGGGCCCGTAGCAATCGCTCCGGTGGAAATTGAGCCCCTCTCGGGGCGTTACGATTTCGAGGCCCGCTACACCGCTGGAGCGACGAGATTTTTTGCCCCAGCCAGGCTCGATGAAGCGACCACGCAGACGCTTCACCACCACGCGACCTTGGCCTTTGAAGCTCTTGGTCTGCGTCACCTTGCGCGCGTGGACTTCATGGTCGACACCCAAGGACGCCCCTGGTTTCTCGAAGCGAGCACGATGCCGGGTCTTACAGAAACCTCCAGCACAGTCCTCGCGTTGGATTCCGCCGGTTATGACGTCGGGAGTGTCTATGCGGCGCTGGTTAACTCCGCCCGTCGCTAGATTCCCCAAAGCCTCGTTCACCAAGCTCGGCTAAAATCCGATTCAAGTCTGCAACCGTGGCGAAGTCGATGGCCACGGTTCCTTTGGTCTTAGACAAATTAATAGTCACTCGGGTGTTGAGGCGGTCTCCCAAGCGCTCGGCAATCTCGCGCAGGTACTCACTGCGATTACCGCCTCTGACTTTTGTGGCTCCTGTTGCGCCTTTGACCGCCCCAGCAGCTTCCTCTGCTTGGCGCACGGTGAGAGCCTGGGCCACAATCTTCTTGGCCAATGCTGCCTGAGCCGTGGGATCGCTCACAGAGAGCAGCGCCCGAGCGTGCCCCGCACTGAGCACTCCGACGGCGACCTTGGACTGGAGGGCCTCTGGGAGCCGCAGAAGGCGCAACGTATTAGTCACTTGGGGCCTCGAGCGACCCAACCTCGTAGCCAGTTCCTCCTGGGTTATGCCAAAGTCGAAAAGAAGCTGCTGATAAGCAGACGCCTCTTCCATGGGGTTCAAATTAGCCCGATGGAGGTTCTCTAACAGAGCGTCGCGTAACATCGCATCGTCGGCGGTATCGCGCACAACGGCGGGGATTGTTGCTAGCCCTGCCGCGATGGAGGCGCGCAGCCGCCTCTCGCCCATAATCAACTCGAAAGAAACCCCGCCAACCGGGGGGGTCAGTGGCCGAACCACAATGGGCTGCAATACACCGAACTCGCCGACCGAGTGAATGAGCTCCTGTAGCTCATCCTCGCGAAACTCGCGCCGAGGCTGCTGAGGGTTGGGTCGGATAGCAGCGGGAGCAATCTGCGCAAGTGTTGCGCCGGGGACAGCCACGAGAGGACTGTCCTCCGATGTCGAAGCCGGGAAAAAGACATCTGCAGGCCGATCTCCAGTAACAGGGGCACTAGGAATGAGGGCACCGATACCTCGACCCAGCCCGGTTCTCTTCTGAGCCATTAGTGCTGCACTCCTTTATGGGCTATTTCTAGCGCCGCCTCTTGGTACGCGACGGCTCCCGGTGAACCCCCGTCATAGGAAATCACCGTCTGGCCATAGCTGGGGGCTTCGGAAACACGGACTGATCTGGGAATGATGGTTTTGAGGGTCTGGTCGGGGAAGTGTTCCCGGACGTCCGCCACTACCTGGTGCGCCAGGTTCGTTCTCCCGTCAAACATGGTCAACACAATGGTGGAAAGCGCCAAGTGTGGGTTGAGGTGGCCGGTCACAAGTTCAACGTTGCGCACCAACTGGCTAACACCTTCGAGCGCGTAGTACTCGCACTGAATGGGGATCATGACTTCCGAAGCCGCCACCAAAGCGTTTACGGTCAGCAGGCCAAGGGAGGGAGGGCAGTCAATGATCACGTAATTCACCTCCGAGCCGGCCGGTGAGGCCAGGTAGCGATCAAGCGCCCGTTTGAGCCGATACTCCCTTGCCTCCATGGTCACCAGCTCGATTTCTGACCCCGCGAGGTCAAGCGTTGAGGGGGAGCACAACAGGCGAGGGTTCTCCGGGCTGCTCAACACCGTGTCTGCCAATTCGGTGGCTCCCACGACAACGTCGTAAATGCTGTCGATGTCGGCATGATGATCAATCCCCAAAGCGGTGGAAGCATTGCCTTGAGGGTCAAGGTCAATAACGAGGACGGTTGCGCCGAAGTCCGCCAAAGCGGCACCGATATTCACTGCCGTGGTGGTCTTTCCGACGCCACCTTTTTGGTTCGCCACCGCCATAACACGGGGAGAGTGGGGCAGAGGCGCGTGGGCTCCTTTGAGCGCGCTGCGCCGACGGGAAAGGTCCGCTAACTCGGTAGCAAGCGGCGTTGAAGCGTCAAATTTCTGTTGGATCACCGGAGATACTCCTTCAATGTTTCACGTGAAACAATCGACACGCTATGCCACTGTAGCCCGAAAAATACGGGTCTCCTCTGTGCCGTACTCCGGACCAGTGATTTCCACTCGAGGATTGATCAAGCGAGCCTGAACCATCTCGCTCGAAGCGGCCCGAATCTCATCATCGACCTTCTGGCCTTTCATTAACACCAGCTCGCCACCACCTCTAACCAGAGGCACACACAAAGGAATAAGGGTTTTGAGCGCGCTGACAGCACGCGCTGTAACACTGTCCACACTGACCTGATCCCCGAGACCTTCTGCCCGTGCATTAAGCACGCGCACGTTCACCAACCCCAACCGCGTCGCTTCCTCCTCCAGCCACGTGGCGCGGCGTCCTAGCGGCTCGATAAGGGTGCAGTGCACATCAGGACGCATTACCGCGACCACAAGCCCGGGAAAACCTGCTCCAGACCCCACGTCTGCCAGGCTTCCTGGGGAGACTTTTCGGGCCAAGAGGGCCGAGTTTAGAATATGTCTGGTCCACAAACGGCCCAGTTCTCGAGGCCCCACCAGCCCTAGCTCTTCCCCCCACGTCCCCACGTGCCCAGCAAATTCGCGAAGGGTCGGCAGCGCCTCCCCGCATACCTCTGGAGCGCTTTCTGGTTCCGCCTCATACTCTGAATGTTTCACGTGAAACATTACCTACGCAGAGGGACTGATAACTGTATGGCGATCAGGGCCTTCACCCTGCGAGCCTGACTGATAGCCCCTCTCGCTCACCATGTCGTGCACCAGTTTGCGTTCGTAACTGCTCATAGGAGGGAGCGCTGCACTTTTAGCGCCCCCGTCAATCTTTTCGATCGCTACAGAAACTAGCTTCTCCAGCTCTTTGACCCGGTTGTCTCTCGACCCCGCTACGTCGAGAACGAGGCGGGCAAACTCTCCTGTCTTCTGCTGCGCGGCCAAACGAGTCAAGTCTTGAAGCGCACCCACAACATCAGGGCTAGATAACACGCGAAGGTCATCGTTATCGGGTGAGCCCACCGTCACATAGGTACGCCCAGACTTCACCTCAATCTCGATGTCACCGTCGAGATCTGCGATGTCAAGCAGGGTTTCTAGGTAGTCGGCCGCAAGTTCACCCTCATCGGGGGCAACAATCTCTTCGTCTTTGGTCGCCATTACTTCCTCTTCTTTTTCTTTTTCTTAGCACGGTCTTTACTGACCGGCTGTTGGCGCTGTTTGGGTTCCTCTGTCTCCTCTTCGCTGGGCTCATCCTCGATGAGGACAATGCCTTTGCGGTCAAGCTTTTTTGCCAATCTGACATCCCGCGCAATAGCGGCTTCGCTCCCGGGGGTGGGCATGTTTCGAATGACAATGAACTGCTGGCCCATAGTCCAAAAGTTGGATACCAGCCAGTAGGTCATGACACCAAGCGAGAAATAGAAACCAGAGAAGAGGAACACCAAAGGAAGCATGTACAGCAGGATGCGCTGTTGGCGGTACATCGGGCTTTCCTTCATGGCCGGCGACTGGTTCTTCGACATGATCTGCAGCTGCGTCACAAACTGTGATGCAGACATCGCCACCACCATGACCGAGGCGGTCACAATAACTGCAGCGGTCGCGGAGGACGAAAGCGTCGAAGCTTCGCTAAGCGCATAAGACATAGTCGCTTGCAGTGGGGCCAATCCAAACAACGCGGCTTGGCCAAACTGGTCGGCCAACTCTTGCGTCATAAAAGAAACACCGGAACGGCCCTCTGTCGCTGTGCTTAAAACGCGAAAAAGACCAAAGAAGATGGGCATCTGCAACAACAACGGTAAGCACGAGGAAAAGGGATTTGTTCCAGCCTTGCTGTACAAAGCCATTGTTTCTCGTGACATGGCTTCTCGGGAGAACTGGTCCTTCTTGCCCTTGTACTTGTCCTGAATCTTCTTAAGCTCAGGCGCGATTTCCATCATCCGGCGCTGACTCTTAATCTGACGAACAAACACAGGAATCAATGCGGCACGGACGATGAGCACCAAGGTCGCTATGGAAAGGAACCACGTTGCTCCCGACGTGGGGTCCATTCCTAAAAACTCCAGAAAATAATGGGCCCCAGCAAGAACCGCTTCAATGACCCAACGAATAGGCCACAAAATTGTGTCGAATATTCCCAATGTCTTACCTTCCTTTAACCCGCACAAACCCTAGCGGTGTGATCTCATACCAAGCTCTCAATCGCGCAGGCGGGTCATCGATCCCGCCACGAGCCCACGGGTTGCAGCGGACAAGACGAATTGCCCCTAAGCCTATTCCCCACAACGCACCCACTTGTTGGATGGCCCTCAACGTATAGAGAGAACAACTCGGATAGTACCGACACACGTTTCCATACAACGGAGAAATGACTCTGCGGTATGACATTAAGATGCCAAGCATGATGTTTCGAGGCAGAAGCAGCGCTACTTTCCCTCCATGAATCATTTGGCCTGCTTATCTAATGCGACTAGCCATGCCCGTGAGAGTTCCTTATAACTCGCCCCAGCAGATTCTGGTAAGGCGCGCACCACAACATCAACTCCCAACGGAACCTGGCCAACCCACACCATAGCCAACGCACGCAACCGCCGTTTTACCCGATTCCGGGTAACCGCATTACCCACCTTTTTCGACACCACAGCACCAAACCGCGTTGGGCTCTGGGCGGTCGTGAACCTCTGTGTCAGCACGAAGTACGTCGTGACTGAACGACGCCCTTGACGCTGGGTAAGGCGGAAATCTTCGCCCGCCACGATGCGATGAACCCGTGGGAGCACGGAAGACCTAATTATGCCGAGAGTTCAGAGCGGCCCTTGCGGCGGCGCGCGGCCAAAATAGCGCGACCAGCGCGGGTACGCATGCGCAACCGAAAACCGTGCACTTTGGACCGTCGACGGTTGTTGGGCTGAAACGTCCGCTTAACCATGAAAAAACTCCTCGATACCGAATCGGCGGTAAACCGATAAAAACTTGTCCCGAATGGGCAACACTACAGGATAAGCCTCTAAGCGCCCAGGGTCAAACCCTGTCGGCCTCGGCAGTTATCCACAGCGCCCATCTACTGTTATCGTCAGTATTTCCGCCAGACATAGAGTAGGGAATCTGGTTATCCACAACATCGTCAAATGAGGTGAGAGCGTGAGCGAGGCCGAGAACACTGTCGGAGATTTGTGGATCGGGGTCAAGAGTCGCCTCACCACCGACTCGCGGATCACTCCGCAGCTCTGGGGCTTTCTCGATCTCGTCGAACCTCGCGGAGTAATGGCCGGCGTCCTGTATCTCGAAGTCCCAAATGAACTTACTCGAGGCATGCTCGAGCAGAGGGTTCGCCTCCCCTTATTAGCAGCGCTCGAGGAAACTGAAGACTCCCACGTCAGTAGCTTCGCCATCGTCGTCAACCCTGACATCGAAAGCGATGTTCTTCAACACCCACCAGGCGACGGCTCCATAACGGACTATTACGCCGAAACCTTCGAACGTGTCGCTCCAACTGCCGGGCCAGACCTCTCCCACCTCAACCTCAAATACAGTTTTGACAACTTCGTTATTGGGTCCTCAAACCGCTTTTCCCACGCTGCAGCAGTCGCCGTCGCTGAAGCTCCCGCAAAGGCGTACAACCCGCTCTTCGTTTATGGCGGCTCCGGCTTAGGGAAGACCCATCTTCTCCACGCGATTGGTCATTACTCGATGAGCCTATTTAAAGGTTTGCGCGTCCGATACGTGAGCTCTGAAGAGTTCACTAACGACTTCATTAACGCAATCGCCAACAACCGGGCACCGGAGTTCCAATCCCGCTACCGTGAGATTGACATTCTGCTCATTGACGACATCCAGTTTCTCCAGGGTAAAGACTCAACCCAAGAAGCTTTTTTCCACACGTTCAACACGCTTCATGACCACAACAAGCAAGTTGTGGTCACCAGCGACCTGCCTCCTAAGCAGCTCACAGGGTTCGAGGACCGAATGCGCTCGAGGTTCGAGTGGGGCCTTATTACCGACGTCCAAGCGCCTGACCTCGAAACGAGAATTGCAATCCTCCGTAAAAAAGCGGCGAGCGAAAGAATAGATATCAGCGACAATGTCGTGGAATACATGGCCTCTAAAGTCTCTTCGAACATCCGCGAACTCGAGGGAGCCCTCATCCGAGTGACCGCATTCTCCAACCTCAACAAAACAGTGATTGATATGGGACTGGCACAAACCGTATTGAAGGATCTCATCCTCACCGAGGACACGAACGTAGTCTCTCCTGCCGACATCATCAGTATCGCGGCCACCTTCTATCAGCTCAGTGTCGAGGACCTTTATAGCTCGTCCCGGTCCCAACCAATTGCGCTAGCACGCCAAGTGGCCATGTATTTATGCAGGGAAATGACAAACCTCTCCCTACCCAAAATAGGACAGTTATTCGGCAACAGAGACCACACCACAGTCATGTACGCGAACAAGAAAATAAGCGAGCTCATGAAAGAGCGGCGGTCCATTTACAACCAGGTCACTGAGCTCACAAGCCGCATCAAACAAACGACAAGCTTTTCGAACTAATACAACTTCTAGTTGAAGGTTTCCCACACTGTGGATAACTTGTGCAAAACTCCAGTTTCCTGGGGAGGGCACGCGGGAAATATCCACACATAATAAAACGTGTGAACTACCTCGAACAAGTAAAAAAGTACTTTGCCTTTTTTATCCCGCACATATGCACATCTCACACTGATGTAGTTCCCATAGGTAAACGCGGCACCGAGGAAGTTATCCACTTATCCACCGCCGTTATGACTATTTACTTAACTTGATTACTTCCTTGACCAATAACCTTCCCGCCGTTGCACGTCGAGCCTTTATGACACAATCAGATACACGTCCTCCCAAGTCAACGAGTAGGTGTTCAGTGAAATTTGAAGTCAACAAAGACGTATTCAGTGACGCCGTCTCTTTTGCTGTGAAGCTTTTACCCCAGAGAACCACTTTGCCGATTCTTAGCGGAGTTCTCATCACCGCCGACGGAACCAGTGTCACCGTCTCGTCTTTTGACTACGAGGTCTCAGCGAAAACCCGAGTTAAAGCTGCGGTGGAGATTGCCGGCCAAGTGCTTGTGTCAGGCAGATTGCTTTCGGAAATCGCTCAGCGGCTTCCCGAAGAAAACGTAATCCTTAGCTTGAACGGTAGCGCCGTCAGCGTCGTGTCTGGATCAGCTAAGTTTTCTTTAGCGACGATGCCGGTGGAGGAATACCCTAACCTTCCCGAAGTGGCCGGTGTGCGGGGGGTTGTCTCCGGAGAAAGCTTTTCCCAAGCAGTCAGCCAAGTCGCGCCTGCAGCGTCTCGCGATGACGTCACCCCTGTTATCACTGGCGTGTTGTTAGATGTCTCCGCGTCGGCTTTAGTTTTGATGGCTACCGACCGCTACAGAGTCGCAGCGAAAGAGATTCCCTGGAAAAGTGACGAGTTGTCAACAGGAGGAATGCAGGCGTTGGTTCCCGCGCGCACGCTCGCAGAAATTGGTAAGACTTTTGCTAACACTACCGAGCTCACCATTATCTTGAGCGTCGGAGGTGAGAGGGAACTCGTCGCCTTTAGCTCCGAGCAACGCACCGTGACAAGCCTCCTAATCAAAGGGTCCTTTCCGCCGGTGCAAAAACTCTTCCCGGAAACTACGCCAGACTACGCAGTCATCAGCACGCAAGATCTCGTCGAGGCGACGAGGCGAGTTGCTTTGGTTCTGGAGCGGGAAGCTCCACTGCGATACACCTTTAACGTTGACGGGGTTGCGCTAGAAGCACTTGGGTCGGAGAGGGCGCAGGCGTCAGAAACCATCGATGGCCATCTTGTAGGTAAGGAGTGTGTTGTTTCCCTGAAGCCACAGTTCCTTATCGACGGCTTGGCTGCGACACATAGCGAATTCGTCAGGGTGTCTTTTACCCACACAGATAATCCCAACAAACCAGGCCCTGTGTTACTGACGGCTCAGAAATCTAAAGATGGTGATGACGCCCAGGGGTATCGCTACCTTCTGCAGCCCAACTTGCTTATGCGCTAAGCCACGACGTCGTGTGGGTTAGCCAGTTAGATATTGTGGGGTGGCGAAATCACGAACGCTCCTCACTTCAGTTTCAGCAGGGGGTGAACCTCCTTGTCGGGCCTAACGGACAAGGTAAGACAAACATTGTTGAAGCCATTCGCTATTTAGCGACATTGGGATCACATAGGGTGAGCGGCGGCGCGGCCCTGATAGCCGATGGTGAAACGAGCGCGACAATTTTTGCCTCTCTCCATCATGACCAAAGAAACGTGACCGTGGGGGTAACCCTTAAGAGGGCTGGATCTAGTGAGGCCACAATCTCGGGAAACTCTGCGAAGGTCTCGGAGGTTCCGAGATGGGTATCGGCGGTGATGTTCGCCCCCGAGGACATAGCGATTGTGAGGGGAGAGCCAGGGTTTCGGAGACAATTCCTCGATGAACTCGTGATCGGGGCTTCTCCATCCATGGCAGCGGTGTACGGAGACTTTGAAAAAGTGCTCAAGCAGCGAAACAGCTTGCTGAAGTCGTTGCGATCTCAAAACCGTGCCGCCGATTTTTCTACGCTAGAGGTTTGGGATTCATCTTTCGTCGACCTTGCTTCTCAGATCCTCTACCACCGAGTAACACAGTGGGGTGCGGTCCTTCCCCAGGTGACCAGGGCCTATGAGGACTTGGCGGGGGGCCAAGAAATCACGGCTGCCTACCTGACCAGGGGGTACGAGCACCCAACGGAAACCGCAACACGAGAGTCGTTCTCGCAAGCCCTGGCTACAGCGCTAACGGCTAATTTCAGCGCCGAGCGCGAGAGAGGAGTCTCCCTTGTGGGGCCCCAGCGCGATGACCTCGAACTAATGATTTCTGGCCGGCCGGCTCGCACCCACGCGAGCCAGGGTGAAACGTGGTCGCTTGCCCTCTCCTTGCGACTTGGCACTGCCACCTGGTTGCGCGAAGAAAAATCCAGTGGCGACCCCATCATAATTTTGGACGACGTTTTTGCTGAACTTGATGCGGCCAGGCGGACCAAACTTGTTGCACTCATGGCGGACTACGAACAGCTCATCGTGACGAGCGCGGTTGAAGAGGACATTCCGTCTGAGCTCACTGGTTTAGTTTTTGATGTCATCGGTGGACAGGTGGGCCGGCGGTGATTGGTGGTGAGCCGCTGAGCGTCTACAAAAGGTTGAGGGAGAAATTTGGTGGTTATCGCCGTGTTTCACGTGAAACATCAGATCGTGGCTCACTGCCTTTCACGGATCACAGAGACCCTGGCTCAATGGCTGATGCTTTGGGCGTACTCGAGGAAACTATGGGGTGGGGAATGTCTCTTGCACAGGCAGATTTAATGGCACAGTGGGCGGACATCGTAGGAGATGATGTAGCGGCCCACGCTATTCCCACCGGCGCACAGGAGGGTGTTTTGGAAGTTGCCTGCGATTCGAGCGCGTGGGCTACCCAACTTCGATTAATGAAGGCAACTCTGCTGGAATCCCTCCTTCAACGTTTTCCTCAGGCTGGGCTCACGAATATCTCCGTTAAGGGCCCTGGTGCCCCCTCTTGGAAACATGGCCCCCGCTCCGTCCCAGGGCGCGGCCCGCGCGATACTTATGGCTAACACCCCGTAATTGGTGGGTATCAAAAAATTGTCGCCCCAGAGGGCCAAAAACCGGTTCTTTAGCTCCTGCGCTGGATACAATAGGAGTCGGTCAAAAAATCTCCGATATCAGCGGGAGCACCCTGCCGCTGAACCGCCTGTTCAGGAGCCAAAAATATGACACCAATGGCGAAGAAACCTTCCGAAGAAGCCTCTTACGGTGCGAGCGATATTCAAGTCCTAGAAGGGCTCGAAGCGGTCCGCAAGCGACCCGGCATGTACATCGGATCAACAGGCCCCCGGGGCCTCCACCACTTGGTGTATGAAATCGTCGACAACTCGGTGGATGAGGCGCTCGCTGGCTACTGCGATTGCATCACCATTGAGATTCAATCTGATGGCGCCGTGAGGGTGTCGGACAATGGCCGAGGTATCCCCGTCGATGAACATCCCATCGAAAAGCGCTCGTCGGTGGAGGTGGTCTTAACGACACTGCATGCTGGAGGAAAATTTGGCGGCAGCGGCTACGCCGTTTCCGGCGGTCTCCACGGGGTAGGTAGCAGTGTGGTGAACGCGTTGTCAGAAAAGCTACTGGTGGAGGTTCGCCGACAAGGGGGCGTTTGGACTCAGTCTTACAGGGACGGTGTTCCTGACGCAGCGCTCATTAAAGTGGGTGACGCAAGCGATACCGGGACAACCATCACGTTTTGGCCGAGCACAACTATCTTCGAAACAGTCGACTTCGACTACGAAACACTGCGCACCCGTTTCCAACAAATGGCCTTCCTTAATAAGGGGCTCGAGATCAACCTGCACGATCAGCGTCCCAGCGCTTCTGACCGCAAAGACACCTACAACTACGAGCTTGGCCTTGTCGACTATGTCGAATACCTTAACCACACGAAAAAAACGGAGGTTGTGCACCCGAACATCATTTCTTTCGAGGCCGAAGATACCGAGCGCAGAATTTCTCTCGAAGTGGCAATGCAGTGGACGAGTGCATATTCCGAAAGCGTGCATACCTACGCCAACACCATTAACACGCACGAGGGCGGAACTCACGAAGAGGGGTTTAGGGCAGCACTCACAACGTTGGTCAACAGGTTTGCTCGAGCTAGCGGGTTATTGAAAGAAAAAGACGAGAATCTCACGGGCGACGATGTCCGCGAAGGGCTCACCGCTGTGGTGTCTATCAAGCTCGGAGAGCCACAGTTTGAGGGCCAGACGAAGACAAAACTGGGAAACACAGAAGCAAAATCTTTTGTCCAAAAGGTGACGGGGGATCATCTCGGAGATTGGTTTGAGAGAAACCCGTCTCATGGAAAAGACGTTGTTCGGAAGTGCCTTCAAGCGTCTCACGCTCGAATTGCAGCGCGCAAAGCGCGTGAGCAGACGCGGCGTAAAGGACTGCTCGAGTCGGGGGGTATGCCGGGAAAACTTAAGGATTGTCAGTCTAAGGAGGCAGCAAAGAGCGAGATTTTCCTTGTTGAAGGAGACTCCGCTGGCGGCAGCGCTGTATCGGGGAGGAACCCTGAAACCCAGGCGATTCTGCCACTGAGGGGTAAAATTCTCAACGTTGAAAAGGCGCGACTCGATCGCGCATTAGGAAACAATGAGATTCAGGGCATGATTACTGCTTTTGGAGCGGGCATCGGGGAAGACTTTAATGTTGACAAGGTTCGATATCACAAAATTGTCTTGATGGCGGATGCCGACGTCGATGGTCAACACATCACCACACTTCTTTTGACTTTGTTGTTTCGTTACATGAGGCCTTTAATCGAGCACGGTTATGTGTACTTAGCCCAACCGCCTTTGTATCGCATTAAATGGTCAAACTCTGATGACGATTACGTGTTCAGCGATCGCGAGCGCGACGCTCTGATCGAAGCCGGAAGGAAAGAGGGCAAGAAATTGCCCAAGGACAATTCGGTACAACGCTACAAAGGTCTGGGAGAGATGAACCACCAAGAATTGTGGGACACCACAATGAACCCTGAGACCAGGACACTCCTGCAGGTCACTCTCGATGATGCTGCGGTGGCAGACACGGTCTTTAGTACCCTCATGGGGGAAGACGTTGAAGCACGCCGAGGGTTCATTCAACATAATGCGCGCGATGTGCGCTTCTTAGATATTTAGGACAGGCGAATGGCTGGCGAAGAGAACGCGACCGCTCCACGAGACCGTATTGACCAGGTCGACATCCAGGTAGAAATGCAGCGCTCCTATCTCGACTACGCCATGAGCGTCATAGTCGGACGCGCTTTGCCCGATGTTCGCGATGGCTTGAAGCCCGTCCACCGCCGTGTGATTTACTCAATGTACGACGGCGGATACCGTCCCGATAAAGCTTTTTCCAAGTGTTCCCGAGTCGTTGGCGACGTTATGGGAAAGTTTCACCCGCACGGTGATTCAGCCATATACGACGCTCTTGTTCGACTGGTTCAGCCCTGGAGCCTTCGTTATCCATTAGCCGCAGGACAAGGGAATTTTGGAAGCCCCGGGAACGACGGTGCCGCTGCCCCTCGATATACCGAAACCAAGATGGCCAACCTCGCGATGGAGATGGTTCGTGATATCGAAGAGGACACAGTTAATTTCCAAGATAATTACGATGGGCGCACCCAAGAGCCCGCAATATTGCCGAGCCGCTTCCCCAATTTGTTGGTCAACGGATCTGTGGGTATCGCCGTTGGAATGGCCACAAACATTCCTCCTCATAACCTTCGAGAGGTCGCGCAAGCAGCGCAGTGGTTCCTGTCCAATCCTGGCGCCACCGCGGAGGAACTGCTAACAAACGCGATGTCCTTTGTGAAGGGACCAGATTTCCCTACGGGCGCGCAAATCCTGGGTAATAACGGCATTCAAGATGCATATCGCACAGGGCGTGGTTCGATCACGATGCGCGCGGTCGTCACCGTCGAAGAGATTCAAAACCGTACGTGCCTAGTTGTCACCGAACTTCCGTACCAGGTCAACCCCGACAACTTGGCTATCAAAATTGCGGACCTGGTGAAAGACGCCAAGGTCACGGGAATAGCTGACATCCGGGATGAAACGTCCGGCCGCACCGGCCAGAGGCTCGTCATAGTTCTTAAGCGTGACGCCGTGGCAAAAGTGGTGCTCAACAATCTTTACAAGCACACGTCGTTGCAAGAAAACTTCGGCGCCAACATGCTGGCAATTGTTGACGGTGTTCCTCGTACTTTGACGTTGGACGCTTTCATTACCTACTGGGTCTCTCACCAGATAGAGGTCATTGTTCGCCGCACAACTTTCCGCCTCAACAAAGCTGAGGCCGATGCGCACATTCTTCGCGGCTATCTCAAGGCACTCGACGCTTTGGATGAAGTTATCGCGCTGATACGCAAGTCCCCCACGGTGGACGAAGCAAAAGAAGGCCTCAAAAAGCTTCTTGGTGTTGACGAAGACCAGGTCACGGCCATTCTCAATCTTCAGTTGCGACGCTTGGCAGCTTTAGAGCGTCAGAAGATTATGGACCAGGCGGCAGAGTTAGAGCGGCTTATCGCAGACTACAAATCTATTTTGGCCAGCGAAGAGCGCCAACGCACCATCGTGTCTGGAGAACTTGCGGACATTACCGACAGATTTGGCGATGACCGGCGTACCGAAATCCTCATGGGCTTCGAAGGGGGAATGACGAACGAAGACCTTATTCCAGAAGAAGAGATGGTTGTATCTGTCACCCGCGGCGGATATATCAAGCGCACGCGGAGCGACAACTATCGAAGCCAGCACCGTGGCGGGAAAGGCGTTAAGGGGGCGCAGCTTCGCGCGGACGACGTAGTTGAACATTTCTTTGTCACCACTACTCACCGGTGGTTGTTATTTTTCACCAACACCGGGAGGGTTTATCGGGCAAAAGGGTATGAGGTTCAAGAAGCGGGTAGAGACGCTAAGGGACAACACGTTGCAAATCTCTTAGCCCTCCAACCCGGAGAAGAAATCGCTCAGATACTTGATATCGCCGACTACCAAGCTGCGCAGTATCTCGTGCTCGCCACTCAGGGCGGAATGGTGAAAAAGACGGAACTCACGCAATACGACACGAACAGGTCCGGCGGAATCATCGCCATCAACTTGAAGGGCGAAGACCAGTTGGTGGCCGCCATGCTTCTCAACGATGGCGACGACGTGTTGCTGGTCTCAAAGGGGGGCATGTCGTTACGTTTTGGCGCCACAGAAAGCTCTCTGCGTCCGATGGGTCGCTCTACCGCGGGTGTGATTGGAATGCATTTCCGCGGGGTGGATCAGTTGCTGTCTGCTTCGGTGGTGAGCGATAAAGGATATGTTTTTGTAGTGACCGAGGGCGGATACGCTAAGCGCACTGCTGTAGATCAGTATCGCCCGCAGCAGCGCGGCGGCTTGGGCATCAAGGTGGCGAAGTTATCCGAGACGCGCGGCGCCCTTGCGGGGGCATTGATTGTCGGGGACGAGGACGAGGTTCTGGTCGTCCTTGAGAGCGGTAAAGTAGTGCGATCCGGTGTTGAGGAAGTCCCGGCGAAGGGCCGAGATACCATGGGGGTCGTCTTTGCGCGCATGAGCGATGACGACAAGGTTCTAGGAATTGCCCGTAATTCCGAACGTGACCTGAAGGAGATCGACGAGGAGAGTAATGTCGTCGATGCATCTAGCGATACTGAGGAGAAAGAAACAACGTCATGAGCGATCCCCAAGCACCCACGCAAAAGTTCTCCCCATCACAGTCATCACCTGCTGCTAAGCAGGTCAGGCTAAACCTGGTGTACATCGACCTATGGTCGGCTTTTAAGGTTTCGTCCTTGGTGGCGACCGCGGTGTCTATTTCCGTGTTTCTTGTGGTGCTTCTCAGCTGGGTTCTTCTGAGCGCTGTCGGCGTGATTGGGGCCCTCGAAGGTGTCGTGGGGGACATTCTCGGCGATGGAGGGGGCGCTGTAATTGCGCTTCTCAGCCTGGGGCAAGTGGTGTTGCTCGGCGCTGTCGGCGGGTTTATCAACCTCGTCTCTATGACGGTTCTGGGGTCATTGAGTGCGGTTCTTTATAATGTGATTGTGCGCCTCACCGGCGGACTGACAGTCGGGTTCACCAACCAGTAACCGATTGGATGCTCGCGCCCGAGTGCGCTAGTGTCATATTCGGTCTAGGGGGCTATAGCTCAGGTGGTTAGAGCGCTTCGCTGATAACGAAGAGGTCCCAGGTTCAAGTCCTGGTAGCCCCACACACAATTAAATACAACCCTGAGGGGCCTTAGCTCAATTGGTAGAGCGCCTGCTTTGCAAGCAGGAGGTCAGGAGTTCGATTCTCCTAGGCTCCACAACTTTGTCCGCCGCAACCCCATCGGGTGCTGCCGCCGTACTCTGGTCCTCGGAATGGGACTGAACGGCCCTCTTCTAATATTTCAGAGAATCATTTTTTGTTGCTCGCAACTCTTACCGATCAGTGTTCTCTCAAAACGTGAGGTGGGTTGGGGTGTGAATTGTTCTGAGGTCTGGAAAAACGTGGGGGCGTAATTCGAAAAGGCGAGCGGACTCGAGACGCCTTTTACGGGGACGGCGTTGGCAGTCTGAGCCCCAGGGCCGAGTGCCTTTTAAGGTGACGCTCGCTGGCAAAGCAATCGCAACAAAAATGGGTACTCGTCACTCTCACCACCCCTCGTCATATTCCCCCTCTCTGACCCATCTACCGCCAGCTCCTCATTCTTTCCTCAGCGGAGAGGACTGAACAGAGCAGACTCATTGGAGAAAAAGAGGTCAGCTCACCGTCGGGATGGGGGCGCTGTCGAGCTCGCGCACGCGAACATGGTTAACGTCGAGCGAAGGTGGTTCTAGACCGGCTTTTTAGATCTAACCAAAGGAAAAGTCCATCTATAGCCAGGGCAAGAACTCCTGCAGCGATAACCACCCATGAGTTGACAAAAAACCCGACGAAGATAGTGCCGACGGCAAGAGACACGAAAAACGCATACAAGACAAATGCCTCTATGGTGGTGAGTCTCCCTCGGGCGACAATTCGCCGCGCTAGCGATTCCCGGGCGGCTGCAGCGTGACCTTGATTGAACGCGTCCATGTCAAGAGCGCAACGCGGGCAGACCGACTCACCATCCCCAATCTCCTCATCACATTCGGGACAATTCGGAGTTCCAAGCCGTGCCGCAATCGTTTCACGTTCATGACGCCGGATGCTAAACCTCTGTCCCAGAACGAAGAGCACGCGCGCAATAACGACTGTAAAAAGAAGCACCACAAGCCCCACCACCGCAGAATTAGCATCCATACGTCAAATTTATGGTGAATGCCGAACAAATTCAAGCACCTCGCTCCGCCAAAGCGAGTACTTTTCGGTGCTTAGTGGCGCCCAACTCCCCAGGATTCAGGACGGTGTGTTCCTGAAGGTCAGAATTCCCCGAGCTCCAGGCCCTAATCCCTGTCTGAATCGAGGAGCCGGGGGTCTTTGGGGTCAAGTAAACGCGACGAGAGGGGTAGATCATTGTGGACCACAGAGGCCAATATCCCTTTGACGATCTTGGCTGGAACGAACGTGCCGAAGGGCAAAAGGGAAAGGCCCGATTGGTGCGACCCCGGTCCACTTGGAAGACCAAAATCCGCTTGCTACTTCGATTCTCCAAGCAGCTCGCCCCCGTGGAAATTTTCAAAACCGACCTCCAACAACGCCACTCTCGGCGACTTAGTTCCCTTAGCCTCCGCAGCATCAATCTCAGGCCCCTATTGGGCAGCGTGATTAGTGTTTTGGTGCTCAGAAGGGCCCAAAGAGCCTTGTCAACGGTCCGCGAGGGGTTGTCTCTGGTGGCGTGAAGACCTAGGTAGAAACCCTTGTGTCACGATCCCGTAATGGGCCGCGGTTCCAACTCTCCCAAGAGGGAGATGTGGTGGCAAAATTCGACAGGGTCAGCGGACTCGAGTCGCGTCCATCCCCCGGACCATCCTGAGAATCCGCAGAGGTAAAACGGACAACGCAAGGTGTGTTGACTCGTTTTCCCTCGGACGAAAGGCCGAATGACAGCCCCTGGTTCGAGACGTGGATTGGCCTACCTTCAGACTCGGCGTGAAGGGTCAATCTCGGACGACAAAAGTGTCACTCTTTCGGATGGCGGTCTTTCGGAGCCTTTTCCCTGTCCAGCCAATAGCCAAATCCTTCTATGGCGAGGGTGACAACGCCGGCAGCTATGCTCAACAATGATCCAAATAAAACCCCAAATATGATTGCACCCGTGCCAAAAATCCCAAAAGCGATGTAGACGACAACACCTTCTGCTCGTGTAATTCTTGCACGGGCGACAATTCGCCCCTCCATTAATTCAAGGGCTGCGGCTGCATGGCCCTGATTGAAGGCCGCCACATCATGGCCGCATTGGGGACAAACCGCTTCCCGCACTCCCATTTCCCTATTACATTCGGGACAGTTAGTCGTTCCGAGCCGTGAAGCAATCGTTTCCCGCTCATGACGCTGGCCGCTTTGTTGGCCGGGGAACCTCTGGCCTAAGAGGAAGATTACCCGCGCGACGACGACCGAAAAAACCAGTAATAGAAGGGCCAAAAGTACAAAATTCAATTCCATAACTTTATTATCGCAAACGGGTGAACCGATACAAGTACTCCTCGGCACAAAGTGCGAGCTCATTGCTGCCTAACTTCGGTCAGATGGAGAGGAATCCAGTCCGCCTTGCCCTCATGGCTCGTCTCTTGTGGGGATGTTTTGATGCTTGCCCCAGGCAACAGATACCTTGGACACGACTCCAAACCTGTTCCTGACATTCGCGGATCTGGGCCGAGTTCGGCCCGCGTGGGCGCGAATCATATGGCTGTGACCCGATCGTCCGGACTGAATCCCTATCGGGTTCTCGCTCTTGTCTGACAGAGGGAGGCTCTGCCCGGCGCCGATAACCGGATAGACGGCGCCTCGTGGATTGGATGGTGACGAGCAAAAACTATTCCTTGCCCAAGAGTGGCCGAGATTTTGGCCTTTGAGGCAAGGACAGAGGTGGCATGAGCTACCGACACCAGGGTTCCGCCGCTGAGTGTGGCCCAGAATCCGGGTAATTAGAAGGGACAACACACGGGCCGCCTGGGGTGGGGTTCACCTCACCACTCTGGTCTTTCACTCCCGACTCTCTCTGTACCAGTCGGGGCCATCTCCGACCACAAGGAAGCAATATGGTTGGCGGGCTTGGGCCTGCCCCCGCAGGGAACCCCTCTGCAGAGAGCGCTCATCTTTGCGCTCACCCCCGTGACACAATTACGAGTGCTCCAGCCGCGGAGCTACAACCCGAGCCATGAGATTAGTAAGAACGTGGCGAGGAGCAAAAACACGGCGCCTACGGTGACCTCCAAAGCAATAGCCACGCCGGGCCGAGCGAAGAATTCCCGCATCGCGCTGGCCGCATACACAACCGGTATCAACCACAGCGTTGTGACAACGAGGAAAACCACAGCCAGAAGGCTCAGCTGCGACGTGACACTGCTGGCGCTTCCCACAAATTGGGGAAAGAAAGCCAAGTAAAAAATCAAGACCTTTGGATTGGTGGCGTTAGTTATCAAAGCCGCAGGGAGCGGCCGCCCCTTCGTGAGAGTCACCGCGTTGTCGAGGCCCAGCGTGCCTTGCACAGGGCCCCGATTGTCCCTCGCAAGCGAGATCGCCTTGGCGATGCTTACTCCGCCGAGGGTCAACAGGACCCCTGCTCCGAGAAGCGTCAAGAGCTCTAACGCTCCTGGTTGAGCGTTGACGAGAACACCCACACCAGAAACCAGGAGAGCTGACACCACCGTGAGCCCCAATAGGATGCCAATAAGTGCAAGAAACCCGTCACGAGTTCCACCACGAATGGCATAACGCAATAACAGCACCGTGTCTGCTCCGGGGGACAGAATAATGACGAGTGAAGCGCTAACAAAAGCCGGAAGAACACTGATGTCTATCACGGTTTCTCCTTTCCTGGCGTGCTCAGTGTAGAGCCCAGCGCCATCTCCTTCGGGCGCCGTCGGGGACCCCCTTTCGGCGAGCAGAGGAGGAGATTTTCTCTACTAAGATGACGTGGTGCCCAGAAAAGCTTTACTCCAGTTCCTGACAGTCGGAATCATCTGGGGAACCCCCTATTTCTTCATTGCTATCGCTATTGAGCACTTCCACACACCCAGCATTGTGTTTGCAAGAGTGTTCCTCGGTGCTTTGATTTTGATGCCGATTGCTCTCAAGCGAGGCATGTTAAAACCGACCCTGAAGGCATGGCCTGCTGTCCTCGGTTTTGCTGTTTTTGAAATGGTGGGACCGTGGTTTCTCATCACCGAAGCGGAACGCCAGATTCCCTCCAGTTTGGCTGGTCTGCTCATTACGACCGTTCCCTTCATAGCGGCCTTCCTGGTGGGCCTTTTGGGCGACCGCTCAGCGTGGCACCCACTCACTGTTTTGGGGCTCATACTCGGCTTGGTTGGGGTGGTGTCACTCGTAGGCATTGATGCTCTCTCGGGAACAACACCGCTGACCCCGGTGTTAATGATGTTGGCAGCGGCTGTGGGCTACGCAGTGGCGCCGATCATTGCCGACCGCATGCCCCACGAGGTGCCAACGCTCGGTGTTATCGCCGTGTCTTTGACAATGGTGAGTGCGATCTATGCGCCCTTTGCTGCAGTGACGCTTCCCAGGGACATTGCACAGGGACCGACGTGGCAGGCGTGGGCCTCGCTTCTGATTCTAGGAGTGGTCTGTTCTGCCGCCGCATTCGTTATCTTCTTTGCTCTTATCCGTCAGATTGGGCCCGCCAGGGCGAGTCTGATTACCTATGTGAACCTCGCGGTGGCAGCGGTATTGGGCGTCTTCTTCCTGGACGAACCTATAACTGCGGGAATTTTAGTGGGACTCCCGCTGGTGGTGGCTGGAAGCTATCTAGCGAGCAGGCGGCGCCAAGCCATCGTTCGCAAAGGTAGGAAAATCCACAAAAGCGAGGAAATTCCGGAAACCCTTTAGCGTCTGGCCTCGTCGCGGTGGCGCTCGGTGATGGTCGCGTACAGCCCCACGATAACCAAAGTAATGAGCATGAAGGCGGGCGCAAAGTCGCCGATGATCCAGCTTAGGTTTACCGAGGCTATTTCCCATCCCAGGTAGTCGAAGTTGTAGTCACGGAGTTTCTCAAAAGCTCCGGAGCCAAAGACAAAAGCCATGACCGAGACGACGCCCCCGAAAACAATCGAGAGCACAAAGTTGAGGTTCCAGGCTCCGCTTGCAAGAGCGGTGCGGGGTTTCGGCGGAGCCGGTTTTTCCGCCCGTGCCCGCCTGGCAAAGCGGGTCCCCAGGATAATCCCCGCAGCGATGATCACCTGGATGATGACCCACACCCAGGCTTCCAGGGATGTGCCGGTGACGTCGTATACCGTCAGACCGAAAATGATTGCGACGGCAGCAGCGAGTATGGGAATCGCATACCCCCAGCCAAGGGCTTTCTGTCGCGCAGATACTCCGGGGGCGGCGTCGCCTGCGTCGCTCGGGTCTCCTCGATAGACAAATGACAGAAGCAGAAGCACAACGACGAGTGCAGCGGATAACACAATGGGGATATAGACAGCAAATATTCGGACCGTGAGCGAGTCTGAGTCGCCACCTCCAAAGGCACTGAGGAAATTACCAATTGCGAATATTGCTCCACCCGCCAGTCCAATAATCACAGCTAGGTTGCCAAACCGATATGCCGCCAACGTTAGAGGGTGACCCGGGCCCTCCTCACTGCGTTGGCGGCTAGCGATGCGCAGGCCCCTAAGGGCGCCCAGGGAATAAAGCGCAATGCCTGCAAGGTAGAGATACGTGGAGGGCTGGACAGAGGCACCATCGTTGAGGTAATTGCCCGCACTGTCATATTCGGGCTGAATGAAAAGGTTGGACCACGCGGCAAACATAAAAAGAATCCAACCGAAACCGAGGCCTATGAGCGGTGCGAGGATAGCGCGTTGCGAATTTTCCATAGCGAGATTCTACGCCGGAGACCGCCATCCAAGTCGCTCCGACAGAGCTTCGGCTGATTGGGAAACTAACAAGCCCAGAGCACGGTGCCCATCCCGAATACGATCCTTTTGGGCCCCGACGGCGATGGCGCCGACAACCACTCCGGACCCATTGCGTAGCGGCGCAGCTGCATCAACAATGTGCTCAGTGAGCTCACCATGGGAAAGCGCGTACCCCACTTTTCTCACCGCTCGACATTCACGATGAAGCCGACCGAGGGAGCGGATGGAGCCGGGAGTTCGCCTCAGTTTCCGCATCTGGGCTGTTTCTGGTGGGTGTGGCAACGGGAGCATCTGCGGCTGTTCTCGAAGTTGTCCGTGTTCTTCCCACCAGGCAGCTCGCTCATCAGCCGTGAAGGTCGCGAGGATGGCTCGGCCAGAGGCGGTTTTGAGAGCCGGTAAAAGTACGCCATTAAATCTGTCATCTCTCTGTGGGTGCTGAGCGAGCTCCGTGTGAATGGCCATAATCATCCCGCCTCGCAACACCGTGAGGTGGGAGGACTCTTCGGCTTGAGCCATCAGTTCCAAAAGGGTGGGCCTGGCGAGCAACGCAAGGTGAGCCTCCTGGGTGCGCATGGCAAGGGCATACAGGTGGTGGCCTAGACGGTAGCGCTTGGTCAGGCGATCGCGGTTAATCAGGCCTGTTCCGGCAAGCGTCTGGCACACGCGCGACACTTGACCTTTGTCGCGAGCGAGCAGATTGGCAATTTCCAGAACCCCAAACCCACCACCTTCCCAGGCGGAGCTCGTCCCTAATAGCTCGAGAACTTCGAGATCGCGGACCAAACCTGAGGTGTGTAGAGGCATGAGCCCAGCGTACCAATTGTTGACATATAGACAACACTACTGGCAATCGCCGGCCAGCCTCCCTACGGTCGAGGTATCGAAACTAGAGGAGGAATACCTAACCTATGAATAAATCAATGAAACACATTGTTGCGCTCGCAGGCGCTTCAGCGTTGTTGGTGCTCGCCGGTTGCGCTACAGACGCGACCGAAGTTGAGGCAGAAGACACTGGTACCGCCACCGAGGCAGTCACAACGCTGGCGCAGTATGACCTATCCGGAATCTCCATTGCTGTCGGGTCTAAGGATTTTGACGAGCAGTTGGTTCTTGGTGAAATGATGGTTCTGGCGTTTGAAGAAGCCGGCGCGACCGTCGATAACAAGGTTAACTTGGGAGGCACCAACATTGCCCGTGCAGCCCTTCTGTCCGGCGACATCGACTTCTACATGGAGTACAACGGGACCGGGTGGGTCAATTTCCTGGCTCAAGAAGATCCCAGTTTTGACCCCGATGAGCTAACCGCAGCTGTTGCGGCGATGGATCTCGAAAAGAACGGAATTGTGTGGGTCTCCCGCTCGCCGTTCAACAACACCTACGGTTTCACCTCTTCACCTGAGTTGACCGAAGCAAACGGAGGAGAGTTCACCCTCCAGACCATGATGGAATACGTCCGGGACAACTCTGACGCCGTCGTGTGTATGGAATCCGAATTCCCCTCGCGCGCTGACGGTCTTATTCTGACCGAAACGGCTACAGGTATCACGCTTCCCGTAGACCAGCAACTGATCCTTGATACCGGCATCATTTACACCGAAACTGCGGCTAATAACTGCGACTTCGGTGAGGTGTACGCCACCGATGGGCGCATCCCTGCGCTCGGCCTGACGTTGGTCGTTGACCCAGGTGTAAACATCCTTTACAACGTGTCAGGAACCATGGGCCTGGACAAGTACAACGAAGCACCAGCAGCATTTGATGCGATCATCGCTTCGGTTCTTGCTCCGTTGGACGAAACCCGCATGGCTGGCTTGAACGGGCTCGTGTCTGCTGAAGGACAAGACCCCGCTGACGTCGCTGCCGCATACCTCGTTGAGGAAGGCCTTATATCCGGCTAAATCGATTGTGAATGGTGGGGACCGCTAAGGTCCCCACCATTCACGTTCGAAGCCTGAGGTGCAATTATGGAATTTTTGACAACGTGGTGGGCCTTCGTCTCCACCAGAGGGGACCAGATTCAGTCTGGACTCGCTGAACACACTGTTTATGTGGTGACTGTTCTCGGCGCGGCAAGTGTCTTTGCTATCGCGCTAGGGATCGTTACCCGACCCAACGTCTTTGCCAAAGAACTCTCGCTCTCGATTACCTCAGTATTTTTGACTATTCCCGCACTCGCTTTATTCACCATCTTTATCCCGCTGGTGGGACTTGGATTCTTTCCGTCCTTCCTGGCCCTGTTTCTTTACTCCCTCCTTCCCATTCTTCGCAACACCATTACCGGGCTCAATAGCGTTGACAACAGCGTCCTCGAGGCCGCCAAGGGTATGGGTCTGACCCCCCGCCAAGTCCTCACGCGCGTTGAACTGCCCTTGGCATGGCCAATCATTGTGGCCGGTATTCGTGTTGCGTCCATGCTTATTGTCGGCGTTGCTGCCCTTGCCACTTTGGTGGCAGGTGGTGGCCTTGGCGACTTCATTAAGAGCGGGCTTGCTCGCTTACCACTGCCCAACTCCCTTGAGTCCATTTGGACGGGAACCATACTCTGCCTCCTCTTGGCGCTGGTGATTGACATCTCCCTGCAACTTGTGAGGCGCGCAACCATTTCGAAAGGAATCCGATGAGCGAACCACTGATTCGGCTGGAAAATGTGGGTAAGTCTTACCCAGGCACCGAGGCCCCCGCCGTGGGGAACCTCACCCTGGACGTCTATGAAGGCGAGGTCCTCGTTTTGGTAGGACCTTCTGGGTGTGGAAAGAGCACGACCTTGCGCTTAATCAACCGTTTGATTGAGCCAACAAGCGGTCGGATCTACCTCAAGGGCGAAGACGTCACCGAGATGGATTCCAGCAAGCTTCGGCGGAAGATTGGGTACGTGATCCAGCAGGTAGGGCTTTTCCCGCACCGCACCATTGCCGAAAACATAGGTACCGTGCCCAAGCTCTTGGGTTGGGATAAGGAGACCATCTCTGCTCGTGTTGACGAAATGCTGGAACTTGTCTCGATGGATCCCGCAATCTATCGCGACCGCTATCCCAAAGAGCTCAGCGGTGGTCAAGCCCAGCGGGTTGGCGTCGCCCGAGCGCTAGCCGCGGACCCCGACGTGTTGCTAATGGACGAACCTTTTGGCGCTATTGACCCCATTACCCGAGACCGCTTACAGAATGAGTTTTTGCGGCTCCAACAGGACTTGAAAAAAACCATCGTCTTTGTCACACACGACATTGATGAGGCCATCAAAATGGGAAACCGCATCGCAATCCTTCGAGAGGGTTCCGAAATCGCCCAAATTGACACTCCCGAGGTCATCCTGTCTGATCCTGCGGACGAGTTTGTGGAGAACTTCCTGGGCTCCGGTGCCATCTTGAAAGGACTAACTCTTAAGAAGGTGCGCGATATCGAGCTTCACGACATTCCTGCTTTGGAGATGCCAGTGTTGCGGGATGAAGCTCTCAAGGTGTTGGAAAACTCGCTTGAAAAGACTGCGGTCTTGCTCGATAAAGACCACAAGCCATTGCGGTGGATTACCGAAGCGTCCCTGAATCGCACTTCGCAACCTATCGAGAAGAGTGGCAAGCCGATTACCATCGACTTGCAGCCCGAGGACACACTCCAGGATGCGTTGGGCGTGATGCTGCAATCTTCGGTCGGCATGGCGGTTGTCGTGGATCGTCGAGGGAAGTATCTCGGCTGCTGCAGCATTCAAAGTCTTGCTTCGCTCATCATCAGTGATGGCGGGGGTTCTTCCTCCTCATGACACTGGCTACCTCTGCAAAAAACCGACAGGGTCTGCTCGCTGACCGACTCGATGTGATTGTGGCGCCCGTTTTCATCATATTTTTAGCGATTATTGCTGCCGTGGTTTGGCTGTATTCGGACATCGATAATACGACCAGGTCGATTCTGGCTCCGGAAAAGCTTCAGATACAGATGGCGGAAACTATCATCTTGGGCTTTGCTTCCTCGGCGTTGGTTATTGTCGTGGCCATCCCGATAGGTATTGCCGTCACGCGGCGGGGCCTGCCCCGCCTCAAGACTTTCCTCGTGGATACGTTGGGTCTGGCTCAGGCACTGCCCGCGTACGGTCTGATTGTGATTTTCTTTTCCTTCTTAGGATCGGGAATCAACACCGTCATTCTTGCTCTGGCGACGTTTTCTCTGCTGCCTGTGTTACGAAACACAATCGTGGGGCTGGAGCAAGTGGATCAAGCGGTCATCGAAGCCGGCCGTGGCATGGGGTACACCAGGCGACAGGTCCTTTTTGCTATTGAGTTGCCTCTGGCTGTCCCCGTCATCATCGCCGGAATTCGGACCGCCATTGTCATCAACATAGGTATGGCCGCTCTCGCATTCCTTGTGGGGGGCGGCGGCTTGGGAGAAACGATTAACTCTGGTCTCAAACTTGACAGAAGCCCGGCCATCTTAATAGGCGCCGTGTTGGTCGCCATTCTGGCCCTCATCTTCGATTTCCTGGGTGCCGTCGCCCAGCGCTACCTCAAGCCTAAAGGGATGTAGAGCTCAGTCTTCCTCTTCGACCCAAAGGTCGTCATCTGCTCGCAGTGTCTGCCATGCGGCGTAGCCCACTGCGGCGACCGCGAGAGCACCAACGGCCATTAGGACGTACACGAAAGGATTTGCCGGCGCCTTCACGGGCGCCTTTGCAGCCAGGGACCAGGGTAGCTTAGCCAGGACCGGTCCGATGTTTTCCCGGTAGGTCTCGTGTGCTCGAGGCCAGACATCGCGCTTGGCGGCTTCACCAGCACTCCTACCCGCATGCCGAGCAACTTTTTTGGCGTTCATAAACACACCCCTCTGGTATTCCCAGAGCTCTTGGGCCTCACGGGCCAAGCGAGCCATTTCTTTTCGGGTATCGCGATTTAGTTCCATAATGTTCTCCCTCGATTATCGAGCACCTCCATTGTCCCAGATATGGGCAAGAAATTCTTGGGGTTTGCCGACTGAGCACGATGCCCTGCGAGCCCTGACACAATGGGTAAATGACTATGCATACACATACAGCCACTTTGCACACCAACCACGGCGACATCGTTGTGGGCCTTTACGGCAATCACGCACCGAAAACGGTCGATAACTTTGTTGGACTTGCCACCGGAGATCGGGAATGGGTAAACCCCGCCACGGGAGCCCCCGGTGAAGGTGCACTGTATTCGGACGTAATTTTTCACCGCATTATCCCCGGCTTCATGATTCAGGGCGGAGACCCCACCGGAACCGGGATGGGCGGGCCGGGCTACCAGTTCAACGACGAAATCCACCCGGAGTTGAACTTCACCAAGCCTTTCATGCTCGCAATGGCGAACGCCGGAAGCCGGGGCGGTCAGGGCACCAACGGAAGCCAGTTTTTCATCACCACAGGGGCAACTACCTGGCTTCAGGGTGCCCACACCATTTTTGGCGTGGTCTTGGACGAGGATTCCGAGGCCATTGTCCGGGCACTCGACGGCGTCGCCACAGACGGCAACGACAAGCCTCATGAGGACGTCTCACTCAAGAGCGTGAGCGTCACCGCAGTCTCGTGACCTCACGCCCCTCCGCCAGTAGCGAGGCGTGTTACCGCCATCCCGAGAGGGAGAGCTACGTCCTGTGTCAACGTTGTGGAAACATTATCTGCGGACAGTGCCAGGTTCCTGCTGCGGTCGGATCACACTGCCCTGACTGCGCTGCGGCCGGGGCACCCCGGGCAGCAGGCCTGGCGAAGAGGCGAGCACCCGGTAGTTATCGCCCCACGGCCACTTACGTGCTCTTAGGCATACTGATTGCTGTCTACGCCGCCCAGCTGCTGAGCGGGGGCTGGGTGACCGAGCTCTTGTTGTACTGGCCACCCCTGACGGCCATTGAACCGTGGCGGATGGTCACCGCGGTTTTCGTGCATTCGACGTCGTCCTTTTTTCACCTTTTGTTCAATGGTTTTTCGCTCTATGTCCTGGGAACACTGGTGGAGAAATTGGTGGGGCGCGGCCGGTTTGTCACACTGTTTCTCCTTGCCGGTTTTGGCGGCTCGGTCGCGGTGCTTTGGCTGGCGCCATCCTCGGCCGTTGTGGGAGCATCCGGAGCGGTCTTCGGTCTGTTTGGCGCCCTCTTTGTCATTCAACGGTCTTTCGGAGGCGCGAATGTTCAGTTGCTGATTGTTTTGGCGCTCAACCTCGTCATGGGTTTTGTGGTCCCCGGGATTTCCTGGCAAGCTCATATTGGCGGATTAATTGTCGGGGCGCTCGTGGCCTGGATTATGGTGGCGACACGGGCTGCGTCTCAGCGCACCGCACAGAAAGTTCTGTTGGTGGCTGTTGCCGGTGGGCTGATTGCGATTTCAGCTCTGAGACTGGTGATTTAGAGAAAGTTATCCACAGGTTTTCCCCTGTGGGGAGAGTTACATCGGTGTAAGGAGTCCGCGAGGACTATTTCCACCGTGTGGTCATTAAGAAGCCCACAAACATGATTCCAAAGCCCACGGCAATGTTCCATGCGCCCAATGCAGCGATGGGGAGCTGTGTGCTGGACACGTAGTAGGTCAAGATCCAGGCGAGCCCCAACAGCATGAGTCCGAACATGACGGGTTTGAACCATGCTGGATTATCATCTCCCTGGGGGAGCGACGTCGTGTTGGTGCCGGGGTTTCTGGGTCTCTTTGCCATGGCAAACAGTCTAACCTGCGAACAAGAGCGCTGGCTCTTCAGGTGCGCTGGACTCCGGTTGGTAAGCTGTGGGCTTCCGGGTCTCCTCGAAATGGCAGGTTCATGACACACATCTTGGTTGTCGATAATTACGACAGCTTTGTTTACACTCTCAACGGCTATCTCCATCAGCTGGGAGCTACCACGGACGTTGTTCGCAATGACGACGTCCCTGACGGCGATATCGCCGCTCTGGTAAGTCGATATGACGGGATTCTTGTGTCCCCCGGCCCTGGGACCCCCGTAGACGCGGGAATCTCGATAGCCATCGTGAGGGAAGCCGTCGCCCAGAACACTCCCCTGTTAGGTGTGTGTTTGGGTCACCAAGCAATTGCTGCGGCGTTCGGTGCCACCGTGGCTCACGCCGACGAGCTGATGCACGGCAAAGCATCCACCGTCCGTCACGACGGCAGCACTCTCTTTGAAGGGGTCCGCGAGGAATTCCTGGCGACCAGGTATCACAGCTTGGCGGTAATGGAGGGGACTGTTCCTGAAGATCTGGTGGTCACCGCTCGCACCACCGGAGGCGTCATTATGGGCCTGAATCACCGCACCGCCCCTGTCTTCGGGGTTCAGTTCCACCCAGAGTCTGTGTTGACCGAAGGCGGGTACACCATAATCGCCAACTGGCTCGAAGTCACCGGACTCACCGGTGCCGCGGAGGCGGCACGCGGCCTTAGTCCACGGCTAAAGGGTCTCTAATCCGCGGGAGCGGGAGCTTCCTCTTCGACTGCCCCGCAATACACAAGAGTGATTTCCGAGCGCTGGGGATGATCCCCCGGCGTCAAGGACTGTGACTTAACGGTTTGACCAGAGCAGTCCGAAGCAAGCTCGAGTCGAACGGAAAGCTGCATGGAGGGCCCTGTCAAGAATGGGTTGGCTTCCCCGACAGTGAGTCCCACGACATCGGGAACCAAAACCAATCCGTTGGACACCGTGAGAGTAACGCTGGCCCCAGGACGCATCGCCGAATCAGGTTCGGGTGTGGACGCCATCACAATCCCGATAGCAAGGCTGGGCGAATAAGTTTCAATCACTTGTGTGACGGTCAGCCCAAGTTCGTCCAGTGCAGTTTTTGCATCCTCAACGTCGATGTTGCGAACGTCCGGCAAAGTGAAGGTTGCGATACCACTGGAAATCACGATTTGCACGGGTTCTCCCCGCGCAGTCCGGATTCCGCCGGTCGGAATCGTTCGAATCACGGTGCCCTCGGGCACCGTGTTGCTAGCCTCGTATTCGATTTGGGGAACAAGTTCAAGTGACGCGATTGTGGCGATTGCGGTGGCCTCCGTCTGGGTGACCAGATCGGGAACCTGAGGGGCCGCTGTTGCCGCGGTGGTGGCGGGGTTCAGAGTAAAGACCCACAGCACAATGCCGACCACCAAGAGGACCGCCAGGACGCTGGACAGTGCTACGGCCAAGGTAGGGATGGACTGAGGTTTGATTCCTCGGGATTCGAAAATCTCGAATCCCTCAACGGGTTTTCTAAATTCGGGTTCAACGTTTGCCACAGGGAGGCTGCCGGTAAACGCGGGTGCAACTGTCGCGTGTTCTTTCTTGGTGGGGAGTTTCGGGGAACGCCCCTGAGCAATGTCCTCCAACGCTGCCCGGAAAGATTGAGCCGTGGGGAAACGTTCGGAGAGGTTCTTTCGCATTGCCGTTTCCACGACGGTTGCAACGTCTTCTGAAACAGCGGGGTTCACTTCGCGCAGCGGCTTGAGGACAGCACTGATGTGTTTGTAGGCGACCGCTACGGGGGAATCAGCGTCAAACGGAGGCGCACCAGCGAGCAATTCGTACATCACCACACCCAGAGAGTAGAGGTCGGTCCTGGTATCGGGCTCATCACCTCGGGCTTGTTCTGGGGAGATGTACAATGCTGTGCCGAGGATAGATGTGGTTTGCTCCAAAGTGGCTGTGGAATCCGTGACGGCGCGGGCGATTCCGAAATCCATCACCTTCACATTGCCTTCGGGAGTGACCATAATGTTGGCAGGCTTGATGTCGCGGTGCACAATCCCTGCTTTGTGGGACACCTCGAGCGCTGTCAGCACACCATCGGCTACTTTCAGGATGTGGCGCTCCTCCAACTTGCCCTGGCGCATGAGTTCGCTGAGAAGATGGCCCTCGACGTGCTCCATGACGATGTAGGGGGTAGTGCTTCCCAGCGGCCCGGAGTCTTCGGGTCTGTTGATTTCATCGCCCGCGTCGAAAACGCGAACGATGGAGGGGTGAGACATTTTGGAAGCGGCCAACGCTTCCAATCGGAAGCGATTCCTAAACGAGATATCAGAAGAAAACGTCGACTTCAAAACTTTGATAGCCACCTGCCGGCCAAGTCGCGCATCAACGCCGAGATACACATCAGCCATACCGCCACGCCCAATGAGGTCGCGGACCTCATACCTCCCGCCTAAAAGGCGAGCGGTCCAGGGGCCTGGAGCGGGTTGGGTCACGGGGATCCTTTAGTCATGAGTGGCTGTGCACCCCGATTATTCTACGGGTGGGTTCTCGCCGGCAGGCTCGGCGGGTGGGTTCTCGGCAACGGGCTCCGCAGGAGTGATCGCGAGAGCCAATTCCGTGGACAGCGGCGAAGAGAGACTTCCGCACTTGACCAGGTAGCTGGCATTGAAGCTTTCGCCTTCTCCCAACAGCACGTTTACCGCCGTTTGTTCCGGTTGTAATACGGTTGCGCCGTCGTTATCCAGGATTTCTCCGCCGACCACCTGCAAGTTGTAGCTGACGAGGGCAAAGCCAGAAGGACACTGTGCATAGCCGGGCCACTCCAACAAAATTTCATCGCCTGGCTTATACGGACCACTGGCGGGAATCACCATGACGGCCCTGGGCTTGGGGGGCTGAGGAATGGCGGCATAGAAGTACACGGCAATCAAGGTGTCTTGAGCAACTACCCCCTGAGGGTTCACCCGATAGGCAGTGGCCACTCGATCTTGAGCAGGCGCAATGTTGCCAGTAATGGCGTCAAGGCGGAGGCCTTTGGCGATGAGAGCTTCGCCCACCTGAGCGCGGGTCTTTCCCACGAGCTCCTCCTCCGTCACCCGCACCGTCACCACATCGGCTGCGGACTCAACGGGGGCCTCGGCGGCAACCGAGGGCGCCACCGAGGGCGCCTCAGGTTCTACAACGACGGTAACGATGGGATTGTCGAGAATACTCTCGGCAGGAGTCTGCAAAAGAACAGTCAAGGACGTGGCAATGAGGGCTAGGGCGACCACGGCGCCTACAGCCCCAAAAATCCAAAAATTCCTGCCCAACTTTTGGGGGCCCTCCTTCAGACCCCGCAAACGCACAGAGGGACTCGATTCAGAAGAGGTATCGTCAGAATCGTTGAGGCTCGTAGGCGCGGGGAAGAGAGCTAGTGCCACCTCAATATCACCCCGGGCAAGAGCGGATGCCGCCAACGACAGAGCCTCCGCTGAAGGGGGTCTTCCCTCAGGTTTCTTGGCCATGCATGACATCACTAAGGCACGCACAGCTTCAGGAATTGAGGAAGGAAGTGCGGGAGGCGCTTCCTTGATCTGAGCCAGGGCGATGGCGACCTGGGACTCCCCCCGGAAAGGTCGCTTTCCCGCCAGCGCCTCATACGCCACAATTCCCAGAGAATAGACGTCGGTCAAAGGCGATGCAGGTTTTCCGCCCGCTTGTTCTGGCGCCAGGTACTGGACGGTTCCCATCACTTGGCCCGTGGCAGTGAGAGGAACTTGATCCGCAAGACGAGCGATACCGAAATCTGTGATTTTGACAGTGCCATCGGGAGTGATGAGGAGGTTGCCCGGCTTAATGTCACGGTGCACAAGGCCTGCCTGGTGCGCCGCATAAAGGGCTGCTGCTGTCTGAGCTACGTAGTTCAACACCTTCGTGGCGGGCAGTATTTTTTCACGATCCAAAACGCTACTCAATGCTTCCCCAGGGACAAGCTCCATAACGAGGTAGGCACTGCCATCCTCCTCGCCATAGTCAAAGACGTTGGCGATACCTTCGTGGTTCACCAGGGCCGCGTGCCGGGCTTCTGCCCTAAAGCGTTCCCGGAAACCGGGATCGCCCATGTACTCCTCTTTCAAAATCTTGACAGCCACGGTTCGGCCAATCACAGAATCATTGGCTTTCCATACTTCGCCCATTCCACCAATGGCGATGCGGGAAACCAGCTCATATCGCGAGCTAAAAACTTGACCAGCGGTGGGTCTCATTATTTGATCACCGCCTCAAAGATGGCTTTAGCAATGGGAGCCGCAATCGCGTTTCCGGTCCCCTCGGGACGGTGACCTTCCACAGCAATCGCGAGAGCGATTTGGGGGTCGTTTGCCGGAGCAAACCCGCTAAACCAGAAAGTTCGGCCATCGCCAATACCCGTTTCTGCCGTCCCTGTCTTTCCTGCCACCTGCATACCGACGATACCGGCATTGCCCGCCACACCTCGTTCGACGTTGCCAACCATCATGCGCGTCAGTTCGGACGCCGTGTTCTTACTGAGCGGGCGAGAGTACATCCGGGGTTCAAACTCTCGAACCACCCGCAGGTTGGGGGCAAGGACTTCGTCTACCAAGCTCGGCGTCATCACCGCCCCCCCGTTGGCCACGGCAGCGCTAATCATGGCAATTTCTAGAGGTGTGACTCGCACATCAAACTGACCAAAGGAACTCAGCATCAGCTGGGCCTCATCCATGCCGCGGGGGAAAACGCTGGGGGTGACGGTGAGAGGGATTTCTAGGGTCGCACCGAAGCCAAAGTCTTCAGCCATCGAACCGATAGCAGCTTCACCTAGCGTGACACCCAGTTCCGCAAAGGGGATATTGCAACTCAGCCGAAAAGCATCTTCAAGCGTGACGGTTTCATCGCCGCCGCACAGTCGACCACCGGAGTTCTTGATCACACTCGTGCTCAACGGCAAAGCCAGCTCGCTGGGATTGGGGAACTCGCTTTCGGCCGTGTAGCCGCCGGATTCGAGTGCTGCCGCCATCATCAATATCTTGAAGACACTCCCTGGGAAGTACAAATCACCCGCAATCGCGCGGTTTGCCAAGGGATTTAACGGGTCTTCGGATAGTTCCATGTAGGCGTCAAAGACCGCAGAAGAGGAGTGGGTGGCCAGCAGGTTGGGGTCAAAAGATGGTTTGGAGACCATCGCGAGAATTCGTCCGGTCGAGGGCTCGAGGACGACCACAGATCCTCGGCGATCTCCCAGAGCGTCCCATGCAATTTGCTGGATGTTGGGATCCAGGCTCAGCATCACGGTGGCTCCTTGAGGCGTGGAACCGGTGACCAACGCTCGCAACTGTTCCAGCAGTTGCGAGTTTGCTCGCCCTGCCAGCAGCGGGTTCATCGCGCTCTCGATTCCCGCGTTTCCTTGATTAAGCGTGTAGTAGCCCACCACGGGGGCATACATTTCCGCATAAGGGTAGGTGCGAAGGAACTTAAACTGGTCATCTACGGGAACAGATTCCGCGACTGGAATTCCGCCGGCAAGAATCTGGCCGCGCTCCGCAGAGAAGCTTTCATAGAGCTTTCTCACGTTGCGATCGTCATCCGCGATCTGTTCGGCTCCTACAACCTGCACGAAACTGGTGGAGAAAAACAACAGGCCAAACATTACGAGGACAGCAATTCCCAAACGGCGCAGTGGAGCGTTCATGCCCTGACCCCCGCTTCCGCTCGAACGGAAGCTCGCGCGTCATCACTGAGCCTTAAAATCAACGCCACAATAATCCAATTCGCCACCAGCGAAGAGCCACCGGCGGCCAAGAAGGGTGTGGTCAACCCGGTCACAGGAATAACTCTGGTCACCCCGCCAATCACGATGAACACTTGCAAGGCGAGGACAAACCCTAATCCGGCGGACAACAGGCGCCCGAAATCATCTGTCCCGATAAAACCGACGCGCAGCCCACGGCTGACGAGGAGAACATAGAGCACCAAAAGAGCAAAGATCCCGATGATTCCGAGTTCTTCGCCTAGCGCGGCAACAATGTAGTCAGAGTTTGCCAGAGGCACAAAAGAGGGTTGGCCCTGGCCCAACCCCTGGCCGACAAAGCCTCCTTCGGCGAAGCCGAAAAGGCCCTGGACCAGTTGGTAGGACCCACCAATAGCGTTGTACACCTCCGGGTTGAACGAATCCAACCAACCCGCAATGCGTGCTTGTACGTATCCGATCTGGGTTGCTGCCAGCAGGGCACCTACGAGAAAAAGGCCGCCGCCAAGTCCCAGCCAAAGCACGCGGTTTGTGGCCACATAAAGCATCGCAAGAAACAGACCAAAGTAGAGCAGGGACGTCCCCAGGTCTCCTTGGAAAACCAAGACGGCCATGGCAACGACCCAGATGACGAGAAGCGGTCCGAGGTCACGGACGCGTGGCCACCGAACACCGAGAAAGGTATTGCCCGCGGAGCGAAGGCTTTCCCGCGCGGTCATCAAGTAGCCGGCAAAGAAGATTGCCAAGGCGATTTTAGCAATCTCTCCTGGCTGGAAAGCAATCCCACCGAAGTCGACCCATAAGGTCGCGCCGTTCACGGTGCGCCCAATCCCTGGCCAGAAAGGCATTGTCAACAACACAATTCCCGCCACCATTGCCGAATAGCGGTAGCGCAGAAGAGCGCGATAGTTGCGCACGACGAGCAAAACCACAATAGCGATAACGAGTGCCACCGCTGTCCATGCCATCTGCCGAACACCGGCGGCACCCCAGCCGGTTGCGCCCGCGGCCAGATCAAGTCGGTGAATCATGGTGATCCCAAGCCCGTTGAGCATGGTTGCGATAGGGACAATGAAAGGATCGGCGTCGCGGGCGACCAAACGCAGGGCTAGGTGAACACCGAGGGTAAGCCCGGCAAGGCCGGCCCCGTAAGTCAACAGGCTCCAGTCGAGTTTTCCGAGCGCCCCCCACTGCACCAGAGCCAAGGCCAGGGCGCTCAGGCCCAAGGCCATGATGAGCAGTCCGAGCTCAATATTGCGAAGTTTTTGTGGCATCCTCACACGCAGCACCACACGCCCGGCAACAGGCGACACTGGAGGAACGGCGAGGTCATGGCTGGACACTGTCTACCTCCTCAGCCGCTCAACAATGTTGAGCGCCTCTTCGAGTGAATCGGCAGGAATAGCAGCGCGAAGACGTTCTTGTTCAAACGGTAAGAGCGTCTCCACGGGGATAGACGTTTCCTCATAGAGCGAAGAAAGGCCAAAAGGACCGACGTTTTCGGGAACGCCGCGATAAATCGCGACGACATCGTCGCTTTCTCCCACAAAGTAGCGCGTCTGGGTCCATTGGTAGGCGCCCAGCGCCGCGCCCCCCAAGGCGCTAACAATGACTAAAGCGGAGAGGGACCAGACGACGCGCCGCCGAACCAGGCGTCGACGATCTTCGCGTATGAGTTCTTCGAGATAGTCCTCTTCAGGCTCAAAATGCTCATCCGCGGGCGGTAATGCACGAAGAGGATGCAACAGCATCGCTGGCAGCGCTGGTTTTCTGGCAAGTGGTCCGGACTCATACGTCATCGGACCAGCTGCAGCGCCCACCATTCGGGGTTCCGCAGGAGGAGAAGTGCCATGACCTTCGGCAACGCGGACAATCACCACGGTGACGTTGTCGGGCGCGCCTTCGTTCAAGCTTTGGGTAATCAGTTTGTGGCAGGCAAGTTCCGGATCATCGACGGTGAGCAACGTCTCTGCAATATCGCGCTCAGAGACGTAACCGCTTAAACCATCCGAGCACAACAACCACTTATCACCTGGTTGAGTATCCACGATGTGCGTGTCAATGTCGGGCTCGGCGTCCACATCTCCGAGCACCCTCATCAGAACACTCCTTCGGGGGTGAACGGCCGCTTCTTCCGCCGTGATGCGACCGCTATCGACGAGACGTTGAACAAAAGTGTGGTCAGCGGTGATTTGCTCCAGGACACCTTCGCGCAGGCGATAAATCCGCGAGTCACCGATGTGAGCGACGACCATGGAGGAGTCCACTCGAATCATCGCACTGACCGTAGTTCCCATTCCGGTGAGCTCAGGGTGTTCGACGACCGCTTTGGTCAACTCCGCACCAGCATCGAGGATGCTGTGAAACAGCTCCTCCCTGGCCTCCTCGACACTGGCGTAAGAGTGATCAAGGGCATAGAGGTGCTGAACCGCGATGGCGCTGGCAACGTCGCCTCCCGCGTGGCCGCCCATGCCATCGGCCACGACGTAGAGGTGACGTCCCACAGAACCAGAGTCCTGATTACTTGCCCGAATCTTGCCGATATGGGAGGAGGCGGCGCTCAAAATGCTGTCAGTTGCCACGGGGGTCACCGACGCAGTTCAAACGCGCTCGTCCCAATCGTGACCGGGGTGTTCAGCGGAACCGGGGTGGGAATGCTGACCCTTTTGCCGTCGACAAACGTGCCGTTGGTGGAATCCAAGTCTTGGATCATCCACTGGTCATTCCAGAGCATCAAACGCGCGTGGTGGGTCGAGGTGTTGTCATCGCGAACGACCAGGGTGGAATCGCCCGAGCGGCCAATGGTGAACTGCTCTTCGGGAACCAATTCCAGTGAGAGACCTTCCTTAGGCCCGGCGGTGACAAGCAGGGTCGACGCAACGCCGCTGGGGACAGATGCTGAAGCAGAAACGGGCTTAACCGGCGTGGAAGGGCTGGACACTTCGTCAGATCGCATTCTCGCTGGACCAAACAAATCGGTGCGCAAGGCATACACGATGGAAAAGACGAACGCCCAGAGCAACCCCAAAAACGCGAGTTGGAGCACGAAGAGGGTGAGTTCACTCATGGTGTCTCCTCTTCGGGGGATTGATCAAAGTGGGCGAGAGCGTGGTAGGCCTCTTCAGCCTGAGGAACCACCTCAAATAGGATACGCGCCTCACCGATGCCAAGGGTGCAGGCATCGGGCAGAGCGGCCCTCGTCACCTTCTTTCCTTCGAGCGTTGTGCCATTGGTGGAGCCTAAGTCGACGACTTCGGCGCGCTTGCCGTTCCATCGGATTTCACAGTGATGTCGAGATACCCCCTTCGCTATGACGTGAATATCGGTGTCTGATCCGCGCCCCATAATGGTGGACTCTGAAACCACCGCATAGGAAACGGAGTCCCAGATGAGCGTGGGAACCCAGACCACAGGACCTGGTGCTGCACTGCGAACATCGAGCATTCCCTCGGCCAAGTCGGTGGAGAGCGTGAGTTCTAGCTCGACAGGGCGGGCAAATGAATACCCCTGCGCCCTGGCATAGTCGCGCAATGCTTCGATCATTTCCTCCCGCAATCCTGAGCCCAACACCGAGAGCCGTTCATGGTCTGAGGGCGCCAAGGCAGCCTGGTACAGGTGGGGGGCCAAGATGCGTGTTCGGGACATAATCTGGGCCCTGGCGTCAATCTCGCGCTTCAGGGACGCGACAATTTCCGCAGGATGAAGTCCACTGGCGAACGCTCTGGCAAAGCTCCCACCCACGAGGCGTTCAACACTGCGCTCGAAGTTGTCTAAAAACCCCACGTGGTCCTCCCAGGGACGGTGCCCATTCCTGTCTCGGATGCTAGCCCGGTTCGCTGGACGCGCTGCGATGCCATGCCCTCACGGAGGGACTTGCCTGTGGTAATGTCTGCACGTTGATGGGAAACCATCATTGCGCGGGTGGCGGAATTGGTAGACGCGCTGGCTTCAGGTGCCAGTGCCCGCAAGGGCGTAGGGGTTCAAGTCCCCTCTCGCGCACAAAAAAATACGGCTATGGGGCGGGGTGCTCTCGCGAAAATTTCCGTCCCTTGGTCAGTGCCAAAAACGGAAATGCGGGCTCAGTCACGGGAAGTGAAATCTCACAGCACCATGGGTGTTTCCCGTGGACACGGGAGTCCTTATTATGCCTCTCGGGCGGAGCAAAAGCTTCCGGCTCCTAGGGAAGCTTCATAGTCTTCTTGCTACGGTGAGAAGTGTCCGTGAGGGGGTTAGTGTGCCGAGCTACAGCTTTGAGGTTTTAGGCATGACCTGTGATCACTGCGTAATCGCAGTAACCGCAGAATTATCCGTGCTCCATCCCGTTACCGATGTCAGCGTGCAGCTCGTGCCTACCGGTGAATCCACGGTCACGGTGATTGCAAGCTCCGAGCTGGGTGATGATGTCTTCCGCGCGGCGGTCAGCGAAGCGGGCTACGAATTAGTGGGGAAGCCGGCGTCTTCGTGAGCAACCTCATCAAGCTCGACATAGAGGGTATGACGTGCGCGTCGTGTGCGATGCGCGTCGAAAAAGCACTTAACACTGTGGAGGGTGTCGAGGCGAGCGTTAACTACGCCACCGAGCAGGCCACCATTGTGGCCGGATCCGCGGCAGCCGATGCTCTTATCACCGCGGTGGAAAATGCGGGATATCACGCGACCGCCCATCACGAGGGAAGGCCTCCCGCAGATGCGAGGTCTCCTCTGGTGCCGAGGTTGATTATTGCGACTTCAATCAGCGTTCCCCTCATGGTGGTCTCGATGGTGCCAATGCTTCAATTTGTGGGCTGGCAGTGGGTCGTGACCGCCTTGGGTTTGCCCATAGCGCTCTGGGGAGCGTGGCCTTTCCACCGCGCGGCAGCAATCAACGCCCGCCACGGCGTCGCCACCATGGACACCTTGATTTCTCTCGGGGTGCTCGCGGCAACGGGGTGGTCCTTGTATGCGTTGCTGTGGGGTGGTGCGGGCAAGCTCGGGATGACGATGAGCCTCACCCTAATCGGTTCGCCCGATTCGGCAGGCCACGCGATCTACATCGAAGTGGCCGCGATGGTCACCACTTTCATGCTTATGGGTCGCTACCTCGAACACCGAGCGAAACGTGATGCTGGCGCAGCTCTCCGAGCCTTGCTGGAGTCCGGGGCACAAGAGGCGACTGTCGTTGTTCGAGGTGTGGAAAAGATTGTGCCTATTGCTTTCGTGAAAACAGGAGATCATCTCGTGGTCCGTCCGGGCGAACGTATCCCTACCGACGGTGTTGTTGTGGAAGGGTTCGCCAGCGTCGACACTTCGATGATGACGGGTGAATCGTTACCTCGAGAAATAGTGCCGGGAGACGCTGTGTGGGGCGGGACAATCAACCTCTCGGGCCTCCTCCGCATGGACGCCACTCGAGTGGGGTCCGACACCGAACTTGCACGAATGGCGGCGCTGGTTGAGGCTGCGCAAACAGGCAAGTCGGCGAGTCAGCGGTTAGCCGATCAGGTATCAGCAGTGTTCGTCCCGATTGTGATTGTCATCGCTTCGGCGACACTGGCGGGATGGCTCCTCGCTGGCGCAACGCCCAATTTTGCTTTTCAAGCCGCCGTTGCGACTCTCATCATCGCCTGTCCCTGCGCCCTCGGTCTCGCCACCCCGACCGCGTTGCTGGTGGGAACGGGTCGGGGGGCTCAGCTGGGACTGCTAATTAGAGGCCCGGAGGTCTTAGAGACAAGCCGTTCGCTCGACATCATCATTCTTGACAAGACGGGAACCCTCACAACGGGGGTGATGCAGGTAGCAAGCGTGATGCGAGGCGCTGCAGCGACCACGGAGGATGTTTTGGTGGTGGCACGAGCCCTCGAACATGGTTCGGAGCATCCGGTGGGTCGGGCCATTGTGGCGTATGCCGAGAAAGCAGGCATACCATTGCACCCGGTGACAGACTTTGTGGCCCTGGCCGGACATGGTGTGCAGGGGAAGCTAGAAGGAACAGCAGCGTCGGCGGGGAAACTTTCTTGGCACCGAGAGCAGGGCACGGTGCTGGATTCCTCCCTTGGCCAGATGATTGACCAGGCGCTTCTTCGCGGGGCCAACGTGGTGGTTATTGCCCAGGGCTCTGTTGCCATCGGGGCGCTCGCATTGACGGACACCGTCCGGGCCACTAGCGCACAAGCCATCGCGGACCTTCGCTCTTTGGGCTTAGAACCGGTGATGGCAAGTGGCGATCATGATGTGGTGGCACGCCACGTGGCCGGGCAGGTGGGAATCGACCGGATATATAGCGCTCTTACTCCCGAGGGCAAGGCATCTTTGGTTACGCAGTTCCAAGAAGCGGGCCACCGGGTGGCCATGGTGGGTGATGGCATCAATGATGCCCCCGGCCTCGCCACTGCTGACCTCGGCATCGCTATGGGGACGGGAACCGACGCTGCCATGACGGCGGGAGACATCACCATCGTGAACGGTGACGTGCTTGCTATCGCCGACGGAGTGCGCCTCGCCCGCCAAACCCTACGCACGATTCGCGCAAACCTGTTCTGGGCTTTTGCCTATAACGTGGCCGCCATCCCGCTCGCAATCGCGGGAGTGCTTAATCCGGTGGTGGCGGGATTGGCGATGGCTTTGTCGTCCGTTTTTGTCATCACCAATTCGTTGCGTCTGAGGCGTTTTCGCTCCACCACTCAGCATTCTTAGCTTTAACGAATTCCTCCAGGGTGCTTTCCTGGTCAGCTCGATCACTGGCGGCTGCGTACTGGGTCGTTACGTAGTTATCGAGGCGTCGCTGAGCCCAGTCCCTAATCAACTCGTGGGGGTTAACCGCAGGTGAGCTTCCGCGTTTGTAGGTACGAACGACCCCCCTCACGCCCAGGACAAGGAAACCTATGCCTACCCCACCGCCCAGGCCTATGGTCCAGCCCGACAACGCAAAAGGCGAGATTACGGTGGCAAAAAGGCCAAGTGCTGCGAGCGAAAACCAGTTGCCGAGAGCCCTCGCAGGAAGCGCCGCCCTGTCGCGAAAAAAGGTATACCACGACGTGCCATTTTCTTCCCACCACGGCCACTGCGGAGGGATAGAGGGGGCGTCTTCGTAAGGCTGCCAATCCCTCGGGGGCAGAAACCCTTGATGCAAAAGAATCCACTGAGGGTGAGGAGTGCGCCACCCATCGGGGGGACTAAACCTTAGGGGTGCGCCATCAAGGTCGGTGGCGTCATCATTCATGTCGTTAAGGCCACCGGAGGCTTGACAAAGACGGCCGCGAGAGCCACAAGAACGGGGAGAAGTACCGCCACAAAACTGGCGGCCGCATAGGAGCCAGTGAGGTTATGTCCCACAGCGAAATACAGCGGGCCCAACGCGGTGGAGGCCAAACCAATCGAACTAGCAATACCTCGAATGGTTCCGATATGGCCGCGGCCGTAGTAGCGCAGAAAGGCCGCTGCCTCCACGCCACGAAGAGCGCCCATGGAGGCCCCCAAAGTGAGTCCAAAAATCACTCCCGTAATACCAGGAGAGACAAAAGGCAACAGAACGAGAGCTCCGGCCATAGTCACCATCGAAGCGGTCACACCCCACCGGGGATCAATGCGGTCCACGATGGCTCCTAAGCCTAGCGTTGCCAGGAGTGCTGTCACGGTTTGGGGGATGAAGTTGGATGCAGCCTCCAGGGGGGTCATGCCCTGCTCCCCCAAGATGGAAATGAGGTGGAAAGCCAAACCCGTCGAAAGCATGCCGATGGTAAAACCAGCGGCGGAGATTACCCAAAACATCCCCGTCCGAAGCGCTTGGGAGGCGGTATGGCCCGATTCCGGGACCACCACAATGTAGGATCCTGTATCCGTCCTGAGCCGGGGTGCATCTCGGGGCAGCGCCAGAGCGATCGGAATGACAATAAGAGCAACCAGGGCCGACTCGATGCGCCAGGCCGTGGCGATGTCGGTCCACGCAATGAGGCGTTCCACTCCTACGGGCGCAAGGGAAATACCCGCGGACCCCACGGCCCCGACAATCCCGAGTGCTAAACCCGGCCGGTGGGTCACGGTGCGCGCAATGAGTGTGGTCGCAGCGAGAGAAAGGGCTCCTTGGCCCGTCATCCTCAACCCCACATAGGACACCGTCAAGCCCAGGATTTCTGTGATGAAGCTCGCTCCCAGCAGAACCAAGCTCAACAGCACACCAATCCATAGGATTGCCCTTTTGGTCCCATACCGGTCCATCAAGCGGCCGAGTAGAGGCATCGTTACAGCCCCCACCAACGTCGCAATCAGGTAGCTCAGGGAAATTGCGGTGCGATCGATGGCCAGGGAGCCCAACAGCGGGTCAGTAAACGCCGAGAGACCCGCTGTTTGACCGGGGAAGGTCATGGCGGTGAGGACACCGCCAGCGGCAACCATCAGAATCCACCACCGGCGAGAACGGGGTTTTGTTTCTGGGGTATGGTCAGCCTCAAAATACACCGGCACCGTGCCGGTGACGGGTAACGGAATCTCTTGGGTGCGTGGATACTCGGTCATCGGGCACCTCCGGGAACGCCGAGGGCCTCGTGAAGCTGTCGAGGAGTGTCCACTACCCGATGCGCTCTGGCCCATTCAGCGGGTCCACCATAACCCCACCGCACCATAATGGTGTCGATCCCGTGAATCTGAGCACCCTCGACATCGTGAATACGATCGCCCACCATAATCACGTTGTCGGTGGGAATTCCTTTGTCGCGCAATCCATCGAGTGCGTCGCCAATAATCTCATGCTTCTCGCCCCGGGATTCATCGTCAGCCGCGCACGCAATGACATCAAAGTGGCGAGCGAGCGTGAAATGCTCCATCGTGAGCATCGCGGGTGTAGTGGGTTTGGACGTGGCAACAGCGAGATGTGCCCCGGCCTTCTTTGCGTGAACGAGGAACTCCCCCATGCCATCAAAAACGCGGGAGTCATAGGCCCCGTAGTCCAGGTATTGCTCCCGATAAATCGCAATCGCATCGAGAACACGCACGGGGTCGAGTCCGGCGCGTTGTTCAAACGATTCCGGAAGAGGGGGCCCCACCCAGCGCAACAAGTCTGTCATGGGCGGAACCGGCTCGCCCATCTTCGTCAAAGTATGAGCAATAGTAGACACGATTCCCGGTGCTGAATCCACCAGGGTCCCGTCCAGATCGAGAAGAATAGTGGGATAAGTCAACACCCCGAAATTCTAGGGCATGGGCACTAGAACAACCGGTCTGACGAGTCGTCAAAGCCACGCATCTGGTCATAGTCCAGGGTGAGGCAGGTAATGCCGCGGTCCTCGGCGAGTGTCCGCGCTTGCGGTTTGATTTCTTGGGCGGCGAAGACGCCGCGAATGGGCGCCAACACGGGGTCGCGGTTGAGCAGCTCGAGGTATCGGGTGAGCTGCTCAACACCGGCGATGTCACCGCGGCGCTTGATTTCGACTGCGATGCTAAATCCCTTACCATCTGTTGCGACGATATCTACCGGGCCGATGGCTGTCATGTACTCCCGCCTGACCAGGACGGTCCCTTCACCAAGAAGGTGAATTTGGGCGGCGAGGAGCTCTTGTAAATCGGCTTCCACACCATCTTTGATAAGCCCGGGGTCAATTCCAAGTTCACGAGACACGTCGTCGTGGATCTCATGGATGTTGACTAACAGAATGTCCGACGTCTTATGGTTAATAACCTTCCAGGTTTCGATAACTCCGGCTGCGGCCTGCCCAGCATCGGGAGCCATGGCTTCAAAGGAACACGGCGGGGACATCCAGTTCAGAGGTTTGTAACTGCCTCCATCGGAATGGATCAAGACACTGCCATCGCTTTTGAGCATGATGACCCTCGTTGCGAGAGGCAGGTGGGCACTTAATCGACCGGCGTAGTCCACGGAACAAGTCGCAATAACAAGGCGCACAATGAAACAGTCTAGGCCGGAGGCGCCAGAGGGGGCCGTGCTGCGGGGGAGGCCAGGAGGGACACGACGACCATCACCACTACTATCCACAAAGCGCCCAGCAATCCGATCTCCGCCCCGATCCCCCCGATGAGAGGCGGGCCAATCAAAAAGGCCCCATAGGCAACGGTGGCCACCGCGCTCACCCGTGCGGCACTGCCGTGAGGGTGGTCTGCTGCCGCCGACATTCCGACCGGGAAACCGAGAGAGCTTCCGACCCCCCACAAGAGGGCACCTATGGCGCTGATCGCGGGGGTCGGCACAAGAATCACGAGGGCAAGGCCCACCACTGCCAGCACGGCTGAACCTTGCAGGACAGGGACGCGACCAAAGCGGTCTAATATCCACACCCCTCCAATGCGACCCGCCAGCATGCCTGCAGCGAAGAACCCAAACCACGCGGCACCGGTGGCATTGCTGACTTCTCGGCCATCCACTATGGCTAACGCGAGCCAATCGTTGGCGGACCCTTCCGAAAACGCCATTCCTAGAGCGATGAGACCGATTGCGAGGGTGCGAGGCTCTTTCCAGACCCGCAAGCGATCGGCCAGCGTCGTGGGGGCTGGTTCACCTCCTCCTCGGGATCCTCTGTCATCGCTCAAAGCGGGGGAGATGGCGATGAGTACGAGGGAGAAAACTCCTGCGACGGTGCTGGCGTGGAGGGCGAGCCCGATGCCCAGATAGCTCGCTCCTGCAGCGAGCACCGCGCCCGACACAGTGCCCAACGACCAGAAAGCATGGAACCAGGGCATGATGTTCCTCATCAGCCCCCGCTCGACAGCCGCCCCCTCGACATTCATTGCCACATCTGCGATGCCGTTTCCTGCGCCGGCGGCCACAATCGCCACCAGGGTGATGGCGTAGCTGGAGAACACGCCGCTTCCCCAGCCGATGCCGAGAAGCCCGACGAGGCCCAACAACCCGAAGAACAGAATCGTGGAGCGTTGACCAATCCAGGCGATGATGTGGCTTGAAAAAATTAACCCCGTCACCGCTCCAAGTGCCCCAGTAAACAGCAGTGCTGCGACCTCAGAGGTGGAAAGGTCTAACCCGTCACGAATTGCAGGGACCCGGGCAAGCCAGGTGGCGAAGCCCAGGCCATTGATAAAAAACACCACAAACACGGCATTGCGCCATGTCATAGGCGAAGCGGAGCTAGTTTTTGTCACCGATGACCATCCACGCATCTCCCCTATGGCGAAGCCCCAACGTGAGAGCTCTGGCACCAATGTAGCCGATGCCAAAGGCAGCCTCGAGCGCCAATAGGCCAGCCAGATTGAGGCTCTCACTCTGCCCAGAGACGAGGCTTGCTAGCCAGAGCAAGGGAGCAAACATGGCGAGATTGAGGACGCCGGTAAAGGCTAAATAGCGGCCGTCCCCAGCTCCAATCAGGACGCCATCGAGGACAAAAACAAAAGCAGCAAGCGGGAGGGTCATCGCCAGGAGGACCAATACCGGCCACAGTGCTTCGCGAATCAAGGTGTCAGACGTCATGACGAGGGGGATCAGGGGGGAGAGCAAACCTGTCACAGTGGCGAGCACACCGCCCGCCATAAAACCCCAGCGAACCAAACGACTCGTCGTGTTTCGTATCGAGCCGTGGTTACCCGCCCCCAGGTCGTGACCCACCAGAGCTTGGCCGGCAATAGCAAGAGCATCGAGGGCCAGCGCGAGGAGGGAAAAGAGAATGAAAATGATGTGCCAGGCAGCGAGCTCTCTGGTGCCCAGGCTCGTGGCCACCAGCACGGTGGCCACGAGGGCGATACGAAGGCTGAGTGTTCGCACAAGCAACCAGCTCCCGGAGACTGCGGCTTGGCGAAGGCCCGTCAGGCCGGGCCGGACTCGTGCGTCATGGGTTACCGCTTCTTTTCCTACGAGGACCAGGAAAACTGCAGCCATCGCCCACTGGGCGATAATCGTTCCGATAGCCGACCCCACGAGGCCCAACCCGAGTCCGTAAATGAGGAGGGCATTGAGGGCGGCGTTCGCGGTGAATCCCGCCGCCGCGATGTACAGAGGAGTCTTGGTGTCTTGGAGGCCTCGAAGCATGCCCGTGGCAGCGATGACGATGAGCATCCCTGGCAAACCCCACCAGGAAACGGTGAGGTAGTCGATGGCCCCGTCGGCGACCTCTTGGGTGGCGGGGAAGAAGCCCACGATGAGAGGTGTCGACATGTGACCCACGACTCCTAGGACAACACCGAGGGCAGCGGCAAGCCACATGCCATCGATGCCAGCGCTGATTGCGCCCGGTCGGTCTCCGGCACCTAGACGTCTGGCAACCAGGGGGGTAGTCGCATAGGCGAGGAAGATCAGCAACCCCACGAGGGTTGTCACAATGGTGCTGGCAAGACCCAGAGCAGCGAGCGCGTTTGCACCGAGGTGGCCCACCATGGCGGTGTCCGTGAGCAGAAAAAGAGGTTCTGCAACCAGGGCGCCAAGGGCCGGAATGGCGAGTGCAAAAATCCGCCGGTCTAGGGGGTCGGTTCGCATTGTGAACACGCTACAACCAGCAAGCGTCAGGGTTGTGAGATTAGGGTGAAGGGGTGCCTAAGAGTGGAATTGAAACCAGCGAACGTGACCCGACAATCCACCCGGGAGATGACCTCTATCTCCACATGAATGGCCGGTGGCTCGACTCCTCCACCATTCCCGCGGATAAGGCCCGGTACGGCGCATTTACGGTTTTAGCGGAGCAAGCGGAGCAGGCTGTGCTCGCCATCATCACAGAGTCCGCCGGCGCAGCCCAAGGATCTCCCTCCCGCAAAGTGGGGGACCTGTACGCCAGCTTCATGGATGAACAGCGCATCGAGTCTGTCGGCTTGGAGCCGCTCCTAAAGGTCTTGGAGGAGATTGCAGGGGCTGCGAGGGCAGGCCACCGCGAACTCGCGACCACGTTGGGCGGCCTTGAGAGAAAAGGCGTTGCAGGTTTGTGGCAACTCTTTGTCGATAACGACCCGGGAAACCCTGAACAGTATGTAATCTTTTTCGAGCAGGGTGGTATCTCGCTTCCTGATGAGGCTTACTACCGCACCGACGACCACGCCAAGGTTCGAGAAGCATTTGTTTCCCACCTTGAGCGCGTCTTCTCGCTTGTCGGTCTTGATGAGGGCGCCCAGCGGGCAGCCCGGGTACTTGCTGTGGAAACGCTCATTGCCACCCATCACTGGGACAACGTAAAGAGCCGGGATGCTGAGGCTACCTATAACAAATGGAGCGGGGAAGACCTCACGAAGACGCTCGACGCGTTCCCCTTTGACGACTGGAGACGGCACGCGGGTATCGAGGCCCATGTGTTTGCTGAGCTCGTGGTTCGCCAGCCCGAGTTTGTTCAAGAGCTAAGCAAGACGTGGGGCACGCTTTCCGCCGAGGACCTTCGTGACTGGATGATGTGGAACACGATTAAGGCGTTCTCGCCCTATCTCACCCAAGACCTGGCTCAAGCAAACTTTGACTTCTTTGGCACCACTCTTTCGGGGACGCTCGAGATGCGCAAGCGCTGGAAGCGAGGAGTGTCTTTTGTCGAATCTGTGATGGGCCAAGCGGTTGGTGAGCTGTACGTTGCCAAGCATTTTCCTCCGGAGTCCAAAGCGCAGATGGAGGAGCTTGTCACGACACTGTTGGACGCTTATCGGGAGAGCATCCACAGCCTGGACTGGATGAGCGCAGCGACCAAAGAAAAGGCACTCGAAAAGCTGGACAGCTTTATCCCCAAAATCGGGTATCCCGATGTCTGGCGGGACTACTCCAGTCTTGTGGTGAACCCGGGAGACCTGCTGGCTAATGTGCAGGCAGGCAACGAGTTTGAATTTGCGCTGGAACTGGGCAAAATTGGGGCACCTTTGGACCGCGCGGAGTGGTTTATGACGCCTCAAACCGTCAACGCGTATTACAACCCGGGCTTCAACGAGATTGTGTTCCCCGCGGCGATTTTGCGGTACCCGTTTTTTGACCCTCACCGGGACGCGGCAGCTAACTACGGCGCCATCGGTGCCGTGATCGGCCATGAAATTGGCCACGGCTTCGATGACCAAGGATCGCGTTTTGATGGATCCGGCCGCCTCCACAACTGGTGGAGTGATGAAGACCGTTCCGCTTTCGAAGAGCGAACCGGGACCCTCATCACGCAGTTCAACGCTCTTTCGCCGAGAGGCCTCCCCGGCCACACTGTGAACGGGGAACTGACCATTGGGGAAAACATCGGCGACTTGGGAGGCCTTGCCATTGCCTGGAAGGCGTATCTTCTTTCTCTCAAGGGCCAGCACTTGCCCGAGCTTGAAGACATGTCCGCCGCGCAACGGTTCTTCCTCTCGTGGGCACAGTCCTGGAAACTAGCCGTTCGGGATGAGGAGGCTCAGCGCTTGCTCGCTATCGACCCCCATTCACCGGCTGAGTTTCGGTGCAACCAGATTGCGAGAAACCTCGATGTGTTTTATGAAGCCTTTGAGGTGGGCGCGGACCACGCGTTGTGGCTGGAGCCAGAAAATCGCGTCTCCATCTGGTAATACCAAGAGAAGACAGCTACTCTGTCAATAGTTGTTCTACATTCCAAAACTGGAATACATATCGGAGGCAGTGATGAGAGGCAAGATAATGTTCGTTTTTGGCTTGGCTGTCGGATACCTGTTGGGAACCCGTGCCGGTCGCGAACGCTATGAGCAAATCAAGGCGGGTGCTGAAAAAGTCTGGCAGGACCCCAGAGTTCAGCGGCAAGTCAACACCGTCGAGGGCTTCGTGAGGGACAAAGGTCCTGACCTTGCCGGTAAGGCGACAATGGCAGCCAAGAACGTTGCCTCTACGGTGCGTTCCGCGCGGGGTTCCCAGCCTGAAGGCGTCTAAGGGACCTCTCTAATGACAGGGAAATCTTCTCGCTCAAAAGTGAGGGATAAGTCTTTCTTCTCCCTGGTAACAGATGTCCCGCACCTCATCGTCCAGCTGGTGCGGGCTGAGTTAGAACTGCTGAAAGCAGAGCTTGTTGCAAAGCTCAAGGCGACAGGAATCGGCGTCGGCCTTTTTGTTATCAGCCTCACTCTCGTCACGTTCGCTCTTTTGCTTGTGGTGTTTTCTGCGGTCTTTGCGTTGTCGCTGGTCGTTCCACTGTGGGCGGCGGCACTGATTAGTGCCGGAGGAGCGTTGATTCTTGCTGTCGTGGTGGCCCTCATGGGCGTAGCCGTCCTGTCCGGGGCTAAGTCCCCGAAGCCTGACGAGACCATCGAAAGCATTCGCAAAGATATCCGCACCATCAAGGGGGAAAAATGACGGCTGGCGAAGAGGTACGAGGTTTTGTGGAATCCACCAGGGATGACCTGGGTGCTTCGCTAGACGAAATTGAGCACCGTCTCAGCCCCCAGCAGCTTGCGCGAACCGCCGCCGACTCGATCTCACGGTCCTATGACAGGAACTCCGGCGCGTGGCTTATCGGTATTGGTGTGAGCGTGGTGGCGAGTGTGGCTGCCATCCTCTGGGCCCTTACCAACGACGACTAGTCCTCTACCTGCACGACAACGCGTCCTCGAGTGGCACCGGCGAGGACGAGCGACGCTTGCTGGCCCGCCTCTTCAAGGCGGATGGTGGTGGCTATGTCGCCCCAGGGAACTAAAGAGGCGAGCGACGCCCACCTGTCCCACATCTGATGGCGGACCTCGGCGGGCTGGCTGACCGAGTTAATTCCATGGAGGCTGATTCCCCTCAAAATAAACGGCATCACCGTGCTGGGAAGGTGTGAGCCTCCCGCTAGACCGCACGCGATGGCCACTCCGTCCGAGGCAAGAGACGCAAGAAGTGTTGCGAGGAGTTCCCCACCTGCTTGGTCAATGACGGCGCTATAGCGCTCGGCGAGGAGCTGCTTGCCTGCGCTCCTAAGCACCTCTTGGCGGGAAACCACCTCCGATGCCCCCAGGTGTCTGAGGTAGTCAGCCTCGTCTGTCCTTCCGGTAATCGCTACCACCGAGAACCCGGCCTGAGCGAGTAAGAAAATAGCGAGAGACCCGACGCCGCCTGCTGAGCCGGTGACGGCGACTGGCAAGGAAGTTGCGGTCGGTGCCACCCCGTGTTTTTCGAGCGCAGACACCGCTAGGGCCGCGGTTAGACCGGCGGTGCCCAGCGTTGCGGATTGGTGAGCACTGAGACCGACAGGCAGTGCCACAAGGTGTTTAGCGTCTGCGACGAGGTGAGAAGCTAGCCCACCGTGACGGTCTTCTCCAAAGCCCCACCCGGTGAGGATGACGGTGCCACCAACGGAATACGCTTCGTCAGTGGAGGAGATGACTTTCCCCACCGCATCAATCCCAGGGATTAACGGGCTTTTTCGCACCACCCCTCTTGAGCCTTCGAGGGCGAGAGCGTCTTTGTAGTTAATCGCGGAGTGGCTTACCGCAATCTCCAGGGAACCCTCACCCCATTCGGAGTGAGCGATGTCGGTACGGAACCTCGTGGAACGGTCGTCGGAACCTCCCCCGGTAATCCACCAGCCTCGGGCGTCGTTAGCCAAAAAGCATCGCTGCCGAGTCGTAGCGGTCTGCGGGAACAGTTTTCAGATCACCGAGAGCTTCGGCAAAGTCCACTCGGATAATTTCTGTTCCCCGAAGCGCCACCATGTGGCCCCACTGACAATCGTTCACCAGGTTGACCACACTCATGCCAAAACGGGTGGCCAACACACGATCAAACGCACTCGGCGTTCCACCTCTTTGGATGTGACCCAGCGTGGTGGCGCGGGTTTCGATTCCCGTCGCTTCTTCAATCATGGGGGCGATGATCTCACCGATGCCTCCAAGCCTCGGTCGACCGAAAGCGTCCAGCCCGCGTTCGGAGTAAGGATCGTCCATGGTGTCAAGGGCGAAACCTTCCGCGACAACAATTAGAGGGGCGCGACCACGGTCGGCAGCGGAGCGGACCCACGTCAATATTTCCGCCATGCTCGTTTTGCGCTCGGGGATAAGAATCGCGTGAGCACCAGCGGCCATGCCCGAATGCAGGGCAATCCATCCCACATGTCGACCCATGACTTCGGCGACCATGCAGCGCGAGTGCGAGTCGCCGGTTGTGCGAAGTCGGTCCATTGCTTCGGTGGCGATACTAATCGCAGTATCAAAGCCGAAGGTGAAGTCTGTGCCGCTGAGGTCGTTGTCGACGGTTTTGGGGACACCAACAATGGGAATGCCCGCGTCACATAGTTCCTTGGCGGCAGCAAGACTGCCTTCCCCGCCAATTGCAATGACGGCGTCGATACCGTTGTCGGAGAGAACCTTTTTCACTTGCTCCACGCCACCGAAATCAAAAGGGTTGGTGCGAGAGGTGCCTAAAATCGTCCCACCCTCTTTGGAAATTCCCTTTACTTCATGTCGGGTGAGGGGCATGATGTCGGCCTCACAGAGGCCCTTGTATCCGCCGACGAATCCAACAAACTCATGACCGTCGACGCGGGTCCCCTTGAGAACCGCGCCGCGGATGACAGCGTTGAGCCCTGGTGCGTCACCGCCACTGGTGAGAATTCCAATCTTCATACCTCTATTGTGGCCCCTCCGCCGTCACAGGTAGCCTCGTACCAACGATATTCATAGAAACCGCCAAGAGTGCTCCAAGGCGGGCTTCGTATTGTTGAACTACAGGACGTTAGCCCTGTTCACACTAAGGAGAAACCCATGGCAGAAGATACCGAAACCGCGGCCACTGCAGAACCCACCACGAAAGCGGCACGCGTTACTGTTGGCCCCTACGAGGACTACGCCGGCAAGACACTGGGCATTGTGGCTCTTGTGCTCTCATTTTCCATGCAGTTGCCAGCTCTGATCCTCGGAATTATCGCCTGGGTCTGGTCGAAGAAACTAGGCATCTCGAATGTTCCGGCAAAGGTCGCTGTAGCCGTCAGCTCAGCGCTCATTGTGCTCGGCATTCTCATTTTTGTGGGATGGATTATCTTCGCCGCTGCGGCAGTGGGTGGCTTTGGAGGGTTTGAAGCTTTTGACGCTTGGGACATGAGGGGTCCCGGTCGCTCGTAGAGCTAGCGTTATCTGAGTATTTGGCTCCGGCGGGCCAGGCTTGAGACGACGACTGCCGGAGCCAGATGAGCAGGATGTGCATTCCTAGGTACGCACCCCCTACGCTGAGAAGCATGGCATCACCGTTGAATCCCGTGGTGAAAACCACTCCTCCCACAGGCGTCCTCGGCGCCCAATCTTTAGCCGATGAAGCGGTCGTGCTGGTTCGTTCGTGGTTGGATCGAGCCGCCGTATTGCACCGAAAGCCCGATGCTTCCTCGGAGCGGCTGGCCGGGGTTCTTAAAGACCCCAAGGGACCCGCCTTTGCACTTGGCTTCGTCGATGGTGTGGCTCGACCGGAAGAACTCTTGGTAGCTGGTCGGAATTTCCGAGCACTTTCCCGCGATATCCCCGCATTTTTGCCGGGGGTCTTGCGGACACTGATCCAGGTCGGCGGTTTCTTCGCCCCAATCTTTCCCACTCTGGTGGTCCCCATCGCACGCTGGGCGCTCAAGACCCTCATTGGCCACCTCATCATCGATGCCAGTGACAAGAAGCTGACTAAGTCGCTCAGACGTCTTAGCGCGAAGGGGGACCGTCTTAACATCAATTTGCTGGGCGAAGCCGTCCTCGGTGACAACGAAGCGGATCGACGCTGGGCGGGAGTTTCCGCTCTCATAGCTCGTCACGATGTCGACTACGTCTCCGTCAAGGTCTCCTCACTCTCAAGTCAGCTGTCAATGTGGGCTTATGACGAGACCGTCGAGCGAGTGGTGAGGAGGTTAATCCCCCTCTATCAGCAGGCGGCAGCGACCATGCCACCGACTTTTATCAACCTTGATATGGAGGAGTTCAAAGACCTCGACATGACCATCGACGTTTTCGAAGGTGTGTATAGCGACCCGTCTTTGAAGGCCTACACCGGGGGGATTGTGTTGCAGGGTTACCTGCCGGAAGCCCTCGCCGCTATGAAGCGAATCCAGGCTTTTGCTTCAGCGCGCGTTGGCGCGGGGGGCGCGTGCGTCAAAGTGCGTGTGGTGAAGGGCGCAAATCTCCAGATGGAACAAGTCGATGCTGCCATCCACGACTGGCCGGTCGCTGTTCTTCCCTCTAAGCAGGCCAGCGATACCAATTACAAGCGGGTGCTGGAGTACTCCTTGACCCCTGCTCACACACAGTCAGTGCGTATTGGTGTTGCAGGCCACAACCTGTTTGATGTCGCTTTCGCGCACCTTCTTGCCCAGAGGCGGGGTGTCACCGGCGAAGTAGATTTTGAAATGCTGATCGGAATGGCACCGGATCAAGCTGATGCTGTTCGGGAAACTGTCGGGCACCTCCTGCTTTACACACCGGTTGTTCACCCTCGGGAGTTTGATGCTGCCGTGGGCTATCTCGTGCGCAGGCTCGACGAAAACGCCAGCCCCGAAAACTTCATGTCAGCGGTCTTTGATTTATACGACAACGGCGAGCTTTTTGCGCGGGAGGAAAATCGCTTCCGGAGTTCACTGAAAGCGCTCACGGCCGCAGCCCCTGCTTATCACCGCGTACAGGATCGACTCAACTTCGTGCCCTCGGGGCTCACCATTGGCGACCCCTTCCACAACGAAGCTGACACCGACCCGTCCCTGGCTGCAAATCGTCAGTGGGCCTCGGGTATTCGCTCCTTGGCGGCCTCAGCTCCCGGAAAAGCCCTGGGCCTTGACGCCTTAGCTGAGGGCGCGATTCCTGATTCTTTGGGCCCCGTCAAGGGCGCTATTGCGGTCGATGACGTTGTGGCGCGCGGTCGAAGCGCGGGCGCAATCTGGGGTACGAGACCAGCTCATGAACGCGCAACAATTTTACTTGCCGCAGGCGAAGAGCTTAACAAGCGCCGCGGGGAACTTCTCGCCGTGATGATGCAAGAGGCCGGCAAGACCTTGCTGGAGGGCGATCCCGAAGTGAGTGAAGCCATCGACTTTGCGCGCTACTACGCCAAGCTCGCCCTCGAATTAGAGGAGGTAGATGGTGCAAGCTTCCAGTCCGCCACGTTCACCTTGGTCACGCCACCGTGGAATTTCCCCGTCGCTATCCCGGCAGGATCGGTGCTCTCTGCTCTTGCGGCGGGAAGTGCGGTGGCCATCAAGCCGGCCCACCAGGTGCGACGCTGTAGCGCTGTCATGGTGGAGGCGCTGTGGGCGGCTGGGGTTCCCAAGGATGTTCTGCAACTGATCGGTATTGAGGATCGCGAGGTTGGACAGGGGTTGATTTCTCACCGCGGTGTGGACCGGTTGATTTTGACAGGGGCTTTCGAAACAGCAAAGCTGTTTCGCTCCTGGCGAGCGGACCTTCCTCTCCTCGCAGAGACCAGTGGCAAGAACGCTGTGATTGTCACCCCCAGCGCAGATTTTGACTTAGCAGTCGCCGATATTGTCAAGAGTGCTTTTGGGCACGCAGGCCAAAAGTGTTCCGCTGCGAGCCTGGTGATTTTGGTCGGAACCGTGGGTCGCTCTGCACGGTTCCGTCGCCAGCTTGTCGACGCTGTCACCACGCTTCGCGTGGGGTACCCCGACGACCCCGAAGCGGTGATGGGGCCTGTTATTGAGTCTCCCGGCGGCAAGCTGCGGTCTGGACTCACCGAACTGGGGGAGGGCGAAAGCTGGATTCTCAAGCCCGAACAGCTTGATGACCAGGGTCGTCTATGGTCACCCGGGGTGAGAGAGGGAGTGAAAGCGGGGAGCGAGTTTCACCAGACCGAATACTTTGGACCCGTCTTGGGAATCATGACCGCACGAACCCTCGAGGACGCTATTGCTGCGCAAAACGGAAGCGATTACGGTCTCACTGCGGGAATCCACTCCTTGGATCTCCAGGAGATTGAGTATTGGCTGGCTCATGTTCAGGCCGGCAACTGCTACGTGAACCGCGGGATTACCGGAGCCATCGTCCAACGCCAGTCCTTTGGAGGCTGGAAGCGATCAAGCGTGGGACCAGGGTCTAAAGCTGGCGGCCCAAATTATCTTTTTGGCCTGGGTTCGTGGAGCACGAAACCCTCACAGGTCACGGTTGATCCAGGCGAGCTTGACCCTTACCTGGCCGCACTAGCCGGGAGTGTTGTGACAGGGAAAGACGAAGAGTCACACTTTCTACGCCGGTCTCTCGCCAGTGACCACGCGGCGTGGGCGAGCACCTACGGAATCTCTGCAGACCCCAGCGCGGTGGGTGTGGAACGCAACGTCTTTCGCTATCACCCCCGCGAAGTGACCCTGCGCGTGAGTGAATCTGTTTCGGAGGCAGAGACGGTTCGCGTCTGTCTCGCTGCATTTCGCGTTGGGGCGAAGGTGAACATGTCCCTCGCCAAAGAGCTCCCGGAAGAGTTGCGTGGTGAGCTTTCTCGCGCTCCTCAGCACTTGGGTTCGCTTGGCGGATATGTCGTGGAGAGCGAGCAGGCTTTCGTCGCTCGCGTTGCCACTTCTGTGCCCGAGCGGGTTCGCTTGCTGGGCGGGCAGGCTGCCGTTTTGGCTGCGGCCTTTGATGGCGCCCCCGAGGTCGCCATTTATGGAGACGAGGTGACAGAAAGCGGGCGCGTGGAAATGCTGCCCTTTGTGAAAGAGCAGGCCGTGTCGCTCACCGCGCACCGTTTTGGTGCGCCGGACGCCCGGATGTTGGAGCTCGTTATCTAGTGTGCCGCCGTGTGAATTAAGCGCGAGAGGACAATGGAGCTCTTTGAGTGGTGAACATTGGGCGCGGCGCGGACTCGTTCCATCGCGCGCTCCAGCGAGGAAATGTCTCTGGCGCGCATGTGGACGATCGCGTCTGCATCGCCAGAGACCGTGCCGGCCCCGATCACTTCAGGGATGTGGGACAAGATGCGCTCGAGCTCCGTGGGAGACACGGTGCCCTGGCAAAACAGCTCAATGTAGGCCTCAACGGCGGTGCCCTCGACCGCCGGGTCCACCACCACCGTGAAGGAACGAATGATTCGTTGCGCGACCAATTTGTCGACTCGACGCTTTACCGCGGAAGCGGATAACCCAACAACCCCACCGATGTCGCCGTAGTTGGCCCGAGCATTGTGGCGAAGTTCGGCAATAATACGGGAATCAAGAGCGTCCATATAGCTACCTTACGCTGAATAGTTGCGTGTTTTCGAAATATGCAGAGGAATATTTGCGCAATGTTGTCTGTAAAGAGCGTTCATTGCGTGTGAGGATAGGGTTATGACTTTTACTTCGTTGACTGACGCTCCCGGGAAAACTTCTGAGAAGGACACCACACCCACGGTGCTGATGTGCCGACCCGAGTACTTCACCGTCAGCTACCGGATCAACCCGTGGATGCACCCGGAAGTTCCCACCGACACTTCGTTGGCACTGAAGCAATGGACGGCGTTGTATGACACCTATCGCGACTTAGGTTTCACCATCCAGCTGATTGACCCGATTGAAGGCCTCCCTGACATGGTGTATGCCGCCAACGGCGGCTTTGTCCTTGACGGAATCGCCTACGGCGCCAAGTTTCACTATCCCGAACGCCAACCAGAAGGCCCCGCCTACATGGACTGGTTCCGGGACAACGATTTTGAGGTGGCAGAGCCACAGGAAACCAACGAAGGCGAAGGGGATTTCCTCCTGGTCGGGGATGTCATTCTGGCTGCCTCAGGTTTCCGCAGCGACACCTCCAGTCACCAAGAAATTGCCACGGTGTATGGCAGGAAAGTGATTTCACTTTCGTTGATTAATCCCAGCTTCTATCACCTGGATACCGCACTGGCCGTTATTGACCCCGAGACCATCGCGTACCTCCCGAGTGCTTTTGATGAGTCCTCCCTGGAAATCCTTCGCGAGCGGTACCCGGATGCAATTATTGCTACGGAAGAAGACGCGGCAATCCTGGGTTTGAACTCCTTTAGTGATGGACACAATGTGGTTATCGCCGAAAAAGCCGTCACGTTTGCGAAAGATTTACGCGAACGCGGGTACAACCCATTAGGCGTTGACCTGTCCGAACTTCTCCTCGCCGGCGGAGGCGTGAAGTGTTGCACTTTAGAATTGAGAACATCATGACCAAAATTACGACCGCCCAAGCGCTCGAAACCGAGCGAGGTTCGCTGACGAGGAATTACAACCCGCTTCCGGTTGTGGCAGTGCGCGCCAAAGGGGCGTGGGTAACTGACGTTGACGGTAAAAAGTATCTGGACTGCCTCGCAGCGTATTCTGCGGTCAATTTCGGCCATAGCAATCCGACGCTGATTCGAGCCGCCAAGAGGCAGTTGGGCAAAGTGACGCTGACGTCGCGCGCTTTTCACCATGACCAGTTGGGGCCTTTCGCGCGAGAGTTAGCCGCACTTTTGCGTATGGACATGGTGTTGCCCATGAATACGGGGGCAGAAGCGGTCGAAAGTGCTATCAAAATCGCTCGAGCCTGGGGTTATCGCGTTAAAGGAGTCCCGGCCAACAAAGCGAAAATCATTGTGGCCAAGGGGAACTTCCATGGACGCACTATTTCCCTCGTGAGTTTCTCCACGGATGAGTCTTCTCGTAAAGACTTTGGACCCTTTACGCCTGGCTTTGTGAGCGTCCCCTACGGTGACGCAGCCGCGTTGGAGAAAGAAATCGATGCCGATACCGTCGCGGTATTGATTGAACCAATCCAGGGCGAAGCGGGAGTTGTCACCCCGCCCAAGGGCTACCTGAAAAAAGTCCGCGCTCTCACCACCGCCAACAACGTCTTAATGATTGCCGATGAGATTCAATCCGGTCTCGGCCGCACCGGCGCAACCGTGCAGTGCCAGAACGAAAAAGTAAAGCCGGACATGTTCATCCTCGGCAAAGCGCTCGGAGGCGGAATTGTTCCCGTTAGCGCGGTGGTGGGGTACAAAGACGTCATGGGAGTGTTGAAGCCTGGAGAGCACGGTTCAACCTTTGGAGGAAACCCCTTGGCGGCGGCTGTTGGGCTAGCTGTTGTGCGCATGCTTGCCAAGGGGGACATGCAAAGGCGGTCCGCCAAACTCGGAAAGCATCTCCACAAGCGCCTTCACGCGCTCGAGGGCAAAGGTGTTTTGGCTGTGCGAGGCGCCGGGCTATGGGCAGGCATAGACATTGATCCGGCCCTGGGTACCGGCCGACAAGTGTGTGAAGCACTGATGGCCAGAGGAGTGTTGGCGAAAGACACCCATGGCTCCACGATTCGTCTCGCACCACCACTGGTGGTCTCCAAGAAAGACCTCGACTGGGGTATCGACCAGCTTGAAACAGTGCTGGAGCAACTCATTTCCCACTGATGTCGTCAAAATCATTGCGTTTTGGTAGGCCCTGAGTTAACGTTCAAAGGTAACCCTGGCGTGATGAACGACCATCCGCCTGTCATTCTTCTAAGGAGAAAAATGTTCAATTCTGTGCGCCAAAAATCAGGTCTAGCCCTCATGGGGGCAATCTTTCTTTTAGCCGGATGTACCGGCGCGACGGACACGCTTTCTGAGACCGAGGATGTGGTTTCCGCGGAGGAAACAACCGAGACAGAAGCTGTTGCAGGCGTTTCTGACAACTATGTGGTGTTGTACTCGGGACGTAAGGAAAGCCTCGTTCAGCCCCTGATAGATATCTTCACCGAGCAGACCGGAATAGAGGTTGATGTCCGCTATGCCGGGACCCCGGAGCTCGCCGCACAACTTCTCGAAGAGGGTGACCAAAGCCCGGCCTCGGTTTTCCTTTCCCAGGATGCGGGTGCACTGGGCGCTCTCAGTGATGCCGGACTGTTTGAGATTCTGCCTTTGGAGATTTCAGATCGGGTGGACCCCTCGTTCACCTCGCAGGACGGGTCTTGGATTGGTGTCACCGGGCGTGCTCGCGTTATCGTCTACGACTCAGAAACCGTCACCGTGGAAGAGCTCCCTCAGACCGCGAATGACCTCGTGGGAGAACAATGGTTGGGCAAAGTTGCAGTGGCACCGGCAAACGCAAGTTTCCAGTCCTTTGTGACGGCGTATCGGGTCATCGCCGGTGAGAGCGCCGCCGATCAGTGGGTCTCCGACCTTGCCAACAACGAACCCGAGATTTTTGAAAAAAATGGGGCCATCTTGGAAGCTGTCGATGCGGGTGAGGTTCCACTGGGGCTGATTAATCACTACTACTGGTACCAGATGGAGGCTGAGCGAGGGGCGGAAAACATGAGGGCGAAGCTGTATTTCACTGAGCCCGGCGATCCAGCCTCCATTGTCAATGTGTCAGGGGCGGGAATTCTTGCGGCACAAAGTGGGGACCTTGACGCGTATGAATTGGTCGAATTCTTCGTGTCTGACCAAGCCCAGGAGTATTTTGCCACCACGACCTACGAGTATCCCCTTGTTCCTGGAATCCCTGCACCCTTAGGATTGCCTCTGCTGTCTGACTTAGCCACCGCGGATTTTGATCTCTCCGATTTGCGCACACTGGCTGATACTCAGGAGTTACTGAGAAGTTATGGGTTGATCTTCTAATCCAATCTGTGTTCTCTGGAGGGTAGTTGTGGGCAATGCTAAGGGACAGAAAACGCCCCGAGTGTGGCTTGTTCTTGCCGCGCTCGCGTCCTTGGCTACCGTCTCCATTCCACTGGCATATCTGAGCGTTCGCGCCTCAGATGTGCCAGTGGAGCAGGTCCTCGAGGTACTCACCAGGCCACGGGTGGGGGAGCTAACCCTCAATACAATTAGCCTCAGTCTCGCCGTGTCGGTGACCGCCCTGGCCGTGGGAACAATAATTGCGGGAATCCTCACGAGAGTGCGCTTGCGGTTTGCTAAGACTCTGCTCCTCGTTTCCGCTCTTCCACTGGCGGTTCCCTCTTACCTTGCATCGTACGGATGGCTCGTGGTCGTGCCCAGTGCTCAAGGGTTCGTGCCCAGTTGGGCGCTGCTTACCGCGGTGACCGTGCCTTATGTCACCCTCCCGGTAGCCGCGGCCCTCCGGGGGACCTCCGCCGAAGGAGAAGCTGTAGCTCGAACCTTGGGTTTGGGTCCCATCAGAGCTTTCTGGCAAGTAACGTGGCCCCAGGTCCGATCCGCGGCTGCGGCCGGGGCTTTGCTCGTCTTCCTCTATACCGTGAGTGATTTTGGCCTCGTCGCGATGCTCCGATTTGAAACCCTGACATGGGGAATCCAGCAGTCCTACGCGGCAAGTTTTGATAGGTCCCAGGCGGCAATCTTGGCCCTGCTTTTAGTGGTGATTGCCCTTGTGGTGGTCATCTCCGAACGCGGTGCTCGCGGACAGGTCCTGAGGACGACAGCCACCCATGTGGTGACCGCCCCGGTGAGTGCGCCGAAGAGAGCCATAGCTCTCAGCCTGGTGTCACTCCCTCCTGTGGTGGGCGTGCTTGTGCCGCTCGCAGGTCTTGGTGTTCGCCTTGTAGGGGCGGACACCATTCGGGAATTGGACGTGCCCCGGTTGGCAGTGGCAACGGGGGTGACAGTGGGAGCCGCCGCCCTGGCTGCTGTGGTCGCCGTGCTGATGGCGCTCCCTCTGGCGGCCTTGGCAGCCCGCTACTCGCAAAGATGGGTGGGCGCTCTGGAGACGCTGGGATATCTGCCCCACGCCGTTCCGGGAATCGTTGTGGGCCTTTCTTTGGTTTTCTTCAGCCTGGCAGTCGTGCCCGCGCTCTACCAAACGATGGCCGTGCTCGTTTTTGCCTATGCGGTGTTGTTCATGCCCAAAGCCCTGGGAACAGCCAGGAGCAGTATTGAAGGTGTCTCTCCAGGTCTGGTTAGCGTGGCCAGAACATTGGGCGCAAGCCCGTTTCGTGCGTGGTCAAAGGTGACGCTTCCGCTGGCACTTCCCGGTCTCGGAATCGGAGCGCTTTTGGTGGCCATCACGACCATGAAGGAATTGCCGGCGACGCTCCTACTTCGACCCATTGGTGTTAATACTTTGGCTACAGAGTTATGGAGTCGAACGTCTGGGGGAGAGTTTGGCGGAGCTGCCCCCTACGCAGCGGTCCTTGTTCTTATCGCAGCAATTCCTGCGATGATTCTCTCTGGTGTGCGCTCAGTAGCGAAGGAGGAGTTGTGACGACGCTGGTAGTCAAGGCACTTTCCCTTTCCTATGGAAATCGGAAAATTTTGAGTGAGGTATCTCTAGAGGTGCCTTCAGGGTCACTCGTGGCCATTCTGGGGCCATCGGGATGCGGGAAAACGAGCCTCCTGATGGCGATAGCCGGCCTACTCCCTCTTGATTCAGGGTCCATAACCGTGGGGTCCCGGGACCTTTCGAGCGCAACGAAGAATGTGCCCCCCGAACAGCGCGGTATTGGCTGGGTCCCTCAAGAAGCGTCGCTATTCCCCCACCTCAGCGTCGGGGACAACATCGGGTTTGGGATGCCTCGGGGCAGAAGACGCAACGAAAGAGTCGACACATTGGCCAAGCTCATTGGGCTCGAAGGATTTGCAGACCGCTCACCCGGCCAACTTTCCGGGGGACAAGCTCAACGCGTCGCCCTCGCCCGGGCACTCGCGCCCTCGCCCGATGTCTTGCTCCTGGATGAACCCTTTGGTGCATTGGATAGCGTGCTTCGCCACTCTCTAGCGAGAGATGTTGCGAGGGTTCTTCGAGAGGAAGACACCACAGCAATTTTGGTCACCCATGACCGGGAAGAAGCCCTCGATCTCGCTGACTTTGTCGCGGTCATGGATCAAGGACGTATTGTTCAAGTCGGGACTCCCGTGGAAATTTATGAATCTCCCGCCACCCCCTGGGTGGCGTCCTTCGTGGGAGATACGGTGGAGCTTCCCGGCGTGTGGCGCAGCGATACTCTCGATTGCAAGCAGTGCGGAGCACAAGAATTCTGTGGGCCCGGGGAAAACAGGCCCGGGTGCACGGGGCATGTGGTGTGTGCACTGGGAGACGTGGCGGCAACTTCGCAAGGCCTAGCCCCTAGCGATGGGGACGTTGTTCGGGTTGTTGTGCGCCCCGAATGGTTGGTTCCCTCCGCTACGGGGATTCCCGCGAAAGTATCGGGAGTCTCCTACGCCGGGCATGACGCGCTCATAGAGTTTCAACTGGAGGGCCAACGGGAACGAGTCCGCGCGCGCATTGCGGCGCCGTTCTTGCCGTCAATTGGACAAAACTTTCATTTGGCGCTGAGGCATCCGGCTCTCGTGTTTCCGGGACATCCCCAGAGCAGCGAGCTAGCGTAGAGGTGTGAATTCTTTCAGCGGACCTCCAGCGCAGTCGGTTCTGACGAAAGAGCTCCTTGGCGACATTCGCGCCAGAGCGGCAGGGTATGACGAACGCAACGAGTTTTTTCACGAAGACCTCGACGTTTTGCGAGAAATCGGCTACCTCGTCCCCCGTTCGTTGACGCAGATGATCACCGATCAGCGATCACTTGCCGCCCACGCACCGGCAACGGCTTTGGGAATAGGCATGCACTTGACGTGGATGGGGGTGGCGAGAGACATGGTCGCCGGAGGGCATTCAGAATTTCAGTGGATTCTTGATGAAGGCCGTCAAGGCGAGCTCTTTGCCTTTGGGGTGAGCGAAAAAGGAAATGACCGCGTCCTCTCGGACTCGGTGACGACAGTCACCGAGGTTCCCGAGGGTTTTTCCTTCCACGGGACCAAGATCACGGTGTCTTTGTCGCCGGCCTGGACGAGGATGAGCCTGCTGGGTCGACTCGGCGACGAGATTCTGCACGGATTTATTACCCGGGGCCAAGAGGGTTGGTCGCACAGTGCGGACTGGAACACGCTGGGAATGCGTGCCACCCAGAGTTACACCACGGCACTGTCTGGAGTTGTTATTGACCGGTCACGGCTGGTGCGGAGGATCCCCGTCGGGCCGAACAGAGATCCTTTCACGGTGGCCGTATTTCAGAACTTTCTCCTGTTGGTGTCCTCGGTGTATGCCGGAATTGCAGATCGAGCACTGGAGCTCGCGGTCGTTTCGGCACAGGAAAAAGTCAGCGCTTTTGAAGGCAACGAGATATACGCGGAGAATCCGGACGTTCGCTGGCGCGCTTCTGACGCTGCAATTGCGCTCGACGCGCTGGGTCCGCAGTTAGCCACTTACGCCAGGTGGGTGGATGAGGGAGTCGATGGAGGAGAGAAGTGGTTTCGCCTTCTTTCGGGGCTCAAGCACCAAAGTGTGGAAACAGGCCGGAGGGTTGTGGACCAGGCTCTGCGAATCACAGGCGGTAGCGGGTATAGCGCCGGTCATGAACTCTCTCGGTTAGCCCGCGATGTGTTGGCCGGCATTTACCATCCCAGTGACACGGAAGCTGTTCATCACACCGTCGCGATGAATCTTTTTTCTCCGCGGAGCTAGGAAGCACAACTCTTCCGGCGTAGCATGAGCCAATGGCACAGCCAAAGCGCATCGACGATGTTTTTATTGATTCTTATGGTGTCTCCATCCATTTTCATACGTGGTCGCCTCGGGGGGCACCAAAAGCTGTTGTTCAGCTCACCCACGGGTTGGGTGAGCATGCCCTTCGGTACGGATCCCTTGTGGACTCCCTGGTTGGTGCGGGATACGAAGTGTGGGCTGAAGAGAATCGTGGCCACGGTGCTACAGGTCTCGAGCAGTGGGGCGGGGACTATTCAAAGCTAGGAAAACTCGGCCCGGGTGGCATGCGCGCCACGGTGAAAGCCGTGCGAGATTTAACGATGATGATTAGCGAACGCCGTCCTGAAGTTCCCATTTTCTTCCTCGGACACAGTTGGGGCTCCCTCATCGGCCAGATGATTCTGAACCAGGGGGGAGCGAAAGATTATGCCGGTGTCATTCTGACCGGAACGGCATACCGGGTGCCGGGGTACATGAACGCCGGCAATCTCAATGCCCGCCACAAACACCTGGGCACGATTGGGAGCGAGTGGCTGAGTAGGGATGTCAAGGTTCACGAAGCCTGGCGGGATGACCCCCTCACCTTTGTTGCGAACACACTGAAACTTTTTGGTCCTCTCGACGCTGTCAGGCTCATAGGTGTGCCGAAGGCCCTCGGGGTGGATATTCCCCTGCTGATCATGATTGGGTCGGAGTGTTCTGTCGGCGGCGAGCGAAGCGTCACTAAGCTCGCCAACGCCTATCTCAAGGCCGGCTCGAGTGATGTTGAAGTGGTCATCTATAACGGTGCCCGGCACGAAATTTTCAACGAGACCAACCAAGACGAGGTCCGCGGGGATGTCTTGGACTGGTTAGCCAGCAGGCTCGAAGCACTGACCGCGTAGTCTTTATCTGTGCATGCTGAGTACAAAGTCCCGGGTGGAAAACTTGTCGTGGTCGACCTCGAAGTCGATCAGGGTCGCATTTCTGCGTGCCGCGTAGCGGGGGATTTTTTTCTTGAGCCAGACGAGGCTTTAGAGGACATCAACCGTGCGATTGTGGGGCTCTCGGCGAGCGCATCGGGTGACGATATCGCGCACGCGGTGAGAGGGGGGCTCGCCCCGGACGTGGTCATGATGGGCTTTTCCCCTGAAGCCGTCGGTACCGTTGTGCGCAGGGCCATCACCGGAGCGACTGGTTTTAGGGATTACCGCTGGGAATATATTGCGCCTGCGGCGCTGGAGCCCCTGCAACAGATGGCACTGGATCAGATCCTCGCCGAAGAAGTGGGCGCGGGGCGACGAGCCCCCACCCTCAGGTTCTGGGAGTGGGCTAAGCCGGCTGTCGTAATCGGAAGTTTCCAGTCCTTCAAAAACGAAGTTGACCTCGATAATGCCCAGAAATATGGCATGGAGGTCGTCCGCCGAGTGAGTGGCGGCGGGGCCATGTTTATGGAGCTGGGAACCGCGATTACCTATTCGCTCTATGCCCCGGCTGAGCTGGTATCGGGAATGAGCTTCCAAGATTCTTATGCGTTCCTCGATGACTGGGTTATCCGCTCGCTCCGGGGCCTGGGGATTGATGCCCGCTATCAACCCCTCAATGACATCGCGAGCCCCGAAGGAAAAATCGGCGGTGCCGCCCAAAAACGCCTTGGTAGCGGGGCAGTTCTTCATCACGTGACGATGTCCTACGACATGGATGGTGACCGCATGGTCGAGGTGTTGCGCATCGGGCGAGAGAAGATTAGCGACAAAGGTGTCTCGAGTGCCAACAAACGTGTGGACCCTTTGAAGGCCCACACCGGGCTGACAAAATCCGCTCTCGAGCATCACCTCGTGGGCACGTTCCGGGAGCTTTACGGGTTGGCCGAGGGGGAGATAACCCCAGAGGAAATGAAGCGCGCGAACGCTCTCGTTGAAGAAAAGTTTGCGACCCCTGAATGGTTGTATCGCGTACCGTGAGCGCTCCCGCCCCCAGGACGCGTCGTCTTCGCCTGCGCAGCGTCGTGCTGTCCTCGTCGCTGGGACTCGTTCTTATCGGGGCTGTTATCGCTTCAGCGGTGACAGGCCAATTATCTATTTCACCGCTTGATGTGCTCGGCTCCATCCTCAAATGGGGAGGTATTCCGACCACTTTCGCCCCGGTCGATCCCATCGTCGAGGCAACGCTCCAGGTCGTCCGGTTCCCGCGCATCGTGATGGCCCTGACTGTGGGGGCAGCACTCGCGGTCGCGGGCGCGGTGATGCAGGCCGTATTTGGGAACCCGTTGGCCGAACCGGGAGTGGTGGGTGTTTCGTCTGGAGCAGCCCTTGGCGCGTCCACCGCCATTGTTTTTGGGGTCTCTGCGGGCGGTGGAGGGGTCGCGCTCCTTGCCTTTCTTGGGGCGCTGGGAGCCACTTTGCTCGTCTATGCAGTGGCGAGAGCAGGGGGTCGAACGGAAGTGGTCACCTTGCTCTTGACCGGAATTGCCATCAACGCTTTCGCTCAAGCGGGGCTGGCGTTCGTGTTGTTTCTTGCCGACACTGCGAGCAGGGAACAGATTGTGTTTTGGCAATTGGGATCACTTGCTGGATCCGTGTGGTCTGAAGTGCTTATTGTGTTGCCCGTCCTCATCCTGGGCACGATTCTTGCAATCCTGATGGCGGGGAAGCTCGATCTTCTGTCCCTGGGGGAAAGAAATGCCCGCCATCTTGGCGTTGATGTCGAGCAGCTGCGGATTGTGGCCATCGTCTTGGTGGCCTTGCTCACCGGGGTAGCGGTCGCCTTCGCGGGGATTATTGCCTTTGTTGGTTTGGTTGTTCCCCACATCATTCGCATGGCACTTGGCCCCTCGCATCGTGGCCTCCTGATTGCCAGTGCGGTGGGAGGCGGTGCACTCCTGGTCATTGCCGACCTCCTGACCCGCACCCTTGTTTCTGGTGCGGATTTGCCGATTGGAATGTTGACCGCGCTGGTCGGCGGACCTTTCTTCTTCGGCCTGATCTACCAGCAGCGTCGTCGCAGCGGAGGGTGGGCATAGTGGGTAATTCCACCGCGGTTGCCGAACTGGATTCTGTGGGTCTGGTTCTTGATGGCAGAGCGATTCTGAGGAATGTGTCCCTCCAGGTTTTCTCCGGGGAAGTCTTGGCAGTCGTGGGACCCAATGGCGCTGGCAAGTCTTCGATTCTGTCGGTTGTTGCCGGCGATGTTCCCGCGACCAGTGGGACGGCCCGCCTGGAGGGCAAAGACGTGGGGCGTTACCGCCCGGAAGAGGCAGCGCGCGCGCGCTCGGTCCTTATGCAGTCCAACCAGGTGTCGTTTCCGTTTAGCGTGGGGGAAGTCGTCGAAATGGGTCGCGCTCCGTGGGCGAGGACTCCACAGTTTGTAGACGATAACGCGGCCATTGCTGAGGCTTTGATGCAAGCAGATGTCGAAGCTTTGGTTGATCGACGATTTAACCAGCTTTCTGGTGGGGAACGCGCCAGGGTGTCGTTGGCGCGAGTCCTTGCGCAAAGAACTCCGCTGGTGCTTTTGGATGAACCCACCGCGGCGCTGGATCTGAGGCATCAGGAGGACGTGATGGTCATTCTCCGTCACTTGGCCAACCAGGGCCGCGCTGTGGTGGTTGTGCTTCACGACTTATCCGTTGCAGCAGGATACGCCGATCGGGTGGCGATGGTGGTGGATGGCCAAATCGAGGCAGTCGGGACAGCGAAAGAGGTGATTGTCGCTGAGAGGGTGTCGAGGGTTTATGGCGTGGAGGTGGATATCGAACAGGTGGGAATCCCACCAAGGCCGGTGGTACTGCCCCGGCGTTAGGCCCTTAGATCATCAAACTCGGAATTTTTCATCATGTATTTGGCAATGTAGGGGCAGGTGGGCCTCACGGTGAGACCTCCCCTGTCACGAATTGCGTCCAAAGTTCCCTTCACCAGCGGAACACCTAAGCCTTGGCCTCTCTTTTCTCGAGGCACTTCTGCCCTGACCAGGTCAAGGGTGGTGCCAGTTTGGACGTATTCCACTTCTCCGAGAAACCCCCCACCGTCGCTCAACACGTAGCGCATGGCATCTGGTTCGTGGGTAATCTTCATAGATTCACACTACGTCGAATGGGCTTTAAGCGCTAGCGCCATTGCCACCACAATCTTTTCCAGAATGTGGTGGGGGGTGCAGAGCATCACGCGCAGGTGTCCCACACCGGCATCCCCACACAGGGCACCATCGGTCAGACCCACCTTCGCTTCATCAGAAAAGAACTGCGCCCAGGAACGTTCGCCCTTCACATCGGGCAACCCCGTGGCATCAAGCCACGCAATGTAGGTTCCCTCCGGCATCTGGTAGGTCATCCCAGGCAGGTGCTCAGCAAGCAAATCGGCGAGAAGGGTGCGATTGATGTCGATGTATTCCAGGACATCTGTCAGCCAGGGCTCACCGCTGCGATACGCAGCGGTGTTTGCGAGGGCGCCCGGTGTCGCTGTGCCATGGGAGACCATGTACCCCAGAGCGTGGAGTGCTTCCTGGTGGGAATCATTCGAAACAATCAGTTGGGCACATTTGAGGCCTGGGATATTCCACGATTTCGAGGCCGACGTTGCGGTAATGGTGTGTGTGGCAGCTGTTTCGGACACCGAAGCGTAGGGAACATGCTGGTGGCCGGGAAACGTGAGGGGGGCGTGAATTTCATCAGAAAACACCATGCCATCGTGGGAGTCGACCACGGTTTGTAAGGCTTCCAGCTCACCTCGGGTATAGACACGACCCAGAGGGTTGTGCGGGTTGCAGAGAATAAGAACATGACCACCGGACTCAAAAGCCCGAGCGATGCCGTCAAGATTCATCTCCCATCGTCCCGTGGGGCCCTGAACCATGGGCACCTCAATGACGTCTCTGCCTCGTGCTGCTGTGATGGTGAGAAAGGGCATGTACGCGGGTGTGGGAATAATGACTGGCGTTCCCGCTCGAGCAAACTTCTCAAGAACCAGGTCATACGCGCTGAGCACATCAGCGGTGGGATAAATCTGTGCTGGCGGGATATCCCAGGCGTAGTGAGTGCGAAGGTAATCACTGGTCGCCTGACACATGTCCTCCTTGACGGCGGCGGGCAAATACCCCAGAAGCGCGGTGTCGGTCATGTGGCGCAGCGCGTCGGTAATTTCAGGGGCGGTGCCAAAATCCATTTCTGCGACAAAAGCAGCTAAGTGACCAGGCATCTTGGTCCATTTCATACTGCCTTGTGCAACAAGGTCATCGACAGTGATGTCATCGAATCTATGGTGTGTAGCCATGCACACATCCTCGCAATCTTCTCTCCCTCAGTCTGTCACTGGACTACGTGCTGGGCATTCTCGGCTCACTAGACTCGGGGGGTGGGAGAACAGGTGGAACGCTACAGCTATCTCGGACCGATAGGGACCTTCACGTGGGAAGCCCTGGGTCAAGTTGAAGGTGGCGACACAGGCGAATGGGTCAGCGTCAATAACGTCGGCGAAGCGCTTGAGGACGTTCTCTCGGAACGAAGCACATACGCGATGATTGCGATTGAAAACAGCATTGAGGGAGGCGTGAGTGCCACCCAAGATGCCCTCGCCGTGGCCCCCGAGCTTCGCATCGTCGGCGAATATATGGTTCCCGTCCGCTTTGTCCTTGTCACGAGACCGGGGGATTCCCTTGACTCTGTTTCGACGCTGACGGCGCATCCTGTCGCTTACGCGCAGTGCCGGCTGTGGCTGGAGAAGAACCTGCCCCACCATCTCTACATTCCCGCCACCTCCAACGTTCATGCGGCACTCTCCATTGTCGAAAACGACCTTGCGGAGGCGGCCATTGCCCCTCCGGGCATATCCCAACAGGCGCAGGTTCAGGTGGTTGCGGAGAACATTGGTGACAATCCGGACGCGCAGACACGTTTCGTCCTGGTCCAAAAAGGTGGATTGCCTCCCCACAGGACAGGTGCTGATAAGACGAGCATCATCGCAGAGCTGCCCGATGATGGCCCGGGAAGATTACTCGAGATGCTGGAGCAGTTTGCTACCCGGGGTGTCAATATGAGTTTGTTGGAATCTAGGCCGATAGGTGACTCCATGGGACGTTACCGCTTTGTCATTGACCTCGATGGTCATATCGAGGACGAAAGGGTTGCCGATGCTCTCATGGGGCTTCGACGGTTCAGCCCAAAGGTGATTTTCCTCGGTTCTTACCCCAGAGCCAATGGGCACCGTCCCGACGTTTCTCCCCGATATAGCGATGATGCTTTCGTCGAGGCCAGAGCGTGGCTCGAGCGCCTCCGCGCCGGTTCCCTCGACGAGGCGTGACAGACTAGGGCCGTGATCGACCCACAACTCTTGCGCGAGAATCCCGAGATTCTCAGAGGGTCTCTTCGCAGCAGGGGCGGCGATGAATCGCTTGTCGACCGCGCGATTGTTGCTGATTACTCGCGCAGGGAGGCCATCGCCACCTTCGAAGCTCTTCGTGCTGAACAAAACGCTCAGGGAAAACTTGTCGCCAAAGCCCAGGGCGCAGAAAAAGATGCCCTCCTTGTGGCGGTCAAAGACCTCGCAGTAAAAGTCAAAGAAGCTAGCGCGCAGGTGAGTGAAGCCGAAGAGATGGCAGCCACCGTCATCGGAGCGCTGCCCAATATTGTGCTCGAGGGCGTTCCTGCGGGAGGGGAAGAAAATTTCGTCACCCTCAAAGAGGTAGGGGCCATTCCTTCTTTCGAGGGTGAACCGCGGGACCACCTTCAGTTGGGCGAGGCTCTAGATATTATCGATATGGAACGCGGCGCCAAGGTGTCCGGGTCGCGCTTCTACTTTCTCAAAGGCGCCGGCGCTCTGCTAGAAATGGCGTTGATGCAGTGGGGGATGAAAACAGCCATCGACAACGATTTCACCCCGCTGATTCCCCCCACACTGGTGAAGCCAGAGGTAATGAAGGGCACAGGATTTCTCGGCGAGCACGCCGATGAGGTCTATCACCTCGAAGAGGATGACCTCTATCTCACGGGAACCAGTGAGGTGGCGCTTGCCGGCTATCACAGTGACGAAATTATTGACCTAGCCAAGGGGCCCCTTCGTTATGTGGGGTTATCCACGTGTTACCGCCGTGAGGCAGGCTCCTACGGTAAAGACACCAGGGGTATTATCCGGGTGCATCAGTTCCAGAAGCTGGAAATGTTTAGCTATATCGCTCCCGATGGCGCCGAATCAGAACACGAGCGCATGCTCTCTTTGCAAGAAAAAATGTTGCAATCTCTGGGACTGGGCTACCGAGTTATCGATGTCGCCGCGGGTGATCTAGGCTCTAGCGCTGCGAGAAAGTTTGACGTTGAAGCATGGGTTCCCACGCAGGGCGCCTATCGCGAACTCACGTCCACCTCAAACTGCACAACGTTTCAATCCCGCAGGCTGAATGTGCGCTTTCGTCCCGAGAAAGAGGGTCGTACCGAGCCGGTAGCCACGCTGAATGGGACGCTTGCCACCACCCGCTGGATTGTCGCGCTTTTAGAGACCCATCAGCAGTCCGATGGTTCGGTGGTGATTCCCGAAGTTCTGCACCCGTATATGCACGGCGTAACCGTTCTCAGCGCTTCCTAGTCCAGTCCTGATACAACTAAAGGTGACATGACAGACTCTTTTCTTCCCTGGCTGGTAGCACTCGACATTGACGGCACCGTGCTTCACGAAGATGGGACACTGTCCTCAGACGTCATTGCAGCAGTTCAGAAAGCCCGGGATGCGGGTCACGAGGTGACGCTAGCCACCGGACGCTCGGTATCGATGACACTGCCAATTTTGGAGCGGCTCAGCATTGTTCCTGAATATGTGGTGTGTTCAAACGGAGCAATTACCCTCAAGAGAGACACAGAGGCTCCGTCGGGTTATAGCCGCTTCCACGTGGAGCGCTTCGATCCCACCCCTGTTTTGACCAGAATCAAGGAACGCTTGCCTCAAGCGCATTACGCCGTTGAAGACGAGACAGGCTTGTACCGATACACCGATTGGTTTCCTGAAGGCGCGCTTGATCTCCTGAGTGAACAAGTGAGCTTTGAAGAGTTGCTGACAACAGCGGCAACGCGAGTGGTGGTGATTTCGCCCGGCCACGAAATTGACGATTTCTTGGAGGTCGTCGAGAGCATGGGCCTTCATCAGGTGAGCTACACCGTGGGGTGGACCGCCTGGCTCGACATTGCGCCAGAGGGCATCAATAAGTCCACCGCCTTAGAGCGTGTCCGAAACATTCTTGGTTTCGAGCTCGATCGAGTGATGGTGGTGGGCGATGGCCGCAACGACATTGAGATGCTGCAGTGGGCGGCGCACAGCGGACGAGCCGTCGCGATGGGTCAAGCACCCGAGGAAGTGCGCATCCACGCCACGGAGATGACCGAAGACTTTCTGAAAGACGGAGTTGCACTAGCGCTTTCTGCCCTCCCAGAGTGAGCAATCGAGGCGGTGGCCTAGAATTACAGACGGAGGGCTGTCCGAGCGGCCGATGGAGCTAGTCTTGAAAACTAGTGGGCAGAAATGTCTCGCGGGTTCGAATCCCGCGCCCTCCGCCACCTGCAGGCCGGCGCAAGAGAGGGGGAAAATCTGTGGCTGATAACGCCAGGTCAGCTGTCCCCGAGCTTTTTGAGTCGGGAGAGGATTACCCCGAACCCTTACATTTCCAGCGCAAGCGCTTAGCGGGCTGGAAACTCATTGCGGCGCTTGCGGGAGGAACGGTAGGTGTTCTCGTCCTCAGCGCGGGGGGCGTTATTGCCCTCACTCTGCAGGATCTTCAATCCAGCATCGTCACCGTCGAACTGCCCAATGCGCGAAAACCGATATTGCCCACCATTGGAGAAATCGAAGGGGGGTTCAACGTTCTCATTGTGGGCTCTGACACCAGAGCTGGCCAGGGGGAAGGTTTCGAGTTCGTTGATACAGAGCTCAACGACGTGAACCTCTTGGTTCACGTGTCGGAGAATCACCAAAACGCCGTCGTGATTAGCTTCCCCAGGGATCTCCTCTTAGACATTCCAGCCTGCCCCACGCCGGATGAGACGGAGTCCACACCTCGCACGATGGCGCCCTTGAACACCACCATGGGTATTGGGGGTCTGCCGTGTGTGGCACTGACCATTGAGCAACTCACGGGGTTAGATGTGGGGTACGCGGGCTTGATGACCTTCGCCGGTGTTGCACAGCTTTCTACCGCGGTGGGCGGGGTGGAAGTATGCGTGAGCGCTCCTCTGATTGACCCGTGGTCGGGCATTAATCTTCCAGAAGCCGGGTATCACACCCTGGAAGGTTATGAGGCTCTCGCCTTTCTCCGAACACGCAAAGGGGTGGGAGATGGCTCCGACCTTTCTCGAATTTCCTCCCAGCAGGTCTATATGTCGGCATTGGTGCGCACTTTGCAACAAGACGGTGTTCTCAACGACGTCGGTAAGCTCTACGGGATAGCGCAGGTTGCAGCGCAGACCATGGTGCTCTCCACCAGTTTGGGCAGTCTTGACGTGATGGTGGCTATGGCGAGGGCGCTGAGGGGAATACCGAACGAGAACATCGTCTTTATTCAGTTCCCCGTTCTGGACGCGGATCCTGAGCTATACCCGGGCAGGGTTGTTCCCTCGGAAGCGTTGGCTGCTGACGTTTTGTCCCGGTTGAAGCTGGATGAAGCATTCACTGTTGCATCGGGAGCAGAGGGATCTGGGTCAACTGCTCCTGACGATGGGGGCGCGGATTCAACTGCCAATCCCAGCGATACGGAAGTTGTCGAGGGCTTAGTGGGCCAGACTGCCGGGGACGAGACCTGTACGGTTCCTCGCTAGTCGCCGGGTCGATATAGTTGTGTGGGTAGTGGGGCCAAGGCCACACTTCTGGAGACGTCGCATAGTCCGGCCGAGTGCACCACCCTGCTAAGGTGGAGAACCCTTACGGGTTCCGAGGGTTCAAATCCCTCCGTCTCCGCCACTTTTTAGCGGTTTTACCGGATTAGTGCGAGCAGCGAAATCCTTGGTGTTTCTGCCCCCCGTTTGCCGGGCGCGGGGATTTTTGGCTCCTAACGCCATCTGGCGGACAGCATCATTCACCTCTGTTGTCACTGACACTCAATTCACTCGGGGGGCCCACATTCTCCCCGAGTGAAGGGGGCGAGTGTCAGGGAAAGGCTGACGCACTTCACCGATGTCCTAGTAGTTTTCTCCACGAGCGACTTGAACAGGTGAAAGCCATGCGATGCACGCGTAGTGGGGAAAGTATTGCGTGTGGAGAAGGCCAAAAATAACCTCAGCGACGGTGTCGCTGAGGACACACTCGACCTTGACGTTGCCGCCCTGGAGGTCACCCTCCCGTTGTCCCCTCACTCCTGCGCCATGGGCCAGGGTGACGGTATAACCCTTGATTCCTGCTGCGGTGAGGTCGCTAACGAGCCGGGATTCCAAAGCGCTCTCGACAACAATGGTGAGCAACTTTTTGTCGACTAGTTCCATGACAGGACTCCTTCAAGGCTTTGGGCGAGCCAGAAATAAATGGGGATGCCCACGATGAGGTTGAAAGGAAACGTGATGCCGAGGCTGGCGGTGAGGTAAATCCCAGGGCTCGCCTCGGGCAAGGCCAGGCGCACCGCGGTCGGCGCTGCGATGTAGGAAGAGGAGGCGCTCAGGACTCCTAGAAGCGCTGCCCCGCCGACTGATAACCCTGCGAGAAGCCCCGCCGCCACTCCCGTGGCCCCCGCCATCAGGGGGAACGTAATTCCGAAGACGACTACACCGGCACCAGCTTTTTTGATGTCTTGAAATCTCCGACCCGCTACAATGCCGAGTTCTAAAAGAAACAGTGTCAGTACACCGGTGAAAAGCCCTCCGAAGAACGGCTCAATGCTCGCAAAGCCCGCGCTCCCCGTAATCGCGCCGACGAGAAGTCCGCCAACAAGCAACACAATAGATCGCCCAGAGAGGACCTCTCGCAATGATTCCCCCCACGCAATCGAGCGCTCTCTGCCTCGCGAAGCTAAAAGCAAACCGACAATAATGCCGGGGATTTCGAGTACTGCAAGAAGTGTGACGAGGAAGCCTTCAACGAATTGCCCCGATGATTCGAGAAAGACGAGCGCGGCAGTAAAGGTCACCAGAGAAGTGGAACCGTAGTGGGCCGCGAGCGCTCCGCGGTTAATGGTGTCGAGCTTGGTGATTGCCCCCGAGTAGTAAAACGCTCCCACGGGAATGACCAACCCCAGGGCAAGCGTGACGAGAAGGGGTAACCAAATGTCGGCGAGCTCTGAATTGCTCAGAGCAACGCCTCCCTTGATACCGATGCCCAGGAGCAAATAAATCGAAATTGCCTGGTAGAAAGCTTCAGGCAGGCGTAAATCACTCTTGATTCCCACCGCAATGATGCCGAGGACAAAGGCCAGTACCGGCGGAGAAAAGAGGTTGGTGGCTGCGAGACTAAAGACGTCGAGGCTCACCATTGTCGCCAATCTGAGCCACAAGGCTCGGTCCAAGAAGACGATGAAGTGGTGCGGCCGTGTTGCTCAGACACGAGCTCTCAGCCAGCCATTATGGCTATCACCTACATTAGAGCCCAACAGGTGAGGATTGTTGCCAAAGCGAGAAATCCCGACGCCATCGTTCCATACCCCGGAATGTCGTGACACCCGGAGCCGGTTAAATGTGGCTCGTCCAAGGTTCATAACGTGAGGGAGAAGATGGAATGACTTTTCGCATTCGGGAATACCACTCAGCGGACACTGATGCGATTTTGGAACTGTGGAATACCGCCAAAGCTACGGGCTACGAAGCGGTCTACGGGCTCGCAGAGGTCATAGCGTCGTGTCAAAAAGATCACGCGGTTGTCGCAGTTTCTGACGGTCGCGTGGTGGGCGCTGCGGTGGCTCGCGCCGCACACGAGCAGGGGTGGATTGTTTTCTTTTCCACGTTTGAGGAATACCGGCGCCAAGGCATCGGCAGTTCACTTCTCGCGGCGTTGGAAACCCGGATGGCTCCGTTGGGCTTGAGCAAGCTGTCCATTCTTGTCCCCGACAGCCAGGACGATTCAGGGGTGCTGGATCGGGCCGGATTCGTGGATAAGAACCACTTGAGTTATTTCGAGCGCGAAATTCCGGTAAGCGAAAAAGAACGAGCAGTGCTCCGCGAGCTCGGGGGACGACTGCTACCCAGTGACCTGTGGCAAACCGTCGCGGGAATGCAAAGGGAAAAGGAGCTGCTCGAACGCCGGCTGGTTCTCCCGCTGTCGGATCCCCTCCTGGCAGAAAAATTTGGGGTGGAGCCACCCCGGTCCATCGTGCTTTTTGGTCCTCCTGGAACGGGTAAAACCACTTTTGCGAAAGCCGTGGCCTCGCGTTTGCACTGGCCGTTCGTCGAAGTGTTCCCGGCCAGGCTAGCCGGAGACGCCAACGGTTTGGCGGGGGCGCTGAGAGATACCTTTACCAAGATTTCTGAGCTGGACAACGTGGTGGTCTTCATCGATGAGGTGGAGGAAATCGCCGCCCAGCGGGGGGGAGAGCCGCCCGCGCCATTGCAGGGCGTCACAAATGAACTACTAAAGCTCATCCCCACGTTTCGCGAACGCCCTGGACGCCTTCTCATCGTGGCCACCAACTTCATTCGGGCGCTTGATGACGCGTTTCTTCGCCATGGTCGATTCGATTACGTCATCCCCATTGGTTTGCCCGATGAGCAGGCCAGGGACTCAATTTGGCGCCGCTATGTTCCCGCCGCGACGTGTGAAGTCGTGGACATTCCAGAAATGGTCAAGAGAACCGACGGTTTCTCGCCCGCCGACATTGAGTTTGCAGCTCGGAAAGCGTCGCAGAGGGCGCTCGAAGCTGCGGTCTATCAGAAGGACAACACCGTTCATGACGGGCCGACAACCGAGGACTACCTGTGGGCAATCGGGGACACTCGAATGACGGTCTCTACCGAGATGGTCGGGAAGTTCCTGGAGGACATCGATTCTTTGGCGCGACTGTGAGGCAGTAGCAAGGAGCGTGCGTGTAAGGTTCGATGCGAAAGAAAATCGGCCCGACGTGTTGCTGGGCAGCTGAAGGAGTTGGGTACTGTGGCGTCTGTTAACACGAGGTGGATTGGTCTCGTCTTTATTTCGTTGGCCATTTCTTTGGTCATCATTGATGGCACCATTGTCAACACCATTTTTCCCGCGATTATTCGCGACCTGTCCCTCACCTCGACAGAGGTCCAATGGGTTCAAGAAAGCTACATCCTCGTCTTTGCTTCCACCTTGCTGATTTGGGGTTCGCTTGCGGACCGGATGGGTCGGCGTCGGCTGCTCATTGTTGGCATCGTCATTTTTATTGCCTCCTCAATTTGGGCGGGTTATGCCGACAGTGCGAGCAGCCTGATACTTGCGCGCGTTGTCCAGGGCGTAGGTGGCGCCATGGTGTTGCCCACAACTTTGTCTCTGGTGAACGCTAACTTCCAGGGTCGTGAGCGCGGCATCGCGTTTGCCGTCTGGGGGTCCACCATCGGCGGAATGGTGGCGGTGGGCCCCGTGCTCGGAGGATGGCTAGCCACTGACTTCACCTGGCGCTGGGCATTTCTTATTAATGTCCCCTTGGGCTTGTTGATTATTGTTGGGCTGCTGCTTTTCGTGCTTGAGTCTCGGGCCCCGGGAAAAGCCAAAGGGGTTGACGTCCTCGGGGCTATTCTTTCGATTCTTCTGTTTGGCCCGCTTGTTTTCGGGCTGATCGAGGGACGCGTCTATGGCTGGTGGAACGTCAATGACAAGAATGTTTTTGCCCTCGGCGAATGGTCTTGGCCTGCGGGTGGAATTTCCATCGTTCCGGTTGCGCTTTCAATTGCGGTTCTCTCCGGTTTTGCCTTTGTGCTCTGGGAGCGCTCCCGGGAAAGGCGCGGACTGGGCGTTCTCCTAGACCTGAACCTCTTCAAAATTGCGTCCTTCAGAAACGGCTCGGTAGCCGCACTCATTATTTCGATGGGTGAGTTCGGCCTTCTTTTTGCCATTCCGCTCTGGTTGCAAAACGTGTTGGGGATGACCCCCATTGGCTCTGGCTTGGTTCTCCTGTTTCTTGCCGGTGGCGCCTTTATGGCCTCGGGGGTTGGTGGCGCACTCAACGGGAAGCTGTCGCCTGCTCGCGCTGTGCAAGTTGGGGTAGTGCTGGAAATCGTGGGCATCGTGGGCTTTGGGATCGTTGCCTCGACTGGAACAGGATGGGGCGCCATTGCTCCTTTCCTCTTTGTCTATGGAATTGGTATCGGGTTGGCAACGGCGCAACTCACCGGGGTCATCATGGTGGACGTTCCCCTCGAAAAGACCGGTCAAGGCTCCGGATCCCAATCAACTGCTCGCCAAATTGGTTCGGCGCTAGGCATAGCGGTCTTGGGAACAGTTCTTTTCTCGGGAACCCAAGCCTCACTGGAGAACCGATTGAGTGAGCTCAACGTGCCCGCAGCTAGCCAAACCTCGATTGTCGATTCCGTCATCGGTTCTGCCGGCTCGGCCATCCCTGGCCTATCCGACTCCCTCGTGGCAGCTCAGGTCGATGTTCAGAGCGCGAATGCTATCCAAGAAGCCAGCGGGGAAGCTTTCACCGATGGTGCACAGCTCGCCGCGTATGTGGCAGCAGGATTCTTGGTGGTGGGGTTCTTCTCGACTTTCCGTTTGGGCAAGTCGTCGATGGCTGTGGCGCCGGCAAAAGAAGAGGAAGCTGTAACGGTCGCGAAGAAGAAGGCTAACTAACCTCGCGACCTCTTCGCGGTGCCTGCTAGTATTGCCAGGCACCAGCAGGCGTAACTAAGCGCCCGTAGCTCAACGGATAGAGCATCTGACTACGGATCAGAAGGTTGGGGGTTCGAATCCCTCCGGGCGTGCCGAGATTTAGCTCTCTGATTCCTGGCCTCCCTTGCTCCTGCCCGATGGCGGGTGCGCGAGCCGCGATGGTCTCAAAG